>JACDZJ010000394.1_pt1 | contig 12807 bp, 10 predicted proteins | sample 7365721 | NCBI WGS metagenome assembly JACDZJ01 (sample SAMN15143480, study PRJNA637477) | pond metagenome | biome: freshwater wetland ecosystem [ENVO:00000243]; feature: pond [ENVO:00000033]; material: pond water [ENVO:00002228]; isolation source: pond water containing pink berries ... | reverse complement strand
ACTCCTATGATACAACTTTTTGACACACTTTCTTATCCCGAACTCAGGTTAGTAAAAATACTTATCGGTATTTTTTTTGAAAGACAACACAATCTTTTATATTTAAACACTCAGTTATATCAAATTAAACTTTTATAAAAAAGAAATTTGTTGCACTGTAATAACTTTATGACACTATGTGTATAAAATTCGATATAACATTCAGACCATTACTTAATCCAATAAATACATTTTTTATTTATAATAAATTAGTCGAATTCTCTTCTTTTGTTAAATTGAAACATTTTATTTTTTTTTCCTGATAAAATTACTAATTTTGCAACTCAAAATAAGATATGAAAAAGTTCCAATTATTTGTAATACTAATAGCACTTACATTGATTTCGTGTGGCGAATATCAAAGATTGCTTAAATCGGACGATGCTGAATTGAAATATTCAAAAGCAGTTGAGTATTTCGAGAAAGGTGATTTTATGCGTGCTTCTACTTTATTTGATTTAGTAGCAAGCTACTTCAAAGGTACTGAACGCTCAGAAACGGTTTTAAATTATTTGGCAAAATCTTACATGGGTCAAAAGGATTACGTATCTGCAAGTGAATATTACAAAACCTATGTAAAGACTTATCCAAAAGGCAAGTATGTAATTGAAGCAAAATATATGATTGGCTATTGTGAATATCTCGATTCGCCAGATGCCCGTTTTGATCAGGCAAACACAGTAAACGCAATTGCCGCTTTACAAGAATTTGTTGAGATTTATCCTGAGAGTAATTTGGTTCAGGATGCAAATAAATTATTAGACGAAATGACCAATAAATTGGCATATAAAGCATATCTCAATGCAAAATTATATTTCAATTTAGGTAATTATTTGGGCAATAATTACGAATCATCTGTTATTGCTGCTCAAAATGCATTGAAAAATTTTCCTTCAACATCCTACCGCGAAGAGTTATCAATGCTCATTTTGGATGCTAAATACGAACAGGCTTTACAAAGTTTCGAAGAGAAAAAAATGGATCGCTACCGCAATACGGTAGATGAATATTACAATTTTATCAATGAGTTTCCGGATGGAAAATTTAGAAAAAAAGCAGATAAAATTTTTAATGAATCAAAAAAAGTTGTAAAAGAATAATATAATTATACCATGATGGATTATAAAAAAGTAAATGCACCTACAAATACAATTTCTCGTGATATGAACACGATGAGTGAAAATATTGGGAATGTGTACGAAACAGTAAAGGTGATAGGTAAACGCGCTAACCAAATTAGTGTTGAGACCAAATCGGAACTTGATAAAAAGTTGCAAGAGTTTGCTTCGTTTAACGAAAACATCGAAGAAGTTTTCGAAAACAGAGAACAAATTGAAATTTCGAGATATTACGAAAAACTCCCAAAAGCAGTACTGATAGCTACTCAAGAATTTATGGAGGATAAAGTTTACCACCGGAATCCGCTTAAAGACAAACTGAAATAAAACATATTTCGTTATCTTCTTCAATTTTTAGATAAAGGAATATTGCGTACTTTGTGACACAATATTCTTTTATCTTTTTTAGTTTGTGTTTAAGTTCAATTCATTTTTGTATTTTTGCAAATAAAGGAATGTGCTGTTAAACCAGTCTTCAATGGGGAATAATAAATTGTAAATGAATACAGATGGTTTTACTAGGTAAAAAAATAATACTTGGCGTCACTGGCAGTATAGCTGCCTATAAATCAGCTCAATTGATTCGTTTATTGGCGAAAGAAGGTGCTGAAGTAAAAGTGATTATGACGCCTTTGGCAAAAGAATTTATCACACCACTTACGTTAGCTACTTTGGCAAAAAATCCTATTCTGTTTGATTTTTTCGATCCGACAAATGGAAACTGGAATAGTCATGTAAATTTAGGTTTGTGGGCGGATGCTTATCTTATTGCACCTGCAACTGCCAATACCATTGCTAAAATGGCAATCGGTGTAGCAGATAATTTGTTGTTGACAACTTATTTATCGGCAAAATGTCCGGTATTTGTTGCTCCTGCCATGGATTTAGACATGTTTGCACACCCAACTATGCAGCGTAATCTCGCTTCGCTTAAATCAGTTGGAAATCAAATTGTTGAACCCGCAACCGGCGAATTAGCCAGCGGATTGGATGGTAAAGGACGAATGGAAGAACCCGAAAATATTGTCCAATTCCTTGTTAATTTTTTCACTTCAAAACCTTTATCTGGAAAAAAAATACTTATTACTGCCGGTCCAACATACGAAAAGATAGATCCTGTGCGTTTTGTAGGTAACTATTCTACCGGTAAAATGGGTTTTGCTTTAGCCGAAACTTGTGCCATTCAGGGTGCTGATGTTTGTCTGATAGCAGGTCCAGTAGTTTTGAAAACAAAGCATCCGAATATTGAAAGAATAGATGTAGAATCGGCTGAGGAGATGTTTGAGGTAGTAACTTCGCGTTTTTATGAAATGGATGGTGCGATTTTGTGTGCTGCGGTTGCAGATTTTACACCCACTGAAGCTGCAACATCAAAGTTAAAACGCGAAAAAGACAACTTGCAACTTGATTTGAAACCGACACAAGATATAGCTGCTTCGTTGGGTAGTATGAAAATGGAAAGTCAGTTTTTGGTTGGTTTTGCACTGGAAACGAACAATGAAGAAGCCAATGCACAACAAAAAATGGAACGAAAAAACTTTGACTTTATCGTTCTTAATTCTCTACAGGATGCCCAAACCGGATTTGGATTTGACACCAATAAAATTACGATTCTGTTCCGTTCCGGAGTAAACAAACACTTTGAATTAAAGGATAAAAATGCTGTAGCAGAGGATATTGTAGCAGAGATAATTAAATTTGAGGATTTGAAGAGATTGAAGATTTGAGGATTTGAAGATTTGAAGATTTGAAGATTTGAAGAGATTGAAGATTTGAAGATTTGAGGATTTGAAGATTTGAGGATTTGAAGAGATTGAAGATTTGAGGATTTGAGGATTTGAGGATTTGAAGAGATTGAAGAGTCCCGCAAAAATGGGATGTCTGCTTCGTTACCATTTGAAAGGTTCGATAATGAAAGAATACTTATTGATAACAATTAACTGAAATGAAACATTTGATGCTAATAATGAATTTCTTGCTGATAGCAGGATTTGCAAATTCTCAGGAATTGAATTGTACCGTTCAAATCAATTCCGATCAGGTGCAGGGAACAAATAAATCGGTTTTCAATACACTTAAAAAGTCAATTACCGAATTTGTAAATAACCGCAAATGGACTGAATTGACTTTTGCCAATAATGAACGCATCGAATGCACAATGAATATTATTGTAAAAAAGGTTGAGAGTGATGTGTTTACCTGCGAAATTCAAGTTCAGTCGCGCAGAACTATTTACAATTCAACGTATTATAGTCCGCTTTTTAATTTTAAAGACAATAGTTTTACTTTTATTTACAAGGAATTTGATCAGTTGGAAATGAATGAAAACACCATCACTTCCAATCTTACTGCTGTGATTGCATATTATGCCTACATTATCATTGGCTACGATATGGATTCATATACCCGACTTGGAGGTACATCCAGTTTTCAGGCTGCCGAAAGTATCGTTAATGCTGCTCAGGGTGCCGATTTATCGGGTTGGAAAGCTTTCGAAAGTACAAAAAACCGTTATGCTTTAATCAATAATATTCTCGATGAGGCATTTAAAAAATATCGGAATTACTTTTACGAATATCATCGACTGGGATTGGATGAAATGACTTCAAATCCTACCAATGCACGAGCAAGAATAGCCGAAGGATTGCCTTTGCTGCGTGAAGCAAATCGAGCCCGACCTTCTGCCATAATCATTTCATCTTTTTTGGATGCAAAAAATGATGAATTGATCAATATTTTTTCAAAAGCTACCAGCAAAGAAAAAACCGATGCTGTACAGATTCTTTCGGATGTAAATCCTACTCAGACAGGCAGATACGAAACGATTATGAAATAAAAGAGAGTTTTGTGTTTCAGGTTTCGTGTTCCGTGTTTCGTGTTTTAAGTCAGCAATAACCAATCAAATAAATTAAAGAATTTCCAATTCAAAATCATGCTCAAATCGCTTTATATATCCAATTACGCTTTAATTTCAGAGTTGAGTATTGACTTTGAAACGGGTTTTTCGGTTATAACAGGCGAAACTGGAGCAGGGAAATCGATAATATTGGGAGCTCTTTCGCTTATTTTAGGACAACGGGCAGATAATAAATCCATAAAATTAGATGCTGAAAAATGTGTAATTGAAGCTGAATTTGATATTTCAGCTTATCGTCACATAGATGATTTTTTTATACAAAACGACCTTGATAAAGATAATAATTCTTGTCTTATTCGTCGCGAATTGACTAATACCGGTAAATCACGCGCATTTATCAACGATACTCCAGTGGCTTTGAATGTGATAAGAGATTTGAGTAATCGACTGATTGACATTCACTCACAACACGAAAATCTATTACTATCCAATATTTCATACCAATTGGAAGTGGTCGATACCATTGCTCAGAATTCGGCTTTAGTCAGGTCATTCCAACAAACCTACACGCAATTGCGTCAGTTGCAATCTGAATTAAAACTGTTGCAAAATACAGCCGAAAAGCAAGCTGCCGACCTGGATTATTTACAATTTCAATTTCAACAACTAACTGATGCCAATTTATCAGCAAATGAACAATCCGAACTCGAACTGGAACAGGAGACTTTGAGTCATGCCGAAGAAATTAAAACTGAATTACTTCATGTTCATCAATTGCTGGAGGAAGATCACGGTTCAATACCATTGCTTAAAGAAGCAATAACTTCACTTTTGAAAATTAAAAAATTTATTCCCGATGGTGAAAATTGGAACGAACGATTGCAATCGACATGGATAGAATTGAAAGATATTTCAATGGAAATGAATGCATTCGAAGAACGGTTGGAATTTAATCCTGCACGCTTACAATTAGTTGAGAATAGGCTGAGTGAACTTTTTACCTTGCAAAAGAAATATAAACTTAATTCAGTTCCCGAATTGATCGATTTGCGTAAAAATTTTGCAGCTCAATTACAGCGGATTGACTCTTTCGATGAAGAAATTGCTACATTAAAAAATAAAATTGAAGGAATTTTTGTACAATTACAAAGTGATGCACAACTTTTGACTGAAAGTAGAAAGAAGGCTTGTTTGCCTATTGAAACGCATTTGGTTGAACAACTTACACAATTGGGAATGCCCAATATCCAATTTCAGGTAGCAATTTCGGGATTGAATGATTTTACTGAGAATGGTAACGACGAAGTCCAATTTCTTTTTTCAGCCAATAAAAATCGTCCGGTTCAACCCGTTACACAAATAGCTTCTGGCGGAGAAATATCTCGTCTTATGCTGTCAGTTAAATCGTTTGTGGCACACAAAGCCGATTTACCAACCATTATTTTTGACGAAATTGATACAGGGGTATCAGGAGAAATTGCTCACAAAATGGGTGAGATTATGAAAAGTATGAGTACCGATATGCAAGTGATTACAATTACCCATCTGCCTCAAATTGCAGCCAAAGGTGCTCAGCATTATCGTGTTTTCAAAGACGAAAGTGGGGCACAAACCCAAACCCATATACAACATTTAAATTCACAAGAACGCATAACCGAACTGGCTCAAATGCTAAGTGGCAAAATTGTTACTGAAGCTGCATTGCGTAATGCACAGGAATTGCTGGAAAATAGGTAATCGTAAATATTAATAACATTCCAGTATAACTTCTTAATACGATATTTTTAATTCAACTGGTATGATAAAGTTATATTTTTTTGTAAATCTGAAGTTAGAAACTGGTTTTATCAACACGATAATTGTTAATAATATCACTAACGTTTAGTTAATTTTTTTATTGTCTTTATAATATAGAATTGTGAAAATAAATTCAATTACTCAAAATATTTATCGGTCAATAATTTCACTGGGGTCGATATCCTTTCAATCAAACTGCGGTTTACGGTAATAATTTCAGCAGTACCGGTTAACTCTCCGGTAAATTTTAATTTTTTATTAATGGTTGAGTGCAACCCTTTTGGGAAAATAATTTCTACGTCATAATAATCGTTATTGGTAACAAGCGATATATTTCTGATTTTGGCTTGTAAAAGTCCATATTCAAGATAAGGATAACCTGTCACTTTTATATTCACCTGTTGACCTGTATTGATCTTGCCTGAACCCGATGCCGGAACTTTTATTTTCCCAATAAGTTGTCCGGGCTGGTGCGATACTATGGCAAATACTTTGTCGCCAAGGTTTACATTTTGATTCCGTTTCCAGAAACTGTTGAACGTTATTACTCCCGACTGCGAAGCTCTCAGCAAATAAATTTGTTGCCAGTTTTCAATGCCGGCTATTAATTCACGATATGATGATTTGAGGTCGGAAAACAACTGATGTTTTTCCTGTAAATACTGTATGGATAATTTATTTACCGACTCCTTCATTTGTGCAAACTCTATATTTTGAAGCGAAATGGATGTTTCGAGTTGCTGAAGATCCTGTTGTTTGTTCAGATATGTTTGCTCTGCCAATTCCATATCTGACTCAGAAATTATTTTCTTATTGAATAATAGTTTATCCCTTTCGTATGATGATTTTGAAATAACCAATTCCCTTTTCTTCATTTCCAATTGTTTCTGAAGGTTGTACGAATATACTCTTCTATTGGTAATTTGTTTCAACAAAGAACTTTTCTCCTGAATCGTAAGATTAAGATGTACAAAATTATCGTAGTTCATAGCTGCTTTTGAAAAAGATGAAAAACCTGACTGTAATTCACCCAATTCGAATGATTTTGTAAGTAGTTCTGACGGAATAAAAAATGCTGAATCGTTTACCACGACTGAACTAAGTAATTGTTGAATAGATTGAACATCAACTGTTGAAGCTGAATTTTCGATTACTGCTAAGATATCACCCTGTTTTACTTCCTGTTTATCGTGACATACTAATTCTTTAATTTTACCTGTCGATTTGGCAATTATCCAAACAGGAGGATTCTCGGTTGTAATTATCACGTCACCTTGTACTATGTCAGGATAGCGAAAAAAGAAACTACCAATGAATAACACAAGTATCACTCCGCAGATAATGGAGATGCCATATTTTATAAGACCATGAGGTGGGCGGGATAGTATTTCCTGTACTTCCTCGCTACGTAATTCGATGACAGTTCCACCAACATCCCTGGTAGGTAAAGCCCCACCAACCTCCACGAAGGGGAGGCTTAAATTAGTTTCATCTTTATTCTTTTCTATTTCCATTTTCAAATATCTTTCTTAAAGTTCCCTTTCGGTTTATCTCTATTTATCCCCCGCTGCCGTGGGTCTGTGACCCGTGCCAATACAGAAAAAGTAAAGAAACTTTCTTTTTGAATAGCACAGGTCACAGACCTGCGCTAGCGGGGGATCTATAGTTCCAACTGATTCTTAACCAACCTATAATACGCACCCTGTTTTCTTGTCAGTTCCTGATGGGTACCAATTTCAGCAATTTCACCTTTTTCGATAACAACAATCTGGTCGGCATTTTTAACAGTACTCAGTCTATGAGCAATTACTACCGAAGTCCGTCCTTTAAAAAAGGTTTGAAGATTGTCCATAATAACATGTTCATTATTGCTGTCCAAAGCATTGGTAGCTTCGTCTAAAAACACAAAAGAAGGGTTTTTGTAAACTGCTCGTGCTATCAATATACGTTGTTTTTGACCCTGACTCAACCCATGTCCTTCGCCGCCAATTTTTGTGTTATAGCCCAACGGTAAGGACTCGATGAACTCACGGATATTAGCCGTTATTACTGCATTCATTAACTGCTCTTTATCTATATACTCCACACCGGGTGCAATGTTTTTTGCAATACTATCCGAAAAGATAAACCCATCCTGCATTACCACACCGCATTGCTTACGCCATTCGCGAATGCTGAAATTTTTCAGGTTATTTTCGCCTAACATAATATCGCCTTTTTGCAAAGGGTAAAACCCAAGCAGCAGTTTTATCAGGGTGGTTTTTCCGCTACCACTGGTACCAACTATGGCAGTTTGTTTTCCAACAGGTATAGTCAAATTAATACCTCGTATCACTGGTTCGCCTACTGAGGTGGCATCATATCCGAAAGTAGCATTCAGAAGAATAAGGTCTTTATTGGAAGGTATTTCTCGTATTCGTTGTTCGTCTTTTACTTCCTCATCCTCTTTGTCGTGTACATCACTTAACCGCTCCAAACTAAGTCTGGCATCCTGTGTTTCGCGCGTAAATGAAATAAGCTGATCCACCGGACTATTCAATTGCCCGATAATATATTGTACCGCCATCATCATACCCAGTGTCATTTGTCCATCAATTACCAACTTAGCCACCAGTGCCGTGATAACGATATTTTTTGTTTGATTTATCAATATAGCTCCTGAGTCCTGATACTGTGCCAAAGCTAAACCATTTATTTGTAGGCGAAACAGTTTAGCTTGTATGCGTTCCCATTCCCAGCGTTTTTGTTGCTCACAGCCATTGAGTTTAATTTCTTGCATGCCTGTTACCAACTGAATCACATTGCTTTGATTGGCTGAATTTTGTGCAAAACTTTTATGATCCAATACGGCACGGCGTTTCATAAACAGCCATACCCACCCAAAATACAAAACACTTCCTACAAAAAATATAGCGAAGATGGTGAAACTGTACATAAACAATACAATACTGAAAATAAAAATATTAAATACCGAAAACAAAATACTCAAACTGGAATTAGTCAAGTAATTTTGAATGCGGGTGTGGTCGTTGATGCGTTGGAGAATATCTCCCACCATTTTGGTGTCGAAATAGCCCATGTGCAAACGCATCATTTTAATCAGAAAATCGGATATAAGTGCAATATTAATGCGTGTACCCAGATGCAACAATATCCAACCCCTTATAAAACCTACGGCTGAACTACTAAAGGTTAATACTAACTGAGCTATCAACACCAAATATAAATAACCGATATTCTGGGCAGATATACCAAAATCGACAATAGATTGTGTTAGAAAGGGTAAAATCAACTGCAACAAACTACCAAAAAGCAATCCCAGAAAAAGTTGAACAACCAAATTTTTATAGGGACGCAGGTAAGAAAATAAAAATGAAAAACCTTTTCGGTTTATTTTTTCATCTTCCATCTTGTAAAAATCAGGAGTTGGCTCAAATAGTAAAGCCACACCCACATCTTTGCCTTGGTCTTTGGTACTTAACCAGCATCGGCAAAATTCTTCGCGTGTATATTTCAGCTTTTCGGCTGCAGGGTCAGCCAAATATATTAATTCTTTTCCTTTTTTCTCAGTTATTTTATAAACAACAATGAAATGCACCTGATTCCAATGAACAATGCAAGGTAAAGGTGCGGTTTTTAATTCTTCAAAATTCACTTTTACACCTGTTGTTCTGAAACCAATATTCTCTGCCGCTTCGCTAATGCCCAACATGGAAGTTCCTTCACGGGTTATCAGTGACTTTTCACGTAAGTTCTCCAATGAATACATTCGACCATAGTGTGCAGCCACCATGCGTAAGCAGGTGGGACCACAATCCATAGCATCGTGCTGGGTGTAATGGGGAAACTTCATTTAATCTTTTTGAGTATTTTGGTTGGAGTAAAATAATAGGTTTCAGGTATTGGATTTAATATAATTGGCTTTTTGCAATCTACTTTCAGTTTTATAAGATGGTAAAACATCACTTCGTACATATTTTTGTATGATAATTGCCCTTTATCAAAACATATTCTACCCGGTGTTCCTTCAATAATCATAAAATCAAAAAATGCCTTCAATTTACCTTCTGCCTCTTCTTTTTTTACTACGTATGTCATGCTTTGTATGTTATCGGTGTAATTTAAAATTGAATCACCATTCGTCAACCGTGCAAACAGAAAACTACATTCGTCGAAACAGAAATGAGTGGCACTACTAAAAACCTCACGGTAATCGCGGCTTTGCATAAATAGGGTGTTTATGTACTGATTGTTGCGAAACAAACAAAACGAGCCCGTAATATAATCGTGACGACTGCTTATTACATCGTATTCACTAAGCATCTCGTCGGTTATAAAAGCACGAATATTTCCATATACTATGTCAATATCCTCAATTCCCCAAAAATCGAAACCGGCAATAATTTCGGGGAACAGAAAACCGTAAGCCGGTTTAAAATCACATAGTTTGTAAGGATAATCAATATTCACTTCAAACCCTAACTTTTCGGAAGCAATGGTTTTTATCTCGTCCAATGTTTTGTAAATAATTTTTACATTCTCGGGTTTATGGGGTATCGGTTCAGTATTATCGGTAATGATAATAAAATCGATGGACGGGTTATACCCGCATGAATGAATAAAATAAGGAAAATACCAAGGGTAAGGACCGTACCAACAGGTAAAAAGGGCAATAGATCGATGTTTCATATTATTTTATATTTTTAGAAATATAGTTTAATGGCATTTGTTTAAAAATACTTGTTCTTCTTCAATAAGTAAAATACCTTAAATTACCTTTTGTTTTTCAATATATTAGAAAGGACTTTGCATCTAAACTCAATATTGTTTGGAAACTTAAAACATACTATAAACTTTTATTTAAGAGTTCCTCTAATTCTTCCATCGAAATATTCTTATACATTATTTTTCCTGAACTATCTATCAAAAAATTAGTTGGGAAAACAAAAATAGATAAACTATGAGCATCTTTCCCATTTATATCCCAATATTGCTGCCAAATAAGTTTTTCGTTGATAATAATATTTTCCCATTCCTTTTTGTCTGTGTCTTTGTCTATAGATATACCAACTATTTCAAATCCTTTATTACTGTATTTTTTGTATAAATTCTTCAAACTATTGAATTGGGCTCGGCATGGTCCACATTTGCTATACCAAAAATCTACCAATGTAAATTTACTTTTATAAAAAATATCTGAATTAAATCTTTCATTGATAGTATTGACACATTGTATTGTAGGAAATTGTTTCCCAACAGAAAGTTGTTTCCCGTTTTTTAGTTTTTTGTTTAATGCCTTACCTGCATATCCATTTTTTAGTTTCTCAGTAAAGATGTTGTAGATAGTATCAAATATTGGTTCATAACCCCAACTCATTAAATAAATAGTTCTCCAAAATGCGATATTTGAGTTCGGACGTTTTTTAACATATGTCAATAGTGAACTATTTTCAAAATTACATAAATCATCGTACTCTTTAGTTTGATTTATTTTTATTTCTTCAGGCATTTTGTTATTATAAATTATTCTCAAACTGTCATCTTTTTGATAATAAAAACGCCATTTATTATGGATTTGCTCAAAAAAGGAAGTGTAATTAGGATATTCATTTATCATTATCATGTTTTTAACATCAGGTATTTTTCGTGTTGAATCTATATTTATAGAAATAGTTTGTAATCCTTTTTGAATAATAAAATTTGATGACATATAACGATCATCGTAGAGGATATTCACACCTTGCGGTTCAGGTATATATCCTGAGAAAGTAAATTTATTATTCTTTACTTTTGCTTTTAACTCTTTTGCTTTATTTGGTATATATTCAGTGAAAAAATTGAGATAGACTGTTCCCGTATCCGCATTTATTGTTCCCTCTATTTTAAAGTAAAATTGGTTATATTTTTTTCCAAAAGAATTGTTTATAATTAAAAATGAAATTATAAACAATACACCCCACTTTTTCATGTTTCAAGTATTTAAATGTTCGTTTAATTAAAAGTTATTTTTTAAGAAAAAGAGGGGGTAATTATATATATTCAAACTACCCCCTAGTTTCTTAATTATTACCTACGCGTTACACATTTAGCTGTATTCCAAGAACCTTCACATATGTCCCAAGAAGAACAACAAGGTAGTTGATCCGCTCCACAACTGTAATTTGAACATGTACCACTTCCCCCAGCCATAATGTTTCTCATTTCTTTTCTACTCATTTTGCCTATCATGTTTTCAAGGCTCATTTTTACTGTTTTCATATTTATTTCATTTTTAATTTAGGGAATATACTGTTGCAAATATATACCGTTTGTGTTAATTGGTTTACATCCAATGGCAACTATATCCTCCGTGCACTGAACATATCATTGAATGTGTGTGGTGTTATTCCATTAAAAAATATCCCAAATTGTCAATATTATAAACATTGTGTTTTGAAAAATTTGTTATTTCCATTGTAAGATGCTATGGAATTTTTTCAAATCTTCAGGTATGTTAAAATTAAAATAATCTATAATTTTTCCATCTGTATTTACTAAAATTCCACATGGAATACCAGTGACAATTTTTCTGCGTAAAAAACTATCATTATTATTTTTTATTAGCCAAAGAGAACGCCACATAATATGTTTTTTTTCAATTTCTTTTCGAAAATCAACAATGCCTTTTTTATCATCAACAGTAACATACGTAATGACCAACCTATCATTATATTGTTTGCTTATTTCTTTGAGAACAGGTATAACTTTTTGACACCCAAAGCACCATGAAGCAGTTAATTCTATTAAATTATATTTTGTGAAATCCTGAATAAGAGGTTCTTGATTGTTCTCATTATTTACATGTGGGAGTTTTATGTTCTCAAAAACAGGGTTAAAGTTTATGTATTCAGATATTCGTTTTCCGTGGTCAGAATTTTTGAGTGATGGAGAAAACAAATCAAATAATTTTTTATGAGTATCGGGTGTTGTACCTAAAGAAAAAAGTTTACATTTGTC
>JACDZJ010000393.1_pt1 | contig 12831 bp, 9 predicted proteins | sample 7365721 | NCBI WGS metagenome assembly JACDZJ01 (sample SAMN15143480, study PRJNA637477) | pond metagenome | biome: freshwater wetland ecosystem [ENVO:00000243]; feature: pond [ENVO:00000033]; material: pond water [ENVO:00002228]; isolation source: pond water containing pink berries ... | reverse complement strand
CTCCTATGATACAACTTTTTGACACACTTTCTTATCCCGAACTCAGGTTAATAAATGAAAATATAATATTATGATAAAATTCGCAGTAATTGGACAAGGACATATTGGTAAACGCCATGCAGAAATGATTCGGTTAAATCCTGAATCGGAACTGGTGGCTGTGTGTGATGTGTTACCAAAAGAGAAAATAAATTTGACAGATATCACTGAAGCTTACTTTACAAGTTTTGATGAATTATTAGCTGCCAATCTAGATATTGATGTTATAAATATCTGCACTCCAAATGGTTATCATGCCGAATATGCTATCAAATCTTTACAGGCTAAAAAGCATGTCGTACTCGAAAAACCAATAGCATTAACCAAAAACGATGCAGAAAAAATACTATTTAAATCACTCGAAATGTCGCATCATGTTTTCAGTGTGATGCAAAACCGTTATTCTCCACCATCTGTTTGGTTGAAAGAATTAATTGATAATAAAACACTTGGCGATATTTTTATGATCAAGTTGGATTGTTTCTGGAACCGCGATGATCGTTATTACAAAAAAGGAAACTGGCATGGTGATGCTAAACTTGACGGTGGTACACTGTTTACCCAATTTTCTCATTTTATTGATATTATGTATTGGCTTTTTGGTGATGTTCAGAATATTCGTGGAAATTTTGCCGATTTTAGCCACAAAGATTTAACTGATTTTGAAGATAGCGGCGTTGTAACTTTCGATTTTATCAATGGCGGAATTGGAAGTTTGAACTATTCTACTTCTGTGTGGGATACAAATTTGGAAAGCAGTATTACAATAATTGGTTCAGAAGGAACAGTGAAAGTAGCCGGACAATATATGAATGAGGTAACGTATTGCCATATAAAAGATTATGTTATGCCGGAACTGGCTGCTTCAAATCCACCCAACGATTACGGATTGTACAAAGGATCTGCTCAGAACCATCATTATGTGATTCAAAACGTGGTTGAAAAGTTGAACGACAAAGGAACAATAACAACCAATGTGCTCGAAAGTTTAAAGGTAGTTGATATTATCGAACGAATTTATGCTGTACGCGACACGCAGTGGAAGAAATAAGAATAATCAGAACGCAAAAAAAAAGAATAAAATCAGTATATTCAATTTTTTATTTTTAAACGAAAATACTTATAATTAATATGTTACAACGAATTCAAACTTTATACTTACTTGCCATTGTGATACTTTCGGGCATTACATTTTATTTACCTGTAGCCGATTTGGTTAATCAGGCAAGTGTATTGCATTATATAGTCGATTTTAAAGGTATTTATCAGGTACAGACTAACGGAAATATATTTGATTCAGGTACCTGGGGATTGACCGTTATATCAGCCGTAATTCCGGTATTCGCATTATATACCATCTTCTCTTACAAAAACAGAATTAAACAAATCCGGTTTTCGGTATTGAACATGTTTTTTTTGTTGGGATACTACGTTTTGCTTTTTATTTATATCTGGTTTGCTACTCAACGATTAAATGCAGAATGGCACTTGCGTTTTGTAACAGCATTTCCACTTATCAATCTTATTCTTAATTATTTAGCAATAGGAGCTATAGGAAAAGATGAAAAGCTGGTGAAGTCAATGGATCGCATACGCTGATTTTTTACTTTTCTAGTCTTTTCATAGCTTCAATTGTTGCTTCTCTGCTACCAAAAGCGGAGAAGCGCACATATCCTTCGCCACTTGCACCAAATCCGGCACCCGGAGTTGTAACGATATTCTTTTCTTTTAATAAATAATCGAAATATTCCCAACTGCCCATTCCTTCGGGAGCTTTTGCCCAAATGTAAGGCGCATTTACACCTCCAAAAATAGTATAACCTGCTTTTGATAAACCTTCGCGAATGATGCGGGCATTTTCGGTATAAAAATCGATTAATGACCTTACCTGTTTTTTGCCTTCGGGACTGAAAGTGGCTTCAGCAGCACGTTGCACCACATAGGAAGTTCCGTTAAACTTGGTACACTGACGGCGATTCCAAAGTTTATTCAACGAAACAGGTTCACCATTTTCGGAATTTCCCATCAATTGTTTGGGCACAACTGTGTAACCGCAACGTGTTCCGGTAAAACCCGCTGTTTTCGAAAAACTTCGAAATTCAATGGCCACATCTTTTGCACCTTCAATTTCGTAAATGCTGTGTGGCACATTTTTCTCAGTGATAAATGCTTCATAAGCTGCGTCAAACAGAATAATTACATTGTTTTCTCTGGCATAATTTACCCAAAGAGTCAATTGCTCTTTGGTCAATGTAGTCCCGGTCGGATTGTTTGGGTAACATAAATAAACCAAATCAACTTTTTCGGTTGGAAGTGCCGGTACAAAATTATTTTCTGCAATGCATGATAAATAGACCAGATTGGTCCATTCACCGCTTGCTGTAGGTTCGCCGGCACGACCGCCCATGGCATTGGTATCCACATAAACGGGATAACTGGGATCGGTAATGGCTACACGGTTGTTTTTATCAAAAATATCACCAATATTTCCGGTATCACTTTTTGCACCATCACTCACAAATACTTCGTCAATCTCAATTTGAATGCCTTTTGAAGTAAAATCATTTTCAACAATTGCTTCTCGCAAAAAAGCATAACCTTGTTCGGGTCCATAACCCCTGAATGTACTCGCATTGCGTTGTTCATCAGCAGCTTTAATCATTGCATCTACAGCAGCATCGGGTAGAGGAAGACTGACATCACCAATTCCCATTCGGATAACCGATGCAGTTGGATTTTCTTCTTTGTGCAGCGTCACACGTTTTGCTATTTCCGAAAACAAATAAGTAGCAGGTATTTTTATAAAATTCTCATTAATTTTTGCCATAGTTTTTTTATAAGCTCCATCAAATCCCTCAGTAAGGACCTTTTTTAGCTAAAGTATTAGGATTAATAATAGTTTTTAATTTATATAATTTTCAGTCTGTGTTTCTCAAGTCCCCCGCAGTTTATCCCGATGTATCGGGAGGGGATTTAGGGGGCTTTTAATTAGATTTCTCCTTCAAAAACAGTTGTTGCTCCTCCATTCAGATAAACGTGATTATCAAATGCATTCCATTCAATAACCAATTCACCCCCAAGCAATTCTATTGTATTTTTTCTGGACGAATGCCCATTTAAAACCGCTGCCACCGAGGCTGCACATGCACCTGTACCACAAGCCAAAGTTTCACCCGAACCACGCTCCCAAACACGCATTTTCATTCTTTCAGTCGAAATAATCTCAATAAATTCCACATTTGTCCTACGTGGAAAAATGTTTGCATTTTCGATGATTGAACCAATTTTTGGTAAGTTCAATTCGTGTATGTTTTTTGTAAAAATAATGGTATGCGGATTACCCATCGATACACAGGTAATATGATATTTGGTTGATTCATCGAATGTTATTGATTCATTAATAATTTCATGTTGTTGCAATGTGGTCGGAATTCTACTGGCTTCAAGGATTGGTTCTCCCATATCCACTGTTACGCTTTCCACCTGTTTATCGTCGTTCAAAAATAATTTGAGTTTTTTAATTCCGGCAAGAGTTTCTAAAGTCAGTTCTGTTTTATTTGCTAATCCTTTGTCGTACACATATTTACCAATGCAGCGTGAAGCATTACCGCACATTTCCGATTCAGAACCATCTGCATTAAACATTCGCATTCTAAAGTCGCAATAAGTGGAAGGTAAGATAAGTACCAATCCATCCGAACCGATTCCTTTGTGCCGATCGCTGTATTTTATGGCAAAATCTGAAGGATTTTCAATTTCTTCATCGAAATTATTGACGTAAATATAATCGTTTCCGATGCCATGCATTTTGGTGAATTTCATATTATGTTGTTGTTTATGAATACTTTTTCTGAAGTTTATATGATGCAAAATTAATCATTCGTAGAAAAATATTTCGAATGATTTTTAATCGTTTCTAAAAAAATAATATTATTTATATTATAAAACTTAATTGAACATTTTTATTATGAATTTAGCGAAATATAATATGAAATATATTAATTTGATATTTCTAATGTAAGTAAAATGTATTTGCTTTCAATAAAAAAATATATAAGTTAGTTGTATTTTTATATGAGAAGCGGATAATTAAACAATTTCATAATTTGAATTTGAATATGAAGAAAATAAATAAAACAATTGATTACAATATGTCTTTATAAAAAGTCATATCTAATTGATTAATTAATATGGTTTTACATTGCATAATTTAAATGATAGTGACTTTGCTCAAAATAAAAAGTAAATGCAAAGCCGCTAAGTTTTAAATACCTGATATTCACAACCAAGAGAAAGAACGCTAAGACAAAAACTTTCAGTTTTCCGACGGTTATCGGAATTGCGGCTTTGCAACTTAGCGGCTTAGCGTTCAAAAAAAACATTTTTTATTACGAACTATTGTTAATAGAAAATAAGTCGAAATTTCGATATTGAAATTGAAAATTTCTTTTGCTAAATTGGATGTAAAAAAAAAAAGTTGTATTTTTACATCCGAAATCAAAACTAAAAAACATGATATATAAATTCACAATATTATCCGATGAAGTAGATAATTTTGTACGCATAATCACTATTGACTCCGAAGCAAAATTCTTCGATTTACATAATGCAATTCTCGATTCGGTGAATTACGCGAAAAATCAAATGACTTCATTTTTTATCTGTGATGAAAGCTGGGAAAAGGGTCAGGAAGTTACACTGGCCGAAATGGAATCGAGCTCTGAATACGACAATCTGGTAATGGAAGATACCGTATTGGAAGACCTTTTGGTAGACGAAAATCAAAAAATGCTATATGTGTTTGATATGTTGGGTGATAGGGTATTTTTTATGGAATTAACAGAAATAATTCCGCTGAGAAACCTTAAAAAACCGGTTTGTATTTCTTCCGAAGGTGATGCTCCTCAACAAATTGTGGAAGATGAAAGCCAGGTAGTAAGACCAAAAGTGAGCCTGGACGAAAATTTCTATGGCGATGAGGAATTTGAATTGGATGAATTGGACGAAGAAGGTTTTGGCGAAATGAATTTTGATGATAATAGTCTTTTTACCGAAGATCCTAAATTCTGATAATTGATAAAATATATTGAAAGACAGAAATATACTGACATTATTTTCTGTCTTTTTTTATTTGAAAACAAATGATTTTAAAACCGACATTGCTCGTTGTTCTTGGTCCGACAGGTGTCGGGAAAACCAATATCAGCCTCGATTTAGCCGAGCATCTGTGTTGCCCGATCGTTTCGTCTGATTCCCGACAATTTTATCGTGAACTGAAAATTGGCACTGCAGCTCCAACTGAGGAACAATTAAATAGGGTTAAGCATTATTTTATTGGTTCACATTCAATTTTCGACGAGTACAATGCCGGTCAATATGAGCTGGATGCTATTCAATTACTGGATGAATTGTTCAAAAAAATGGATGTAATGATGTTGGTTGGTGGTTCTATGATGTATATCGATGCGGTTTGTAACGGAATGGACGATATTCCAACTGTTGATGAAGTGACACGGGCTTTTTGGCAAAAACAATATGCCGATCATGGACTTGAATTTATTCAAAACGAACTCAAACGGCTCGACCCAAAGCACTACGAAGAAGTTGCGCTTCAAAATCCAAAACGCATCATTCATGCCCTGGAGATTTGCATTATGACAGGAAAGCCTTATTCCGATTTACGCACCGGCAAACGGAAAAAGCGCAATTTTAATATTCTGAAAATTGGTTTGAACCGGGCGCGACCCGAACTTTTTGAGCGTATCAATTCACGGGTTGATGAAATGATGGCTGAAGGTTTGTTACACGAAGCTGAACAATTTTATCCATCGAAGCATCTAAATACCCTGAATACAGTTGGATACAAGGAACTTTATGAATATTTGGATGGCAAATGGACTCTGGACTTTGCTGTAAATATGATAAAACAGGATTCGCGCCGGTATGCTAAACGCCAATTAACATGGTTCAAAAGGGACAAAGAAATCAATTGGTTTGAACCCGATGAAAAAGCGAATATCGTGAAATTTATTACAGATAAAATCACTCCAAATCATCTTTAAAATGCCTATTAAAGAAAATACATCATTACTTCATTACAATACATTTGGCATTGATGTCAATTCCAAATATTATGTCGAATATGATTCGGTAGAAGAATTACGGGCAGTTTTACAATTTGAAATCGTGAAATCAAATCAAATTCTTCATATTGGTGGTGGAAGTAATCTGCTGTTTCTGAATAACTTCGAAGGTGTGATTTTACATTCTACCATCAGATTTATCAAAAAAATAAGCGAAAATGTCGATTCGGTTTTTTTGGAAGTTGGTGCCGGTATTGTTTGGGATGATTTTGTGGCATATTGCGTCGAAAAGGATTGGGTAGGAGTGGAGAACCTTTCGCTCATTCCTGGCGAAACAGGAGCTGCTGCTGTGCAAAATATCGGTGCTTATGGTGTGGAAGGGCAGGATGTGATTACTGAGGTGAAAACTGTAGAACTTGCAACGAATTCAATTCGTGTGTTTTCGAACAGTGAATGCCGTTACGGTTATCGCGAAAGTATTTTTAAAAACGAATTTAAAGGCAAATATATCATTACTTCAGTTATTTTTAAACTGTCGAAAAATCAGGTTTATAAACTGAATTATCAGCATCTGGAAGATGAAATATTGAAAACAGGAGAAGTAAATTTACACAATATTCGTCAAACTATTATTGCAATCCGACAGCATAAATTACCTGATCCTAAAGTTATTGGCAATGCCGGAAGTTTCTTTATGAATCCAGTGATTTCAAAAAAATATTTCGACGAATTACAGGAAAAATATCCCGATATTCCCCATTATTTTGTGTCGGCAACCGACGAAAAAGTACCTGCCGGATGGCTGATTGATCAATGTGGCTGGAAAGGAAAACAGATTGGAAATGCCGGAGTTCACGATAAACAGGCTTTGGTACTGGTAAATAAAGGTGGAGCTACGGGTGCCGAAATTGTGTTTTTGGCAGAACAAATTCAAAAATCGGTGAAAGAAAAATTTGGAATTGAACTCCAACCCGAAGTCAATTATATTTAATTTTTTGGTTCTACTACCTTTTGTGTGGGTTGATGGTTAATTTAAAAAATCAAGCACATAGTTACACATATTTTTTCACAATAGAATCACATAGTTTCTTCTCAAAATTTAAAGTATCACATAGTATAATAACTTCGTTATTATTTTATATATCAAATTGTTAAGTATCTATTTTATATATTTTCAAAGAAAATAGATAAAACTATGTGGACATTTATTTTCTTAATTTTTATGACTATGTGGAACTATGTGTGTTAATTGTTAATTATCGTAATACCCACACTAATTCTAGTAATACCAATTTTTTTATCAACTTTCAACTGTATTAATGTATATTCAGTTGGTTGAGTTTTTGTTGGTAATTCTTTGCATTTAGGCTGTGTTCTTCCCAAGTAACCGCAAATTTATGTTCGCCATTTAAGGTCTCCGAAGCACACATGTAAATGTAATTATGATGTGCATAATTTAATACTGCATCTATTCCTTTTTTAGATGCTACGCGTATTGGACCCGGAGGTAAACCATGATTACGATAGGTGTTATACGGAGATATAAACAGAATCTGCTTCAATGTGAGGCGCTTAAGACCAAAATCTCCTACTGCAAACTTGAGCGTAGGGTCTGCTTGTAATGGCATATCTGTTTTAAGTCTATTAATATAAAGTCCGGCTACTTTCGGACGATCAGTTTTATTGTTGGTTTCCTCTTCAACGATAGACGCCAGTGTGCTCACTTCAACCAGTGTCATTGGAATTGCTGCAGCTTTAGCCTTGCGTTCTTCTGTCCAAAAATTAGTATATTCATTGTTCATTCGTTCAAAAAGTTCAGTTGCATTTATATTCCAGAAAACTTCATAAGTATTAGGAATAAATAAAGTAATAGCCGTATTGGGGTTTAAACCGTAATGGGAAAGAAATGCTGTATCATTCATTAATGTCAGAATAGATACTGAATCTGCCATTAATTGTGATCCAAGTCTTGCTGCCAGTTGTTCTTTGGTTCGGATATTATTAAAGGTCAATTGTACAGGAGTTTGCCTGCCACTTCGCAGGATACGTACCAATTGGAAGTTATTCATTCCCGATTTCAGTTCATACCGTCCCGAACGAATATTAGCTCCATACTGAAGCAAACTCGCAACCTGTCGAAAAGCCATGATATTTCCCACTTTTACCTGTTTATTCAGAATCGTTACCACATCTTCAAAATTGCTGCTGTCGGGGATACACAGGTAATTTTTTTTGTCTCTTTCCGGAAAAAAATTGGGAGCAAACAAAATATATATGAAATATAAAAATATTGCAACAACTAGATAAACAGCCCAAAAAAAGGACTTTTTCAATGTTTTTGATTTTTTAATTTTGACGGTTTTTTTAGTCATTTCGGTTTAATTTTTTCGGGGCTTTTTATTCCGACTGCAAAAATAAGCAATTGTTTTACATAAAAAAATCAAATGCGAAAAGCAATTTAATTTTTTCATCAATTTTTAGCCTAAGATACAGTCTGTCTTTTCGTTAAAAAGTAAATGGTCAATGAATAATAGTAAATTAAGTAAATGGTTTGGAAAATTGAAAAGTCTTTTCTATCTTTGTACCCGCAAAAACAAAATGAAAGGAAGTTTGGGTGAGTGGCTGAAACCACCAGTTTGCTAAACTGACGTACGGGCAACCGTACCACGAGTTCGAATCTCGTAGCTTCCGCTTTTAAAAACCGTTAATAGCGAACAGATATTGACGGTTTTTTGTATGTAGTTCATAGTATTAAGTTTGAATGTTGAAAGTTCTTTAATTGCCGAGTTAATATGAAACATTAATGATTTATTAGGGTGATGTCGGAGACTGCTAATATTAAAAAGTCATTATTAAATTTGAGGTTTAGACTAACAGAAATATGATATAAGGTTCATTTGAAGAATAACCTAGCAATGGATTGAGTACGCCCAAAATTCATTCCTAACTAAAAGAGAGTAAATCAGTCAAAATGCAGAAAAAGTATAAATTAACAATCCGAAAGGTAGCAAACGCAAATTCGGTATCCCTATGGTCATGGAATTGATTATTTAACAAGCGATTGCACAAGTTTTAATTACATTTTATTATCGAAAGTTTTTTGCCCACAGTTACTGTTTTCGTCCAAATTGGAGTGCTTATAAAGCACTAATTAAAGGTAGCGAATGTAAAGTAGGGAGGGAGAATAGTGTTAGATATGGATTAGAAAATATTCTTCGATGCGGATAATCATAACCACTTAATGAATCAACTTTAAGTCACTATTGTTGATAAAAAATTATTAGGATTGTTATGAAAATACTTGCAATGTGGCATAATAGATGATGGTGTTGTATGTCAACGCACCAAATGTACTTCACATGGATGCCCACTCTTGCCATTGTTAAAAGAATATTAGAATAATTGATAGAAAAGGTGGAGCTCATGGGGCACAAATTTCTTCAATATGCATATAATTGCAATGTCTACAAATACAGCCATACGGCAAGAGAGAGGATGATTATGTAAACTGACATAAAGAACAATTTAAACTGTTTTTTTCACCACAAGATTAATTTCGTTGTTTAATTTACTAACAATTTCATTTAATTCAAAATGTCAAAGAGCTACTAAAATTATTTTGAATGTTAATTAATGATTTAAATTTATTCTACAGTAGAAATTGAATATTTTAATTGAAAAGTAAAAATGAATCAGACACGAAAATGAAAGATCACCACCATTGACAAATCAATCTACCTCTTGTTTAATTTTATCTTAGCCTTTCTATTGCTTGCTAATTTTGATTTTCGTATCTTTGCAAGTTCTAAAAAAAATTAATTTTGACAACCAAAAACAACATACACCTATCCGAAACAAATGATTATGTAGAAGTTATAGGGGCAAGAGTTCATAATTTAAAAAACATAGATGTCACAATTCCACGCGATGCTCTGACTGTTATTACCGGTTTGAGTGGTAGTGGAAAATCTTCATTGGCTTTCGATACCATTTTTGCCGAAGGACAACGGCGTTATCTTGAGACATTTTCGGCTTACGCCCGAAGCTTTTTGGGTAACATGGAACGCCCCGATGTGGACAAAATTACTGGCTTAAGTCCAGTAATTTCGATTGAACAAAAAACCACTAACAAAAATCCACGTTCTACTGTTGGAACCACCACCGAAATTTACGATTTTCTGCGTTTACTCTTTGCACGTGCAGGTCATGCATATTCGTATGTTACGGGCGAAATGATGGTAAAATATTCAGAAGATCAGATTGTAAATCTCATTATTCACGAATACGAAGGAAAAAAAATATTCTTGTTAGCACCTTTGGTTCGAGGTCGTAAAGGGCATTACAAAGAACTTTTCGAGCAAATTCGCAAAAAAGGCTATTTGCACGTTCGCATCGATGGCGAAATTCGTGAAACTACACATGGTTTGAAACTCGATAGGTATAAAAATCACGATATCGAGGTAGTGATTGATCGCTTAGAAATTAGCGAAAAAGACCGTAAACGATTGAAGGAATCGATGCAAAAAGCCATGCAACAAGGCAATGGTATTGTCATGTTATTGGAAAAAGATACAGAAAAAACACGTTATTTAAGTAAAATGTTGATGTGTCCTACCAGTGGTATTTCGTATGACGAACCTGCTCCTCATAATTTTTCGTTCAATTCGCCGCATGGAGCTTGTCCACGTTGCAAGGGACTGGGATTTGTGAATGAAATTGACATGGACAAAATTGTTCCTGATAAAAAAATCAGCATTTACAACGGCGGTATATCACCACTTGGAAAGCATAAAAGCAGTACCATTTTCTGGCAAATAGAAGCCATACTCGAAAAATACGAATGCACTCTTAAATCGCCGATTGACGATATTCCCGACGAAGCGATAGATGAAATAATGAACGGTACCGACGAACGCTTACACATTAAGAATCAATCGTTGGGTACAAATTATTTTTTGAATTACGATGGTATTCTGAAGTACATTGAAATGCAAGCCGATACGGGTGCTTCGGCAACAGAACAGAAGTGGGCAAATCAGTTTTCAAAGTCGATAAAATGCCCGGAATGTAACGGAGCAAAACTGCGTAAAGAATCATTGCACTTCCGACTGCACGATAAAAATATTGCAGATTTATCGGCTATGGATATTTCCGAATTATCAAAATGGTTGGAAGATGTAGAAACATTTTTATCCGAAAAGCAAAAAACCATTGCGGTAGAAATACTAAAGGAAATTCGCTCTCGTTTGCAATTTTTGTTGGATGTTGGGCTAACCTATCTGGCACTTAACCGGAGTTCTTCGTCTCTTTCGGGTGGTGAAAGTCAACGCATCAGGCTAGCAACACAAATCGGGTCACAGTTGGTAAATGTTCTTTATATTCTGGACGAACCCAGCATTGGTTTGCATCAACGTGATAACCTGAGGCTGATTCGTTCACTCAAACAACTGCGCGATACCGGCAATTCGGTGATAGTGGTTGAACATGACAAAGACATGATGATGGCAGCCGATTATGTGATTGATTTAGGACCGCACGCCGGAATTTTTGGCGGTGAAGTGGTTTTTGCAGGTACACCCGCCGAAATGTTGAAATCTGACACAATAACTTCTGCATATTTGAACGGTACAAAACGAATAGAAATTCCACAAAAATTACGTATAGGTAATGGAACCAGTCTGACTATTAAAGGTGCTCGTGGTAATAATCTGAAAAATTTAAATGTAACTTTCCCGCTGGGTAAAATGATTTGTGTGACGGGTGTTTCGGGAAGTGGAAAGTCGACTTTGATAAATGAAACTTTACAACCAATTCTGAGTCAGTACTTTTACCGTTCGCTGCAAGATCCATTGCCTTACGACAGTATTGAGGGAATTGATAATATTGACAAAGTGGTGGAAGTCGATCAATCGCCAATCGGGCGTACTCCGCGCTCCAATCCGGCAACTTACACAGGTGTTTTTTCGGATATCCGGAATGTATTTGTCACTTTGCCTGAAGCTAAAATTCGTGGTTACAAACCCGGACGATTCTCGTTTAATACCGCCGGTGGCAGATGCGAAGTTTGTGTTGGAAATGGATATAAAACCATAGAAATGAATTTTTTGCCGGATGTATATGTTCCCTGCGAAAGTTGCGATGGAAAACGTTATAACAGAGAAACACTGGAAGTCCGTTTTAAAGGAAAATCAATCGCCGATGTGCTTGCTATGACCATTAATCAAGCTGTTGAGTTTTTCGAAAATCAACCATCGATTCTTAATAAAATTAAAACCCTTCAAGATGTTGGGTTGGGCTATATCAAACTCGGACAATCTAGTACAACGCTTTCTGGTGGCGAAAGTCAGCGGGTGAAATTGGCTACTGAACTTTCGAAACGTGACACCGGCAAAACCCTGTACATTTTGGACGAACCAACCACAGGACTTCATTTTGAAGATATCAGGGTGTTGCTTGGCGTTCTTAACAGACTGGTAAACAAAGGAAATTCGGTAATAATTATTGAACACAACATGGATGTAATCAAAGTTGCAGATCACATTATCGACATTGGTCCCGAAGGTGGAAGTGCGGGTGGATATGTGATTTGCAGCGGTACTCCACAACAAATTGCAATGCATCCGACCAGCGAAACGGGGAAATTTTTGAAAACTGAAGTAACTACTCAGCACCCCTAAGTTGATGATACAGAATATTTTATGAATTTGAC
>JACDZJ010000392.1_pt1 | contig 12908 bp, 9 predicted proteins | sample 7365721 | NCBI WGS metagenome assembly JACDZJ01 (sample SAMN15143480, study PRJNA637477) | pond metagenome | biome: freshwater wetland ecosystem [ENVO:00000243]; feature: pond [ENVO:00000033]; material: pond water [ENVO:00002228]; isolation source: pond water containing pink berries ... | reverse complement strand
TGAAAGACAAATGTAAACTTTTTTCTTTAGGTACAACACCCGATACTCATTTAAAAAAAACAATACCAAATCTAATTATTAGTGGCACAAATATAGAAATATAAATAATTATACACAATAGTTGTTATTAATAAAGTAGAAATTTACCTCAGCTTGAAGTAGCGTAATGGGACGCATCCAATTGTTTATAACGAGTGGTTGTTGGCTTAAAGTTTATAACACTATAATAAAAGAAAAAAAATTGAAATAACAAAAACAATTCGTTAGTTGGAATTTTCAACACTTATCCGAGGGACAGCCCAAAAATGTAAATCCAGCTGGGTTATTGATTATTTTTGTATACGATGATTATAAATAAAAATCAAACTTTTTGACATCCTTAGCTTGGAGCGTAATTCGGTGATTTTTTGTTAGGCGAAGCGTTTTTCGATTCGTTGTGTGGGATGAAAAGTTCCGCTTTCATTATTAAATAAATCACTATATTTGTAGAGTTAATTTAAAATCAAAGTCTTAATGATCATTGGTTACAAAATAGTAGAACAAGATGATTTTTCACTATGTTACATTTCAGATGGTTAAGTTGATATCTATTTTTACTCGAATGGTTTGCCGATTTATTGTAATAGATAGTTTGAAATTTTGCCAATAGAATAAAGTCTTGGAAATTTATGTTTTGTATCACGATAACTATCGAGAGAGCATTCATGCACTGTCATCGTGGATTTGCCATAACCATTAAATGAACAAAGTTGCCCCGCAGGTGCGGGTCTTTGAACCCTACCAATACAGAAAAAGATAAAAAACCTTCTTTTTTAAAAAGCACAGGTCACAGAGTTGCGCCAGCGGAGGGATTATCATCCATTCTAATTGGGGAGTTTTGAAGTTATCGGTCAGAAGTTAAGTTATATATATCAGAATCCGGTAGAAGTGGGGGTTAGTATTCAGAGAAGAAGATTAAAAATATAAGTGCTTGCGATTAAACAAGTCAAAAAGGATTGTTGGATATTTTGGTTATTGAATCGTGGTATTGATAGAAGCATTAAATTGTATTGTAAGGGTTGGAACGGATTGCAAATCCTCGCTAGCATGGTAGCAGGGTGCAACGTTTACCGACAAATTTTCATCTAATAAATAAAACCTAAAAAATTCTATTTTAAACTAAATTAAGTTTTATAAAATACGACAAAATTTTTGTTTCAAAAGCGTTTTATATGTTAGATAATTAAGAAAAGTATTTTTGTTGAACGCTAAGAACTCTAAGTTGCTATTCCGTTATGAAAAACATTTAAGTTTTTCAGTATGCTCACTTTGCGGATATAAGTAATATGAAATAATTATTGATATGTTTTATGTAATTAATGTCCAGCTAAACAGTCTTGTAACGCATAACTAAATATTTGTAACTATTTACGATGATACTAAAATAGTCATATTTAAACTTTGTGTACTTAAAAATGCGGTTTTGCCATAGATACTTAAAAGAATGAATCTAACTTTAAGATATAAAATACAATCTCTTTTTATTGGTACTACTAGAATTAGTGTGGGTATTACGACAATTAACAATTAATACAACTGGTTTCATATAGTCATAAAATTAAGAAAATAAATATTCACATAGTTTTATATATTTTCTTTGAAAATATATAAAATAGATGCTTAACAATTTGATATGTAAAACAATAACGATGTTATTGTACTATGTGATTCTATTGTAAAAAAATATATGTAACTCCCGATGCTCGGGATTTTATATATGTGCTTGATTTTTTAAATTAATCATCAATCCACACAAAAGGTAGAAGAACCATTTTATTTAAATATAAATTCAAAAAACATGAATACAAAAATCAAAGTTTACTTAACATTGACAATTTTAAGTTTTTTAGCTTGTACTAAAGACTATGAAATAAGCAAACCAGAAACTTTTAAAGTATCTATAGAAGAGATTTCTTCTGGATCAGAAGAAATTTTAACCGATATATCATTTGGAGATGCTAATACAGCATATATTTGCGGAGCAAATGGTAGTTTATTAAAGTCCATAAATTCAGGTCTAAGTTGGAACCAAGTCCAAACAGAACTTTATCAAAGTTTAAATTGTATTCAGGCTTTGAACAGTAGGCAAGTGTATATGGCTCGTAATGATTTATACTACTCTGATAACTCGGGGAAAACTTGGAATGGGAAAGGTTTAGATTTGTTTGGATCTCAAATACATGAGCTACTTTTTTTAAGCAGTTCTGTTGGGTTTATTTTGAAAAATGGAATTATGAAAACTATAAATTCCGGCACTACCTGGAATTCAGTATTCGATGCAGGCAACGATCCAAATTATTACCTTTTAAGTTATAAAAAAATTCAATTTGTAGACACCAACATTGGATTTTGTGCAGGAGGAAAATCTTATGACAATACTTCTTTGGGAAATATACTGAAAACCACTAACGGTGGAGAAACTTGGATGAGCCTAAATTTTGAAACCAGTGATATAACTGCTTTATATTTTTTCGATCCTTTAGTCGGTTATGTTTTTAACTTTAACAAAGAACTTTGGAAAACAACAAATGGAGGAAATAGCTGGACAAAAATAAGTTCAACAATTCCATATAGTTATCCTGACTGTTATTTTATTAATCAAGATACTATAATAATTAGAACAGTAAATGAAATTTATCATTCAATAGACCAGGGAGTTACATGGATAAAAGATTATACATTTAATAATCCGGAACAGATACTTACCAGAATGAAGTTTTTTGAAAATAAGAAGGGCTATATGATTGGGCATGATGGCTTTATTGCTAAATCAGCTTTTAGCCAAAGTTTTGCGATGTAAATGGCTCATTTCGAATTATTGCCCTCACCCCGCTGGTGTCGATTTGTAAACTAGCAGGCGTGGGTCTGTGACCCGTACCAATTCAGAAAAAGATAAGAAACCTTCTATTTGAATATCACAGGTCACAGACCTGCGCAAGCGGGGGGCATTTATATCTTAATTGGGAAAGTTTTTATCAACCAAAATAAGGCTTATAACTTCACTTCAAATTATTTAAAAAAGTAATAGTCATTACAGTGTTGACTTTCAGACTACTTTTTGTTACGTTTTGAGTTTTTTTGATTATTTTTGCATCCAAAATCATTTTACAAATAAAAATAAATGCAGGTTAACAAATACCTGCCTCCTATCGCTGGTGCGGATTTGTAAACCGTGCCAAAATAAAAATAGACATAATAATCTGTATTATTTGAAGTTAGATTTGGCACGAGTCACAGACCCGAGTCAACGGAGTTGGTCGTTATTATGAATTATAAGAGACATTCAAATCATTAACAAAAACAATGTAATTCTACTTTGACAGATTAAAGATTAATTTTCAAGGAAAGAAATTCAAAAGAATAGCAACGCGGATTTAACGGATAAGGCAGATTAAAACAGATATAAATTGAAAAAAAACAGATATAATTCGGAAAATTTCATAAATGAAATTTTTTAATACGTGTCTAAGTCAGTTATCATTTAAAAAAAATAATATTCTAAATCCACGTTACTATTTTTTTTAAGATAAATCTGTCAAAGTAGAAGTAATTAATCTAATGAAGAAAATTCTAATTATCAGTTTTATTCTATTTAAAATAATCTGTGTTGTTGCACAAGACGGTAAACTTATATCTCCAAAAATTACAAAAAAATATTTTCTTTCTTACAAAGAATTGAAAGAATACGAAGGTCTTTACGAGTACAAACTTAACTTAACACTCAAAATTGCTGCTTCACCGGTCGACTCAATCTTACTTAGCATAATAAACACGAGCAGATATCCATTTACAACAATTGGTAAAGATTTTTTCCAAAATCCAGTTAAAGACAGCGTTGTATTTTTAAGGAATAGACTAAATAAAGTTATTGGCTATAAAGTAGGAAAAGATACTTTTAATTTATTGTCACAAAAAGTAAAGTTTCCAAAACAAATGTGGTATCCAAGACTTAATATTTCTAAGAATTATAAATATTCTTACCAACAACCCAAAAATGAAAATGATGGTTTAAACATAGGCAATTGGGAGAATACAGGATTGGATAAAAAATTACTCAGCGAAATGGTGCAAAAAATCGTTGACGGGACTTATCCAAATGTTCATAGCATTTTGATAATCAAGGACGGTAAGTTGGTATTTGAAGAATACTTTTACGAACACAATAAAAATAAACTACACGAACTTCGTTCAGCAACCAAAAGTTTTATTTCTGCACTAACAGGCATTGCCATTGAAAAAGGTTTTATAAAAAGTAAAAATGAAAAGGTGCTTTCGTATTTTTCTGAATACACATTTAAGAATAATATAGTAGAAAAAAGTAAAATCACCATAGAAAACCTTCTGACCAATCAAAGTGGTCTCGATTGTGATGTTTACAATCCAAAAACAGTTGGAAATGAATCAATTATGGCTTATGAGAAAGATTGGATACAATATTCACTTGACTTGCCTATGAATGACAGTGCAGGTGGAATTGGTCAATATTGTTCAAGTAATCCAATTATTTTAGGTAGAATAATAGAAAAAGCAACAAAAATAACTTTATCAGAATTTGCTAGGAAAACACTTTTCAAGGACATTGGAATTTATAATTTTGATTGGCAGTTTAAACCAGACCCATCAAGTGGAGAAACTTTTTGTCAAGTAAATTTAAGGTCGAGAGATATGGCAAAATTTGGTTTGTTATATCTGAACAACGGTTTATGGAATGGAAAACAGGTAATTCCAAAAGATTGGGTAGAACAATCGTTAAGCAAACACTCTGTTGTAGCAGGTCTTGACTATGGCTATTTATGGTGGATTAAATATTTAGATGCAAACGGAACGAGATATTACGGAAAGTTGGCGCAAGGAAATGGTGGGCAGAAAATATACATTTTTAAAGAGTTGAATTTAGTAACTGTTTTCACTGCTGGGCAATACAATATACAATCGTCAAGTAACGAACTCAATGCAAAGTATATTTTGCCCGCATTTAACAAAAAATAATTAAGAGAAAGAAAAACAACAAAGTACTAACATAACCTTCAAGAAATTTAGTGGTTCAGTGGTTATTTGAAAGTTTGTGATACGTTTCAAGTTCATTGGTGATAGACAGTTTTCGCCCTGATGGCGCGGATTTATAATCTGTGCCAATTTAAAAATAGACATAATAGTCTGTATTATTTGAAGTTAGATATGGTATTTGGTTATAGACCCACGATTGCAAAGGGGGTGTAATTTGCTTCTAAGATACTTATTTACAGAGAAATATAAAAATGTTTAAAGATGAATCATACATTCATTGTGCTGATAATAAAAACTTTAAAACCAATTGAATTGTAAAACTTCTATCTTCTGATTCGCATTAATATGTAATTAAATACCTGATAACTATGAAAAAAAATATCATACTATCTGTATGTATACCAACTTATAATAGGGCAGAATATCTTGAAAATACCCTTCAATCTATTGTGTTACAAAAGAAATTTATTGAAACCGACGAAGTTGAAATTATTATCTCCGATAATTGTTCGGAAGATAATACAGAAGAGATTTCACAGAAATTTTGTTCCATTTATGGTGATAAAGTTCGTTATTTTCGCAATTCTGAGAACATTAGAGATGCTAACTTTGAAAAAGTTTTATCCTATGGGAATGGTGTGTTTCTTAAATTAAACAATGACAACTTATTGCACCGGAGTAATAGTTTAGAAAAAATTATTGATGTCGTTAATAGTAATATAGATAATAAGCATATACTATTTTTTTCAAATAATGAACTTATTAACAAAAGTATAAAGAGCCATCTATGTCCAAATTTAGATGATTTTGTTCAAACTGTTTCTTTTTATTCAACATGGATAGGGAGTTTCGGAATTTGGAAAAGTGATTTTATTTCAATTAATAACTTTAGTCGAAAGTCACAATTACAATTAGTCCAAACAGATGTATTGTTAAGGCTAATTAGCTCAGATAGGTCAGCTTATGTAAATAATTCGAAAATATTTGATTCAATAATTCCAACAAAAAAAGGAGGTTATAATATTTACAAAGTATTTGTAACTAATTATTTAGACATGTTAAACGAATATCGAGTTAACAATAAAATATCAAAGACTACACTTTTTCATGAAAAATCAAAACTGATGAGATATTATATAATTCCCTGGACTTTAAATATAAGGAGACATAACAATCGTTACACATTTGATAGAAAAGGGGCTCTGAGAATAGTATTTAAAAAATATTGCTTTCATCCAATATTTTATGTTGGATTTTTTTACTTATTTATTAAAATTATCACAGATCCAATAATGCGGTTATATCATATTTTTAGACGCAGTTTTAACAAAAGATTTTCCCCCCCCCCCGCAAGCGCAAGTCTGTGACCTGTGCTACTCAAAAAGAAGGTTTCTTAACTTTTTCTGTATTGGCACTGGTCGCACCCCGCGCCAGCGTGTTTAATGTACGAATTTTGGAGATTTACTTTTTGATAAGCTAGTTTTATACTTTATTACTTATAAAAACAAATCTTTGGTATCCAAACGGATACTTATTCAAAATTTCATTAAAATTTTAAATATATGCAAGAAGAAGTAAAAAAACATACCAAAAAAATTTACAAAGCTATGAAAAATCCAAAACACACTTTTGTTGAAAAAATAAAAGATGTGACAATAGAAATATTGATAATCGTTTTTGCAGTTACACTTTCAATATGGTTACATAGTTGGAGTGAACATAGACACCAACAAAAAGAAGTATCTTTTTTTCTTAATAATCTAAAAAATGATTTGCAAAATGATATAAAAATTATTGACACTGAAAAAGAAGATTATGCAAGGGTAAATCTTGTTTATGAGAAATTTTTAAGACTAACATCTCTTCAAATTGACAGTATACAACAGTCTAATAGTATTGAACAGTCCAATAGTATATATAATCTCCCTTTCCATTCAAAATCACGTAAAATTAGCATTGGTAATTATGAAGGTTTTAAGTCTAGTGGTAAACTTGGCTACATTAAAGACGAAAAATTAAAACAGAAAATTTTACATTATTACCAACGAGTTGTGCCTGTAATTGACGAAGTAGATAAAATATATAATGATTTTATGTTTAAGTGTTTTGACATAATGATAGAAAATGGAGCTACATCCGAAGAAAAATTATTTTCGGACCCGAAATTTAAAAGTTCAATATTTTTTCTTGTTAAAATTGGTAAAAATAACATAAGGGTTTATCACGAAATTGGAAAAACAGATGCAATTGAACTTATAAAAGCAATTGAAAAAGAGATGAATAAATAAAAGGGTTACGCAAATATGTATAAAAAATACGCTGTTTAAGTTGTAAATTCAAGGTTGTAACCCGCATCAACTTTTGTGTTTTTTGAAAGTGAAGAACAACGCAATCGCCTACTTTTAATATACCTAACGTTCGCATGCAGTGTGTAAGGCGACTACAAACATGAAAATAAAGTGGAATAACCAAATGAAATTATTAAACTTGACATAAATGAACAATGTTGATTTAGAAAAAACCATTTGACGTATCAAAAGTGAATTTTCGGACCATAAAGGTTATATTAGTTCAATTGACGAATTGTAGGGTTTAAATTATTTAAACAAAAACTGAACACGAAAAATAGAGAAATGGAAAAGTAGAATATTTAGATCTACAGTTAAACTTAGACTACGTTTATATATAAAATTTGAAGGGAATCGTCTTTTTGTTTTAAAATTTTTTGTCTAAATAATTTGGAATGATTTTGAAATACCATTTTCAGAATACCCAATTTACAGCATTCCTTGCAACCAGAACCGAAACTGAGAAACTCTTTCTCTGCTGATAATAACCGTTTCATGACAAGGAGGACTAAGCTTTACCGACAGCCTATTATTAAAATAAAGTTCCGCCTCTACCACTGCTTTCCTGGCAATAATATATTGGCGATTAGCCCTGAAAAACTTCTGATGTGGTAATCTATTCTCAATCTCTTCCAATGTATCATTTAATTGTAACTTTTGGTTATTTGTCATCACAACAGTTACTATCTGGTTTTGCGTATTTAACCAAGCTATATTCTCGCTTTGAACCGGAATGATTTTATCTTTATAATAGGTCAAAAAGGTAGGGTCCGGCATTGGATTGGGTACTTTAAAACTACGTATTAAATGCTGTAATTCAGTCAATTGAGATGAATTTAATTGCACCTTTGTTTGTTTAAACTTTTGCAAAGCAGCCCGCACGTCTTCTTCCTGGATGGGTTTTAGCAAGTAATCAATACCATTTACCTTGAATGCTCGAATGGCATACTCGTTATATGCGGTGGTAAAAACAATGGGAATTGCGATGGACATTTGCTCAAAAATATCGAAAGATAAACCATCGGACAATTTAATATCAGAGAAAATGATGTCGATATCGGTACGATCATTCTTTTTGAACCAATGCAAACCATCTGTCACCGATTCTAACTCGGCAACAATTTCAATTTTAATATCAATTGCAAGCAATATCTTACGCAACATACGCATGGCAATTGCCTCATCTTCTATCAAAACTAGTTTCATATTTTTTAATAACAATAAATTATCAATTATTGAAAGGCACTTTCACTGCAAATAAATCATCATCTTTTATTATTTCAATTGGCTTTCCGGTAAGCAACAAACACCTTTCGTTCAAATTACGAAGTCCGATTCCATTACCACTTGAATTGTTTAATGGAGCTAAAGAGTTACTCACAACCAAATGACTGTTGGCTGTAAATATCCTTATTTTCAATGGATTTACACTACTCATGGCATTGTGTTTAAAGCAATTTTCGAGCAAAAGCTGCGTACACAATCCAGGCACTGTTTCGCCACCATTAGTTTGTACATCAATATAAACGGTAAACTTTTCGGCAAATCGAACTTTCATTAAATAAATATACGCTTTGGCAAAATTCAATTCATCAGTCAGACTAACCATATTTTTCTCCTGAATATCAAGTACATATCTAAACACCTGCGACAGTTTTTCAATAAATTCTACTGTTTTTTTGGGGTCTTCTTGCGCTAATCCGCTAAGGGTATTGAGCGAATTGAAAAAAAAATGAGGATTGATTTGTTGCTTTAGCGATTCTATTTGTACCGATAAACTTTCGCGCTGAATCTCAAAGATTCTGTTCTTCATCAATTGATTTTGTAGAAAATTATCGTAAGCTTGAGCCACTATATAGCTGATAGAAAAAATGATAAGGCTATGAATAAACTCATCGCGAATAAAAAAACTTATAGGTAAGCCTTCGAGCATCAACCAGATAGGTCGGTGAATAAGAATGGCAATGACAGTAAGCAAAAAATAAACGCCAAGATTGATTACGATTCGCTTTAAAACTATTAACGAGGAAACTCTTAGGTTTAACCACAAGCTGCAAAAAAACAATAAAGTATTCAGTACAAGAATGACTCCTGCATCGAGTAGTTGAACGCCTTTATGACCATGATCATTAGGAATAAATGCCAACGAGAAAGGAGTTAGCGAAAGTAATAAACCGGCAATAATGGCATATAAAGCTATATATTTGAAACTGAGTTTATTTTTTATCATTATTCAAAACTTTAGATAAATTAAAACCACATCAGATTGAAGTAATTCAATCCGATGTGATTTTGTAATGGAACTGCAAATATACAGTTTTTTTACTTTAAATGTGTATTTAAAAAATCGACCAATAAACTCAGATTACTTGAAGTACTAAAAGCTGCGACTGCGTGACCGGCATAACTCAATAACTTATAATTGGCATTATTTGCGCCAATAACAGGTACAAGTTTATCGTAGAAATTTTTAGCTTGCAAATAAGGAATCAGTACATCGCTGGAGCCATGCACTATGTAAAATGCAGGATCATCAGCACTAATATATGTTTTGTGATTATACATATTGCAAAGGGTTTGTTTGGTTTGAATAGCCCCACCCACCAAATAGACTCAGGCGAAGAAGCTGCATTATGACTTTGACCACTCACGCCAGGCGTAGTCCACTGACTGTCCATAGACAGGAAATTTATTTGACCAAAAAGATCTATAACTGCTTGTACGCAACTGTTTTGCGAGCTATTACCCATGCTCAAATCTTCCAACTCGGCAACTCCACCAGAAGTACCTGCTAAGGCTGCCAGACCAGCTCCTGCCGACTCACCCCAAGTTGCTATTTTATCGGGATTGAGTTTATACATTGTCGCATTAGCTTTTATAAAACGTATGGCAGCTTTCACATCATAAATTTGAGCCGGAAAAAGTGCTTCACCACTTAAACGATAATTGATTGACACTACGGCAAATCCTTTTCCGGTAAGATAAGGTTGAACTCCCGACACCATACTTTTAGAACCCATCATAAAAGCACCACCATGAATCCAAACAATTACTGGAAATGGGCCATCACCTGTAGCCGGAAGGTAAATATCCAATTTGTTAGCAGAAGATACAGATGCATAATTAACGTTTGCCCATGTGGAAGAACCTGTTGTCTCTTCATCGGATCACGAAATCATTGCAAATATTACAAATATGGCTATAGTTAAAGAAATTACTTTTTTCATATTCTGTTTTAACAAATATTTATGCCATAAAAGTATTATTTAAAAGATTGTTTTAGAAATTAAACAGAAGTCAACCGTGAAATGTATTAGCTGAAATGTAGAAATATTAATATGAATTGAAAAGAGCTTAGAACAAAAAAGCATGAATTAAAGAGTTGGTATATAAAAATAAAAATCAAATAAATCTCCTTATTAGACTTTATTTCGATTAAAATACTATGTAGTTGTAATAAAACTACTTGAACTTTTTAAGCACGTCCTCAATCTCCAACTTTTTCTTTCTCAATAAATCGGAACAGGTAAACGGAAGGGGATACGACAGTAGAATTAATAATGTAGCTCATTGTTTGCAATATGCAAAGTAACTCAAATACTTGTTCCGTTTACTAAAGGGAGATGGATTTAGGGAGATGTCTGAAAACTAAAGCAATAGCATTTAAATCAAAATAGTGTCTATTAATCATTACGTGTACTTATATAAAAACAATCCGTCTTTGTATTCATTTTGTGAAACTCTAAATTATACTTTCCCAATAATAATTTCTGAAGTGCTATCATATCGTTTTTTGGAATTTCGAAATTAAATTTATTCCGGTTATGTATCAGCGCAACACAATTAACAGAATAGAGTTTCTCTATTTTATCCACAAGTTCCTCTACAGTTGCAACTTGTATAGTAACTAATTCTTTATTTTTTTCATCCCTATCAGGAATTAATGCCTTTGTCATTGAATCTTTTTGATCGACTTTTTGCGTCAATAACCAATATCCTTCCGGTATAACATACAGATTTGCTTTTAGATTATACTTTTTGAATAATTCTGAAATAATAAAATGACGGTTATTCCTTATTGTTGATTTTTCCTGTGAGTTTTTTAAAAATTTAAGATTTATTATTTTATTCTCTATAACCTGATTTTCAAAAATAACCTTTGCGTGGTTGGCATTTGCCAACCTGGCAAATACTTCTTTCACTTTAGTGTTTTCAAAAGATATTTCAGCCGGTGTGATTTTGTAAGTATTAAAGGCATTTTCTTTCCCTTTATCAATCGTTAATGAATAATTTTTAGGAGGGTTAGAGTTTGATGGATAATCCATTATTAATAAATTTCTATTAAAATTAAAAAAGTGTGGATTCATTAAGTAAACAAAAATTGTAACAAATACAAAATTGTGTACTACATGCAATAACAAGCCCCACTTAAAGCCCGACTTTATTCGTAAATAACCGGCGTTCAATCCCATTATTATTTGAGGGGCAACAATAATGGGAGCAAATATTAGATTCGTGATGGACAATTTATGATTCATGATATGAACGCCCCCAAAAACTAAGGCAGTAACATAAAATACAGAACGGAATTTATTCTTCCATACTTCTTTAATTCCGTCATTAATTCTTTTTTTAAAAATAATGTATCCAAGTAACAATATTGCACCCAAAGAACAAATTAAGCTGATTGCAAAAGTTGATTTACTAATGAAAACCAGTTCGGTAATTAAATATAAAAATAAAATAATTATTGAAATTCTAATGTTCTGTTTTTGAGGTATAAGATGTAAACGAAATAGTAATTCTTCAATTATAGGTATAATAAAAATCGTAATTAAAAAAGATACAAGCTGTTCTACATATTTTTTTTTGTATAGAATTGGTAATATGTCAATATCAATTAAATCATAATTTTTAAAGCAATATTGAATACCAACAGCAATAGTAACCGCTGCAACATTGATTCCCAATACAACTAAAAATCGGATAAATTTTGTTATAAAATTGGACGATTCCTGTTCCGGTGTTGGATTTAATAAATATTTCCAAAGTTGTTTTATATTTTTCATTTTGTGTTATGTTTTTTTTCCAAATTTTTTCTTTCCAAAACGTAAATAAAATTCACGTTTGTTTTTTTATGCAGCAATAATTAATTCGATTATAAAAAGCTGTATAACTTCAATAATCATATTATGTGCTTTTTCTATATTTGATGAATTTTCTGATTGTCAGTTTTTAGATTTTTCATTTCGTAATGATAATAAGTCGTTTACAAAATAGTTTTGATTAAATAAGGAATAATATAACCTCACTTACTTTTTTTCTATGTCGATATTTATTAGATACATTGCTCTTTTTCTTCATCTCGTTTTCTCTATTTTTGTAGTTTTTACATTATGATTGTAGTTTCTATTTTTTCTACATTTGAAGTACACATTTAAATTTTTTTTGAACTTGAATACAATAGAGATTATTTGAATTAATTTGTTATATGGTTGTTTATCAACAATATTC
>JACDZJ010000391.1_pt1 | contig 12925 bp, 14 predicted proteins | sample 7365721 | NCBI WGS metagenome assembly JACDZJ01 (sample SAMN15143480, study PRJNA637477) | pond metagenome | biome: freshwater wetland ecosystem [ENVO:00000243]; feature: pond [ENVO:00000033]; material: pond water [ENVO:00002228]; isolation source: pond water containing pink berries ... | reverse complement strand
AATTAATAAATCTTATTGATATGTTTACTCTATCGATATAAATTATTAAGTAGGATTACTTAAGTGCCGTCATGGCCATGAATGGAGCATTCCAGCACATCGAGCCCGGCCTTGAGGATTGCAACCGCCTTCGCCTCGTTCAGCGAGATCGCGTCGGTAAAGGCTTGTACGATACTGACACCGGACTGTTTGGCATAATGCACCATCTCGACAATCTGTGGGTGCAGTAACGGCTCCCCCCGAGCATGCAGTCGAAGCCATGCGTGGGGATATCGCGCCACCTCATCGGCGACCTTGGCAAATAAGTCGAAAGGCATCTGCTTGCGCGTACCGGGCCGAAACTCGTTCCGCACCTCTTCGGATGCATCGCCATGGTTCAGCCGCCCGATCGGACAGGACACGCAATGACTATCGCATATCCCGTGATTCAGAGTCACCTGGGTGCAGACTGGGAAGAGCCTGTGTTCAATCTGAGGGAACAACTCGATGGCATTGATTGATGACATTTTTTACTCGGCCAAAGGGTCTAATTGGGTTCACTGAAGCGGAGCCGTCAGCCAACTTGACTGTTACTCATGTGACGCTTTGATGAAAAGAGATCATGCGCCAAACAGTGCCAGCGCAGCACGTCGGCAGGATGGAAGGTAAAGCCGGTTTCCGGGTCCGTATGCTTGAGTACGAAGGCGGTTTGTCGCCCGACGCCCATTTGTACATAGTGCGTAAAGTCGGCATCCACGATTTCATAGCCGTAGCGTTCCGGGTTTTCCCATAACGGGGTCCCGGGATAAGGCAGCAGAGCGTAAATCGCGTATTCTGTGAAAGGTAGGCGTGACGCCTTTTCGAAGAAGTGCTGTATCGAGGCATCCGTGTCATAAGGCAACCCAACCATGAACGAGGCACGCACCGTGATACCATGTCGTTCGGTATGCTCCAGGTTCTTCAAACAGTGCAGCATGCCGGCTTTGCCAAGAAAGCGCAGGTTCTTTGGGTTCAGTGATTCCAGTCCAACGCTGATCAACTTGCAGCCGGAGTCGGCGAGACGTTGTACCGTCGCCGGCTCTAATTGCTCCAGTCGCGAAAAGACCCGGTATAGAATATCCTCCTTCGCTATCGCAGACAGCAAATTCGCGAGATCAGGATTGTCGGCGAAATTGTCGTCACTGAAACGCAGCGCACCGTAACCCATCTTCTTCAGCTCTCGGATTTCTGAGATTATGTTGCCCGTACTTCTGAATTTGACCCTCTTGCGAGCGCCGCCCATCACAACGCTGTTGCAGTGCAGACACCGGTGGCGGCAACCGCGTGAGCTGATCAGTGACAGGGTACGACAATGATTGAGGGTGCGTGTGAACGTTTTCTGATCGACGAGATGGCGGTTCGGGAAAGGCAAGTCGTCCAGATCATTCGGAGCGATGGCGCCGACCGCACCTAATATCCGTCTTCCTCGCTTCAACGCATCCACGATGCTTAGGAAGGCCAATTCACCGTCACCTACAACCACCGAGTCGATCTGCAAATCCTCAAGAGTCGCAGTCGGCAGGGCGGTCGGATGGGGGCCTCCAAGGCAAAGGTAGGCACCAGGGTGATGGGACCGCAAGTGAGTCACGATCTGTCTCACACTGTGATAGTTTGTCGAGTAGCAAGTCAGGCCATAGACATCAACCGCCGGAATTCGGTGCAGGGCAGTCGCCAACTCGGAACTGCGCAGCCCGGTCAACTCGATCACTTCGACCGAGTAACCGTGCGCCTGCAGTGTCGATGCGATATACGCAAGTCCAAGACTCTGTTCCGTGCGATCATCGTCGACGCAATCTGTCGGGGCACTGAGTAGCACGATGGTCAATTCACGAGCGCCCATCTGATGTTCCTCCTGTTTCATCTGATCCTAGGATATGCTGATAGCAATACCATTCCCCGGTGCGGACGATCTGCTCGCGCAACTGTGCAAGTACGTCGCGATCGGCATTAATCGCGGAATAATCGATATTCTGAATCGGGCAAGAACCGGTGCATTGATGGTGTTTCAAGAAGGTGCAGTCCTGGCACGTGCGGGACCGGATGGATAAATCGCGATAAAGCGTCCATGCGCTTTCATCTTGCCAGATAGCAGCTAACGCCGATAAATTGTCGAGCGCGAATTCGCCGGCCAGGAACGGGGCTCGTACCGTGGAGCTTGCAGTCAGATCGGAAGCCGGTGAGTAGGAGCAGGCATAGACCTGAAATTTCTGGGTCGCGGCATTGTAGTCCAGGTTGAGTGCTTCGCGCCCAGCGGCGCACGAGGAATGCTTACGCACGATCGGATCGCGGTAGATAATCGATTTGTAATGAGTTTCCATGGTGGTCGTGAAGGGAATACCGAGCCGATCCTTGACTGCGATTAGGTCTTCAATCACTTGGCGAAACTCGGCTGCAGTTACCATATCGTTCACAACCTCGGGGTTGCGGACCTGCGGTCGCAAGGGGATCACCGTAATGCTTTCCGCGCCCAGCGACAGGGCGATCTTCCCAAGCTCGAACATCTGCTTGTTGTTGTGGCGAGTGAGCACGGTGGTCACGCGAATTCTTGCCGATGGGTTATGTTCGCGCAAACAGCGCAGATTGGTGATAATCTTGTCGAAAGTCCCGGGTCGGAAGCGGTTGTGGACCTCGCGGCCTCCATCGATAGAGCAGATCACCCAGAGCGACGGCTCGCGGCAGAGTCCCGCGAGGGTGCGTCGATTCCACATGCCATTAGTCGCGACTGACACATAAACCCCTTCATCCCTGAAAGCATGCATGATTGAAAAGAAGTCGGGATGTTCGGTAGGTTCTCCGCCGGTCAAACGCACTTCCATAAGACCATGTTCGCCCATGATGCGCGCCAGATTCGTTATGGCATGGGTCGGAACGTGCGGGGAACTTTTTTCTGCTTTAATGAAGCAATAGGGACACGTGAGACTGCATCTGCGCGTAATCTGAAAGTAGATTCGGCGAGGAAAGCGAGTGTGAGTACTTGCTGTAGGTCCCCGAAAAATCATTGATCGCGCCGAGGAATCGTCCTGCGACAAGCGCTTGGGCTCACCGATAGCATTGTCAACAAGAGCCTGAAACTGATCTGATGACAATGAGGACAAGCGTCCGGAGTCAGTATCAAACAAGGTAAAATGATCGAACTCTGGATCTTCTTCGTATACTTTTAGCATCGGAGTGACCACCAAGCGACCGGCCAGAAACCCAACCATCCAAGGATGGTTCTTGCAAGAGGAAATAGGGGGCGTATCACGAAAAAAGCTCGTCGTTAGCTCTTCAAACCCGATGACCCGCCCGCTCAAGCCGATCCGCCAAAGACCTCCTTCAGGCTCCGGCACTCCAACACGCGATCACCCCACTCCTCGAGCTCGGTCTCGCCGGCTTGACCAAGGCGCTCCTCAGCCCATGACGGCAGGGGGCCAAAGCGACGAGTGAGTTGTCGGCGCAGCAACTTAGCCTCGCCCTCCTGCCTGCCTTCCCGCCTACCTTCCCGCAAACCCTCATCCTTCCACTCCTGGGTCCAAGTCTTGACGCGTTCGGCCAGCATGTCGTGAAGCTCCTGTAGCTCGCTGAAATTCGGTATCTCGACGCCGGGTACGCGCGCCGGGAGCAGCACGCGCTTGAGCCAGACGACGAAGGCACGGCGCAGGCTCGCATTCTCCGCCCCGGCCAGCCACTCGACCAGGCAGGCGATGACCCGCTGGAGGTTCTCCGGTGCCTGAGCATTCTCCAAGCGGAACAAGGCGGCGGCGACGTTGGGCAGACGCGCAAGGTCGGCCTCGGGGTAGCGGCGTTCTTCCAGGAGAAGATAGCGCATCTGGGGCTGCCGGTGGCGCAGTTGCCGCGGCAGGCTTGGGGCGACCAGGTCCGCCAGGTCGGTCTTGGCGGTCCAGGGCTCGGCGCCGTTGTAGAGCACGATGGGGAGCACCGGCGGGAGCGGAGTCAGAAACCATCTTGCGATGGGAGAACAGCAGCTTGTAGGAAGGGTCGTGCGTCGCCATAGGGATTTGGCCCGCGGGGTCCGATGTACAAGGATACCCATTCCGTGGGCCTAATGCAGCACCACTGGGGGGGAATCCGTCCCGCCTGCGTCCAGCCGACCGCCAGCCAGGCTTCTCGCTCCGATCCGGCCCGGCTAAGATGGTCATGCCGGTGGTCATCGCACCGCCCCTTGCCCGCGGAGGGTGATTCCCAATGACTGAAATCTCAGTTGCCGAGGCCAAGACCCGGCTGACCGGCCTGATCCATCGGGTCGAGGGCGGGGAGGTCGTGCATCTCACGCGCCACGGCAAATCGGTGGCCGTGCTCATGTCGGAGTCTGACTATGCCGCCATGCATCCCGACCGGACGCGGCCGGGTCTGTGGGACGCCATCGCCGACTGGCGCACCCAGGCCGCTTTCGACTGGCCGGACTTGACGCCGCAGGAGGTCGACGGGTGGCGCGATCCTTCCCCCGGGAGGATCGTCGATTGGACCGACTGAGGTTCCTGCTCGACACCAACATCCTGTGCGAGCCGACCAAGCGGTCCCCCGAGCCCAAGGTCCTCACCCGTCTGCGCAAGCATCAGTCCGAGTCTGCAACCGCGGCGACGGTGATCCACGAGATGCGCCACGGGCTCGGCCGCCTGCCGCCGGGGCGCCGCCGCGAGGCGTTGACTGACTATCTGGAGCGACTGCTGCGCCAGCCGATCGCGGTGCTCGCCTATGACCGCAACGCGGCCATCTGGCACGCCGACCAGCGGGTGGCATTGGATGCCCAAGGCCGCCCAACGCCCTACGCGGACGGGCAGATCGCGGCCATCGCCGCGACCAACGGCCTGACCTTGGTGACTCGCAACGTGGCGGACTTTGAGCACTTTTGCGGATTGGCGATCGAGAACTGGTTTGAGTAGACCGACGCGAGATTGGGCGCGAGCCCAACCCGGCAGCCTACAGCCGCTTCTGACTGTTGGCCAGCACGAGCCCCAAGAGCACCGCAACAACAGCCACCCCCACCGGCACGCCCAAGGCCGATAACGGAATGGGCGCCACCAACAGCATCAGCGTCCCGATCAGGATCCAAAGCAAAGCCCGCACCCCCCAGAAATGGATCAGCGGACTGGCATAGGAAAAGCCGTGCTGCCGGATACGCCGCCGTAACAACGCATCGTAGGCAGCGGCAGCACCCAGGATCAGGCTGAACGGCCACCAGAAGCGCAGGATCGCCAAGCCCTGACAGGCCTGCCCGAGTGACCACCACACCACCTGTACCCGGCCCGCGAGCCAGGGCCAGACCGGGCTGTCCGCCAATTTCTCCAGCCCCGCCCCCGCCGTCTGGTGATCGGGGACCAGGAGGTGGTCACTCCATGCCTCCAGTCCGGTGCGGACGAAACACGCCCGATACCACCGCACCGCGCGCTCGACGATGGCGTCGGCCTGCACCGGCCCCACCGCGTCCACCAGGGAGGTGAGTTCCTGCGCGCTGACCTGGCGCGCCCAGTCGGTCGGCACCAAGGCGGCGAACAGGACGAACTCCATGACGAAGAGCAGCAGACCCGCGGCGAGGGTCCAGAGCCAGATGCCTTTGCCGTCGGTGCCCTCGTGCGCGTCGTCAAGCATCCTGGGCACCGGGCGGGTGTTCCAGGCCTCGACCCGGCGCCGGCAGGACGGCGCGGAGCCGACCGCCCAGGATGCGCCGTTGGTTCGCCGTCATGGCCTGCGCCGGCACCGGATGCTCGGACGCGGCCAGCGCCCCCATGAGCGCCTCGAAGAAGGCCGCAAAGCGCTCGCGATCGGGCACCCCGGCTTTCTTCGCGGCCTGCTGGGCGTTGATTGCCGCCATGGCGTTGGCTTGCGGGCGGGTGGAGCGGGCCGCATCGCTGGGGTCACCCGCCCCGAGCCCGAGCGCGAGGCGTTCGAGTTGGATGAAGGGATCGTTGACCAGTTCGGCCGACTCGTCGATGAACACGTTGACCGGCCGCGGGCGCCCCTGGTGGTTGTAGCGATCCCCGGCGACCGCGGCCAGGTCGGCAATGAGGATCGAGCCAATCGCCGACCCCACCATGGCGTCTGACAGCGAGTCCAGACCGACATAGAGCACCTCGTCCGCCGCAATGACCTCGGCCAGGTTGGTCAGCCGCCGCGGATCCTCGGCCGCGCCCGCCACCGGTGACAAGAGCCCCTCCAGATCCCCGGTTTGGCCAGCGGCCCTGTGGCGAGGGGTCGGTCGACTGTGGCCGAGCGGCGGCCAGACGGACGAACGGTCGGAAGCGCGCCGCTTCCAGTCTGGTCTTGCTGTACGAGCCGCCCATCGCCTCGCGTAACGTCGATTCCACCTCCGCGCACTTGGCCGCGCTGGGAACCTGGTCGGAGACGTGGAACAGCAGCCAGACCTCGAAACACGGATGGCTCACCGCCAAGCCGAAACCGCTCGTGGTGGCCTGTTGGGCGATTGCTGCAAGCTTCTTATCACCCCAGCGAATCGGAGCCCGCAACGGGCTCTTCGATTATTGGGATGCCGCCGAAGCGGCCGTTCAGGTAACTCTTCTCGATCTTGAGGTCGGGACGTACGTTGAGGTCGTTCAGCGAATAGAGTCGGGAGGCCCCAGACTGGTCCTGCTCGAAAAACCAGATCTCGTCCCGGCGCAGCAGTTCGAGGTCCATCAGGTGCGTATCGTGGGTCGTGAAGATCAGTTGCGCACGCTGGGCGTCCTCGCACCGATTGATGAAACTCTGGACGAACAGCCGCGATAGCAAAGGGGGCAGCTAATGAAGAGCGCTCCAGCGTGGGAGCAAGGGCGGGCGCTCCGCGTCCGGTAACCAGACCGGACGCGGAGCGCCCGCACGGCATTCCCACGCTGGAGCATGGGAACGAGAAGAACCAGCAGACTGCCCCCGCTGTGGCGCTCTGCTGCGCCCCCGCACCATCCTGGAGTTTGAAACCAAGTGTGGACGCCATAACGTATCTGGGCAGGCGAACCCCGAGCGTCTCTTCAGCGAGATCGGGCGGCTGAGAACGATGACCCGCGCGGTGTCGGCGATGCGGCCGCGCCGCACCAGTGCGGCGTGGACGTCGTCACTGGACAGGCAGTGGAGAAAGGTGATGACCACCGTTTGCTCCACCGCGCATGCGCTTCCTGTTCCATCGTCTCGCCCCTGCCTTACTGTTGTTCTTGCTTCGCGGCCAGGTCCGCGGATGACTGCGCGGTCACCGCGACGAAAGCCGCCATCACACCCTGCACGAAGGTCCGCACCTGCTCGGGCGTCAGCCCCGCCCGCCCTGGGTCGATCACCACCTCCACCCCCTCCGCGACGCCCAAATGACTACGGACGCTCACCGATCCCAACGCCTGATGCCGTGGCGGCACCGGTGGTGGCTCGCCCTGCAGCAGCGCGCGAATACGCTCCAGGGACACCCCCGCCGCGGTCCATTTCTTGATCTGGAGCAGTTGCTCCAAGTGGCGGGGGCCGTAACGGGCCGCCCGAGTCTCCCCTTCAGGGCGGTCCACCAGGCCGATCTGGATGTAATAGCGCACCGTACGCGCGGGCAGATCGGCGAGGACGCAGAGCTCGGATAGCGGATAGTTGGGTTCAGCGACGGGAACGTCTGTCATGAGCATTATTGAAACACTTGCACTGGCGCTAAACAAGTGATTTAATATCGTCCGTAGTCGAAAACTGCGACAACCGTCGGACGTGAAAACCGGACGTACATACAAGGGGCGGGTTTCAAACCCGCCCCTACACGAAGGTCTGTCTGGATATCAGGTGCGAACGCGATAACAGGTTTGCCCCGCGGGCGGGAATGCAGTTGGGAGTACGCCACCTTTTTCCGCTGGTCCGGTCATACCGCATGAGCGGACCCAGGAGGCAACCATGCCCATCAAGCAAGTCATCACCGAGGGCGAGAAACCCGTCAAAGTCTGGACTGACGAGTTGGAGCCTTACGCCCGGATGCAATTGGTAAATTTGTCCAAGCTGCCCTTCATCCACCGCCATGTGGCAGCCATGCCGGACGTGCACGGCGGCATCGGCGCCACCATCGGCTCGGTCATCGCCACCCATCAGGCGATCATCCCGGCCGCGGTGGGGGTGGATATCGGCTGCGGTATGGCGGCGGTGCGTCTCTCGCTCAACGCCAACGACCTCGACGAAAAGTCACTGAAAAAGATCTTCGACCAGATCAGCCGTGACGTACCGGTCGGCCGCGCCCAGCACAAGGACGAGCGGGCGCTGCTCGCGGCCGCCCGGCCCTTTGATGCCCAACTCACCGCCATGACCGGGAAGCATCCGCAACTGCTCAAGGCCTTCGGGCGTTTCTCCAACTGGGTGAACCAGATGGGCACCCTGGGCGGGGGCAACCACTTCATTGAAGTCTGCCTGGACGAGGCGGATCAGGTCTGGGTCATGCTGCACTCGGGCAGCCGGGGCATCGGCAACGCCATCGGCCATTATTTCATCGCGTTGGCCCGGCAGGACATGGAGCGCTGGTTCATCCAGTTACCGGACCGGGATCTGGCCTATTTCCCGGAAGGCAGTGAGCACTTCGACGACTATGTGGCGGCGGTCTCCTGGGCGCAGGCCTACGCGCGGGAGAACCGCGACCAGATGATGCAGTTGATCCTGGCGGCCCTGGCCCGGCACCTGCCCCCCTTCCAGGCGACCATGGCCGCGGTCAACTGCCACCACAACTATGTGGACCGGGAGCATCACTACGGAACCGACGTCTGGGTCACCCGCAAGGGGGCCATCCGGGCACGCGAGGGGGATCTGGGGATCATCCCCGGCAGCATGGGGGCGCGCAGTTACATCGTGCGCGGTCGGGGCAACCCCGAGAGCTTCCACTCCTGTGCCCACGGCGCCGGCCGCCGGATGAGCCGCACCGCGGCCGAGCACCAGTTCACCGTCGCCGATCTGGCCGCCCAGACCGCGGGGGTCATCTGTCGCAAAGACAAGGGCGTGATCGACGAGATCCCCGGCGCCTACAAGGACATCGACCAGGTCATGGCCAACCAGGAGGATCTGGTGGAGGTGGTGCATACCCTGAAGCAGGTCGTTTGCGTGAAGGGCTAGGCCTTGGTCATGGTTCCGGCCAGCCGAGGCGCCGGCCGATTGGAGTCCAAGGCTTCAGCCTTGGATCAGCAGGCCAAGGGGTAATCTGGCTCGCGGTCGCAGACGCGCGTAGGATGGGCAGAGCGAGAGCGATGCCCATCCTACCGAAAGGCCCGGCTCAAACAAACCACATCGCTACCCGATCCCCCCCCCGACGAACCGCTAGCGCCGACAACACCCGGTAAGGACTGATGCAATGACTGTGCGGATAGGAAAAGCGATTGATCCTCTCATGAGCAACACCGACCCCCTGCCCTTCGTTCCCATCCTCACCGTGATGCCGGACTACGGCATGGCGCCCTTCCTGTGGCTTATCGATCGTCCTGACCAAAACGGCGTTGGCCTAATGCAGTGCGACGGAACCTCCTGGGACCCGTCTTACCCGATGTCGGAAGGGCTGTGGCGTACATTCGCGGACTGGGCCATCGCGTTCGACCGAACCCGGTTCTACGATGAAAACTACGATGCCGATGCCTGGGACTGGCTGGCCTTCCATGCGCGCGGCCTGCAACTGGCGCGTCGGCTCAAGGAGGAGGTGGGCGATGCGTACCGGGTCGTTTACGACAAACCCTGCGAGGACCCCAACCATCGCCTCGACGAGCGCCGAGAGATCCTCGCCGATGGCACCCTGATCCCGCTGCCCCCGTGGCCCGACCCCGATCCCGAACCGCCGCGCCTCTGTCGGCGCATTGTCTCGGGCGGTCAGAGCGGCGCGGAGTTTCACGATGATCAGCCCGAGTCCGATGCCGCCGTACTGCCGCGTGCTGGACGCGTTGGCCTGGACAAAGCGTTCATCGGCGTGCGAATCTCGTGGCTCATGTTCGCCAGGAAGGCGCTCTTGGCCCGGTTGGCCGCCTCCGCCGCATCGCGTGCCTCGCGCAACTCATGGGTGCGCGCTGCTACCAGCGCCTCCAGGTGCTCGCGGTACTGGGTCAACTACACCGCATCCGCTCCTGCTGCGCCAGGCGTTCCGCGAGTCGCGCGGCCATGGTCGAGAGCAGCCGGATCCTAAGACCGGCGTCGATCGCCGCGAACGGAATGCGCCAACAGGTCCCGCCGTCGCGCGCCACCACGTCGGCGGAGCGCGGCTGGCCGCTGGCCAGGGGCAGTTCGCCGAAGTACATGCCCGGCACCAGCGTGGAGCTGCGACGCGAGGGTTGCTCCGCCGCCGGCCGCCGGACCTCAAAGCGGCCCCGGGCAATCAAAAACAGCGCGTCCGCCGGTGCGCCGGCACGGAACACCAACTCGCCCGGGGCGAACTCCAGGCGCTGCGCGATCATCGCGAGGCCGGCGCGCTCCGGCTCCGACAGGGTCAGACAGAGATCGTTGTCGAGCAGCGGGACCTCGGGGTCCGGGGCGGTCAGGGCGGCGAGCAGCCGATCTTCCGCCCACTCCAGCGCCTGGTCGCTGTCCATGAATTGAAAGACCCCCAGCTCCTGGGATTGCGGCCAGGCCCGGGCAACCAGTTCCCTCACGGCGGCGGTGTTCGCCGCCCCGGCGATCAGGACGGTGCAGCCCGCGTCCGTGACACTGCGGGCCAAGTCCGCCAGCAGCCGGGCGGCGGCTTGGTCGACGTTGATCACCCACGCCAGGTCCAGGATCAGCACCTCCAGCCCGACCAACGCGTCCAGCACTTCATGGACCAGCGACTCGGTGGCGCCGATGGTCAACTCGCCCTGAAGCGCGTAGACCAGCACGCGATCCCCCTGTTGCGTCAACGCGTCCCGCTCGCCGAGCCGTCGGCGGCGTTGCGAGCTGACCTGCGCGGCGCTATAGCGGGCGCGGATGATGGCGGCCGAGGTGGAACGGCTGGTGTGAAACAGATGCAGATCGAAGTCGCGCGAGATCTGCTCGCACACCCGGATGCCGCGGCAACTGTTCCCGCGCGCATCCAGCCGCGGCGAAAACACGGCGATCCCGACCTGACCCGGCAGCACCGCAACAATGCCGCCGCCCACGCCGCTCTTGGCCGGCATGCCGACGTTGTAGAGCCATTCGCCCGAATAGTCGTACATGCCGCAGGAGGACATCACCGACAATACCCGCGCCACCTGTGCCGCCGGCAGGGCGCGCACGCCCGTGACCGGGTTGACGCCGTTGTTGGCCAACGCGGCACCCATCAGCGCCAGATCGCAGCAGGTCACCAGCATCGCGCATTGACGGAAATACAGATCAAGCCCCGGTTCAGGGTCGGTCTCGATGATGTCGAACGTGCGCATCAGGTGGGCAAGTGCCCGATTGCGGTGTCCGGTGCGGGCCTCCGAGGCGTAGACCCGCGCGTCGATCGTCATCGGGTGGCCGGTGTAGCGCGCGAACATCTCCAGAATGCGCTGCTCGCGCTGCTGCGGACTGTCCCCGACGATCAGGCCGGTGGTGGCGATCGCCCCCGCGTTGATCATCGGATTCAAAGGGCGCCCGGTGCCGGGTTCCAGACTGATCGAATTGAAGGCCTCACCCGAGGGTTCGACCCCCACCTTGGCCAAGACCTGCTCCACCCCGAGGTCCGCCAGTGCAAGCCCATAGACGAAGGGCTTGGAGACGGATTGGATGGTGAAGGGCTGACGGCTGTCGCCGACCTGGTAGACCTGGCCATCCACGGTCGCGATGGCAATACCAAACCATTCCGGGTCGGCACGGGTCAGTTCCGGGATGTAGGACGCGAGGTCGCCGTCGCGCAGCTCCGCGACGCGCCGGTGCAGCGCCTCCAGGTACTGTTGAACCGGGGAGTCGACGCGCGCCTTGACCGTCATTGCCGGGGGTCGCTGCTAGAACTGCGGTTGGTCCGCTTCCCAACTGAAGCGCGGAAGCGCGAAGAAGGCGCTGGACAGGCTCGCGTCCCAACTTCGGTTGATGGTCTCCAGATCCGCCGAGCCCTCCTCGAGTCTGAGCAGGTGGGAGGGCGACAGCTGGTCACGCGGGCACAGCGCCACCTCGAACGGCGGCCCGACCGACAGATTGGACCGCGCGGTCCCGATCATCGACACCAGACACAGGCGCGCCCCATCGGCGAGCGACAGCCCGGTATGCGCCATCCGATCCAGCGCGGGCTTACCGTACTTACTCTCGCCGATTTGCAGATAGGGTGTCTCGCGGGTAGCGGCGATGGCATTACCCTGCGGGTAGATCAAGAACAACCCCTGGGCCTGGCCGGCAATCTGCCCACCGAGAATGAAGCTGGCCTCGGCACTGACCCCCGCCTGGCGCAGTGCCGGACCATGCTCGTGCTGCACCGCCAGACTCACCTGCCCGATGTAGGTCGCCGCCTCGAACAGATAATTGACATTGAGCAGCGTCGCCGTCGGGGCCTGCTGATAGGGGCTGGGCCGGGGATTGATGGCCTGATCGAGGTCCCGGCCGATGCGGTCCAAGACCTCGCGCGTGGTCGCCAGACTGCCGGCGGCCATCAGCACGAACAGCCGATCGGGCGCGGGTTGCAGCACATGGAGTTTACTGTAGGTCGAGATGTAGTCGACCCCCGCGTTGGTCCGGGAGTCGGCGGCCATGGTCAGGCCGTCATCGAGCAGGAGCCCCACACAATAAGTCATTTCAGACAGGTCCTCCGCGTTTTTGGGTGGCCGTCACCGGGCGCCGTGCGCCATCCCGGTCGGCACCCGCGCAGTATATCGCCTTCGCATCCGATATCCAGACAGACCCTTGGTGGGGCGGGTTTCAAACCCGCCCCTAGCAGCCTGTCGGACTTTAGGCGATTTCCGGATAAGACGCTCCGTAGGAGCCCGCTTGCGGGCGACGTGACCTGCCGGAATCGCGTCATGTGCCCCCACCCGTCGCCCGCAAGCGGGCTCCTACGGGTTGGATTTTTCGCGGA
>JACDZJ010000390.1_pt1 | contig 12934 bp, 5 predicted proteins | sample 7365721 | NCBI WGS metagenome assembly JACDZJ01 (sample SAMN15143480, study PRJNA637477) | pond metagenome | biome: freshwater wetland ecosystem [ENVO:00000243]; feature: pond [ENVO:00000033]; material: pond water [ENVO:00002228]; isolation source: pond water containing pink berries ... | reverse complement strand
AGCAGGTCGTCAGCCAGTGAATTGCTCATGGTCTCGTTGCTCTTTGGCGGTGACAAAGCGCGCGCTGATGATACGGATGTGATTCGGCGGCGATTCGCGAAAGACGACAAGCGCCAGCCGATGATTGTTCAGGCGCCCGACAACGATCTCCCGCGCCTCGCCCTCGGAGTGCCACTCGTCCGCAAAGATGCGGGCGAGTGGGTCGCGAAACACCGCGGCTGCCTCGCCGAAGCGGAGACCATGCTTCCTGAGGTTCGCCGCATCCTTCGCCGGGTCCCAGTCGAAGACAAGACTCATGCGGAGGCCCTCGGAAAGCACCCGAAGATGAGGCGTGGGCGACTCATTGTGCCCGCAGCCGCGGCTCCAGGCGCTCCTGCTCGGCGAGCCAGTCGAGGAACTGGTCCAGCTTGTCCTTGTCTGGCGGTGGCGGGTCGAGCAGGGGGCGGATGTCGAAGGTGCGAAGGATCGGTTGGCTTGCCGGGTCGGCGGTCTCGGCGGCGGTGCGAACATCGACGGAAACCCGCTCGTTCATAGCGGGGAGCGAACCCGGCGCAGGGGCCACGACATCGACCGGAGTTGGTTGGCTCGGGCTCGGTTCGCGACGGTCCCCGGCTTCGTCGTGCCGAGGTGTCACTCCGCTATTGAGTTCAGCCGAGCCCTGACTTGCCATCTGAGCTGGGCCAGCGACGGATTCGCCGTCATTTGCGGGCGTCGCGCTCCAGTCATACTCGGTGACATCCAATCCGTCCACCCTGAGGCCCCAGAGGCGTTGAAGCGCTTCCGACATGAGGGCTGCCCGGGGAGACGGTGCCGGCAGGTCAGAGAGCAGGGCGTTTTCCCGCAGGTTCGGTATTGCCCACAACCACAGGTCAATTTCGCTGTCCGTGCTGGCGACAAACCGACCGTTTGGACTCAGCGCTATCGCCTCGATATAGTCTCGATGGCCGCGAAGCGTGCCCAAGGGCTCGCCCGTGCTCAGGTTCCATAACCGTATCGTTCTGTCTACAGATCCGCTCGCCAGCAGGCGCCCATCCTTACTGATAGCGATTGTCACAACATCGGCACTATGCCCCGAGAAACTGCGCACCAGTTGGCCTGTTGTGGGCTCCCAAATTCGCACGTCGCTGTATATGTGGCTATCGTCACTGCCCACGAGCAACCCATCCGGGGTAAAATCGAGGTCGCCGAAGTCACTGAACTTTTCTGGAATGATCGTCTGTAGAGTATCGCCGGATGCGACTTCCTCAAGCCTTGCCACGCCCATTCCGAAGTGATATGCCAGTATACGTCCATCCGGGCCAAAAGCGACAGACTTACCCGAAAGCTGATTACTGTGGAGGTGCACCGTTCGCAGATGTCCTCCCGTAGCCGAATCCCAGAGGCGGACCTTATGGTCTTGCCCGGAGGAGGTTGCTAGCAGTCGTCCGTCCGGACTGAATGCGAGATCGTCGATGGTTCCCTGGTGTCCCTCTATGGCCCTCAATTGCTCTCCGGTCGCCGGATTCCAAAACCGGACGCTTCCCTTCGAATAGCCACTGGCCAGCAGCTTGCCGTCCGGACTGAAGGCTAGCGAGGCAACATGGTCCTGTTGTACATCCAGGCTGCGGATGACACTGCCAGTTGCCGTATCCCACAGACGCACGGACCCGACCGATCCAGCCGCGAGCAGGGAACCATCGGGGCTGAAGGCGACGGCGCTGGCCCCCGTGCCGAGCAAGCGGTTCGGCTGGGGGAAATTTTCGATAAATGCGAGCCCGAGAAAGGAATGCTCCAGTTCCTTCCAAGTGGGCGGACGCACGGCGCGAGCGGCACGGAGTGGCAGCCGCTGAGCTTGGAGCACATGGAGTACGGCATCCCGGTAGTCCCGCGTCGTAACCTCGTTTGCTGGCGTGCGGGCCTTCTTGAGTGCTTTTTCTTCGTGAATGCGCGCGAGGTTCAGATTCGTCGCGAGAGTCTGTTCTGTAGCGCGGTCTCGCTGGAGGATTGCCTCCTCCTTGGCTTGGGCCTCCTGTGCCAGGCTTCGGGAGAGGCTCGCGCCCCGACTTTCGGCCAAACGCCATTGCCAGGCTGCCAGGCCGCTCAGGGCTAAGGCAACGAACAGAAACCCCGCCAGCCCGAAGCTGATCCGCCGTTGCAACCGCTCCCGTTCCCGCCGCTGGCGCTCGCGCTCGGCGGTCTCCGCATCCCGCCGCCCAACGCTGGCCTGCACATAGCGGACCTCCGCATCGCTGATCCGCCCGCCATCGCTCGCGATCCGCTCCTCCGCCTCCGCCAACCGCGCCCCGGCAAGCAGCGCCCCATCGTCCCGCCCGGTCCGCTCCCACTCGCCCATCGCCTGCCGCAACCCGTTCTGCCACAGCCGAAATACGCGGTCCGCATTGATCCACTCACGCAGCGGCGACCAATACCGGATCAGCGCCTCATGGACCAGTTCGGCGGTGTCCTGGTCCGTGGTCTGGTCATGGCCGGTGACGACCAGACGGGTATCGGCATCGGCGAGTCGCACCACCAGGGGCCAGTCGTCCGGGTTCAATTGGTCGCGCGTGGCGACCTGGCGGGTGTCTTCGGTGCCCTCGCCGGGGCGGACCATCTGCACCAGCACATGGCGCATGCGGGCCTGGTCCGCGGGGTCGAGCCGGGCGAGTACGCCGTCGGCGTGGCGGGAGAGTGCCTGCTGGATGCCGCCCAGTTCTTCGTAGCCGCGATGGGTGAGTCGGCGCTCCTGTTGCCGGTCCCAGAGTTGGGAGAGGGCGAACTCCAGGAGCGGCAGGCTGGCGCCGCCGACCTGGTCCGCGGTGCCGGCCGGTCTGGAGAACTGGGCTTGGGCGAGATCCCGCAGGATGCGTTCGGGGAGCAGGTCTTCCAGCGCGACGCCGGCGCCGCGGGCGGGTTGCTCAATGATGGCGCGCAGTCGCGCGCGGTCCTCGACCGGGCCGAGCAGCTTGGGCGGGCAGCGGTCGAGCAGTGCGGCGAGCCCGGGGTGGGCGAGTGCATGGCCCAGGAAGTCGGCGCGCAGGGTGAGCAGCAGACAGAACTCGGGCGGGCCGGCGCGGTTCGGGATCGGCAGGCTGTCCTGCACCGCCTGGACCAGCAGGTCGGCGAAGCCCAGGGTCTCGTCGCCCGGCTGGCCCAGGGTGTAGAGCTCCTCGAACTGGTCGGCGATCAGGACCAGCCGGCTGCCGCCGCTCTGGCGCAGGGTCTCCTGGACCGCGTCGGTCAGGGTGGCTTGGGCCTCGGCCAGGTGGGCGGCGAGCTTGCGCGCCTGGGCCACGCGGTCGGCGGGGTCGATCGGCCAGAGTGCGACCAGTGCCTGGGCCAGCGCGGCGAAGGGGCGTCCGCGGGGGCGGAAGTCGGCGATGCGCATCCCGTCGGTGGCGCGCAGCGGCGGGACGACGCCGGCATAGACGAGCGAGGATTTGCCGCTGCCGCTCGGGCCGACCACGGCGACCAGGGGTTGGCGCTCGACGGCGGCCAGCAGGTCGGCGGCGTCGGGCTCGCGGCCGAACCAGTTGGCGGCGTCGGCCTCGCGGAAGGCGAGTAGTCCGCGGTAGGGGTTTGGCGGCGGCGGGAGCGCGGGCAGCCGCTCGGGGGGCTCGCCCTGACGCTCGGGCAGATAGACGGTCAGGTACCACTCGACGACGCCCAGGAAGACGAAGAGCATGGGCTCGGCATCCCCGGGCCGGATCTCGATCGCCTCGTCCTGCGGATGGACGATGAGGTTGCCATTGGCGCGGATGTAGTGCAGGTCGGTGGCGATTTTCGAGCCGATCAGGCGCTTCTGCTCGTAGAGCGCCTCGATCATGTTGACCAGGGGTTTGACCTTGGCGTCCGGCAGCTCGCGTCGGTAGATGTCGCGGACGATGATCTCCAGCACGCGGCGTGCCTGCATGAAGACCGAGGGCAGATGGACATCGGCGAGCTGGACGGTACTTGCAACCTCGGCGAGCAGCTTGGGATCGACGCGGGACTCGATGCGCGACTGAAGCGTCTCGAGTCGGCGTTTGATCTGTTCGAGCAGGTCGATCTCTTCCATCGCGATGGCTCCGTCGCAGCGGGATTGTTCGGCGGTTCGGGATCTCGGTCGTGCGCGCGGCTTGGCAGGGGTGGGGACCGGCACGGCCCCCGACCCGCCAGGCGTCAGTGCTGCCCCTTATGGATACTCACTTCGCGCGCCGCATGCTCGGCCTCGTCGTGCCCGGACCCCTGCGCGCCGCCGATCCCGGTGCGCAGCGCGGGGATGACGGCGATGGCGAGCGCCACACCGGCGGCGGCCACCGGAATCAGGTCGTGCGACAGGTGCAGCAGATGCTCGACGGCCGGGATCTCCAGAACCGCCTTGACGATGGTAAAGGCGATGAGCCAGCCGATGCCGGCCGCACCGATAACCGAGGCCCAGCGGAAGCGCCGCTCGTGGCGTCTGGCCTGGTCGGCGGATTGGGCGGCGGCGACCCGGCTCAGATGGGCGTCGATCTGGGCGGTGTCGCGGTCGAGTTCGGTCAGCATCCGGTCCAGGCCCAGGGCGTCGCGCAGCGCGCGGTTGACCTCGTTGTGCATGCCGATGCGGCTCACGTTGGAATAGCGGAAGCAGAGCATGAAACGGGTCACCGCCTCGCGGGTGTCCTGCATGCGCGCGATGGCGTCGGACTCCGCGCCCGGCTCGGGCCAGACGCCGGCGCGATCGGTGGCGTGGAGCAGGAAACAGAATTCGTGGCAGGCGAGCAGCACGATGGGGAGATAGTGTCGGCGGTAGGTGACGCTCAGATGCTGCTCGAGGAATTCCGGGGCCGGGTCCGGCGCATAGCCGCTCAGGTCCACCGCGGTGGCGCAGCCCTCCAGGGCGAAGCGGTGGGTGATGTTGTCGAAGGGATGGAGGGCGACACTGCCCGGCATGGGCTCCGGGATGCGGTAGTCGTCGGTGTAATGGCGGGCGAGCTGGGTCAGGAGTCGGCTCAGCTCGGCCGGGTCGGGCGCGTCGCGGAGTTGGAGCCAAGTGGCGGTGAAGACCCGCTCGGGCGGCCCGGCGGCGTCGCCCCGGCCGAGCAGTCCGCGCACTAGGCTGCCGAACGCGAAGGTCGGTGCGTCGGGCACGACCGTGCCGTCGGCCTGGCGCCAGGCGAGACGATTGATACGCGACAGGCTGTAGAGACCCTCGACGATCAAATAGGGGTCGAGCCCGCCGTCCTCGGGCGACGCCAAGCAGACCTCCGCCATCAGGAACCCGTAGCCGGTGCGAAAGCTGATCCAGTGGATAGCGCGGATCTCGACCGTCAGCGAGTCCGCGGCGAATTCCGGCACCCGCCGTGCGATTCGGGCGCGCGCCGCCGGGGCGAGCAGGAGCGCCAGGGTTTGGGGTCGGCGTTCGTCCTTGGGGGTCTCCCGCGGGTAGGCCAGGCACTCGCCCTGGATCAGCGTGCGCGCGGATTCGGCCAGACGCAGGACCTGGCCGAGCGGCGCCGGTTCCGGGCTGGTCGCGGGTTGGTCGGCCGCCGCGGGTTGGCGGGGCGCGCCCGCGCCGAGCAGGCGCCGGACATAGGGCAGCAGGTCCGGGCCGGGGTTGAGCGTGCCGGGCTCCCAGACCGGGCGGTCGCGGCGGGTATCGCGGATGCTTGCCAGGGCCTCGGCGGGAATCCAGCAAGCGCCCGCCGGACTGTCCGGCCCGGCGGGTGGGTGTTGCGCATCGGCAAGTTCGCCCAGGGTGAGCCCGGCCGTCGGCGGCCAGTCCAGGCCGGCGATGGGGTAGAGCAGGAAACAGGCGTGCCGCTCCGCCAAGGGGCGGCGGGGGGCGGCGGCAGGTCCGATGTCGAGATGTTCCGCCGGGGTGTTGCCCATGGTCAACTGGTCGGTCGCGCGCTTCGGAATCCGAAGCGGCGAAAAGAGTTAAGCGTGGCGGCGAGTCTAGCCGCGCCTGAGGTAACGGACAAGGCGGTATTTCACAGGCTGTTTGCACACGGAGTCGGGGTTGGGCGGGATGCCGAACAGGGTTAGGGTTAGAGCGGGATGACGCGTTCGCCGCGCGGCGCGATCACATCATCCTGGGGCGCCCGGTGCGGTTCTCTGCGCTCGCCGCACCGTACAATAGGCCGACTGGCCCAGACCAAGCGACCGCAACCGGACCCCACCGCCGATCAACCAGGAGCGCACCATGACCGGCCACCACCGCTGCCCCCAATGCGGCAATCAGGATGTGAGCATCCGCGAGGCCACCGGCACCCTGAGGTGCCACGGCGAGGGCTGCGGCTACCAAGGCCCCATCCCCGCGCCGCCGGAGCCGCCGGCCCTGCCTATCAAGCGCTCTGCCGACGAGGACCGGCCCCTGCACGAGCGCGCCCGGCGCCTGGGCCAGGCCTTCCACGCCCGTGCCCGGCTCGGGGAGATTCTGCCCTGCTGGCCGTCTCCCATCGCCCACGAGTTGGAGATGCTGCACCGCCTGCTCGATCAGGGCGAGATCGTCGGCGCCTTCTACCAACTGCGCGACGTGGCCGAGGTGTTGATCAAGCTACCGGCGGTGATCCTTGCCCGGGACCTGATCGAGCACGGTGCCGCCATCCCCGTCCCGGCCGCGAACGGCGAGCCCGCCCCGGACTACATCCGCCGCACCCTGCTCGCCAAGTCCCCCAGCGCCGGCACCTGGCGCACCCTGGCCTGCGATCTGGCCCGGGCACTCTGCCCAAGTCTGCCCGAGGGTCCGCCCGGGCTCGTCGCCCCCGGGTTGGTCCGGCTCTTCTACTGCGCCCCGGATGGGCGCCGCGCGGACAAGCCCGAGCCGACCGCCCTGTTCAAGGCCCTGGAGACCCTGGTGGCCTGGCGCAACCAGGCGGTCGGCCACGGCGGCTTCCGCCCGGACTTCTCCGAGCATTTGGACTCCTTGGAGCACATGCTGATCGATCGCGGGGGCGCCAACGGCCTGGACCGCGCCTTGGCGGCGGCACTGGATGCCGAACCCTGGCAGGGCCTGGTGCTGCGTATCCTCGATGGCGACGGCGACGGCGACGGCGACGGCGACGGGGAGGCGCCGGGCCACCCCCTGATCGGGTCCGAGGCCATCCGCCCCGGGCACCGGGGCGCGGACCATGTCCCCAAGGACGCGCCCCTGGTGCTGGAGGGTCCCGCCGGTCGTCTGGACTTAGGTCCCTATGCCGCGGCCCGCCGCTGCGACCTGTGCAGCCACCAGGACGTCTTTCTCTACAACGGATTCAACGGCGAGCGCGACCGGCCCGCCAACAACCGCTACCAGTTCCTGGACTACCGCACCGCCCACCCCATGGAGCGACGCTGGCACCAGGCCCGTGACCTGGTGGCCGAGCGCACGCTGGTGCCCGGACAGCCCGACTCGCCGTTGCCCCAGGTCGAAGGGGAGGGGCCGGCGGACCGTCCGCCGGGGCGGGGGCAGCCCCTGGCGGTCAGCTTCAACCGGCTGGACATCGTGCAACTGCTCGACGCCATCGCCGTCGAGCGCCGCTTCCTGCCCCCCGAGTATCTCAACACCGCCCTGCGCGCCTTTCTGGGGCGACATCAGCGCGGCGTGCTCTGGCTCAGCGCCCCGGCCCATGTGGGCAAGTCGCTGTTCGTCCTGGCCCTGGACCGGGGCTGGGACTACGGGGGCGAGGACCATCCCCTGAGCCCGGCGCGCACCGGTCGCGCCGTTCAGGTGCCGGTGGCCAGCTTCGCCATTCGCCGGGAATACCGGTATGGACCGGGTCCCTTCCGCGACCAACTGCGCCTCAGCCTGGCCCGGGCACTCAACCTGGCCGCGGAGGGGGACCAGCAACGGGGGCTGCCGGTCCTGGACCTCGAGGCCGCGGACAAACCCGCCGCCTTCGCCGACTGGATCGGTGACTTCCGCCGCCGCTCGCCCCTGGGCCTCGGCCCCGGCGACCCCTTCCTGATCTGCCTGGATGGCCTCGACGAGCTCCCCGCCCCGGCCCCGGGGGAGGCGAGCATCCTGGACTTCCTGCCGGCGCCCGCGGCCCTCCCGGCCGATACCTATCTGCTGCTGACCTCCCGCCCCCGGGACGGCGCCGACGACGCCTGTCCCCCCTGGGTCTGGGAGCGGGTGCAACGGACCCTGGCGGGCCAGCCCGGGTTCGAGTCCCTGGCCATCGGCCTGGGGGACGGCGATTACCGGGGTCTCCTGCGGGACTATCTGCGCCGGGAGTTGGCGGCGTCCTTGGTCGTCGGCATCGCCCCGGCCATTGCCCGCTGGCTGGCCGGCGTGCAGCCCGAGTGCGACGGCGACGCGCCGATCGCCCGGGCGCTCATGGCCCTGCGCGACACCGCCGGGGAGCGCATCGGTCCGCGCCTGGAACTGGCCTGGTACAACGCCCAGCCCCCCGCCGCGCCGGGCACCGCGGGTGCCGAACGCAACCCCAAGACGCCGCAGTCGCCCCCGCCCTTGCCCCCGGCCCTGTTGGCCGCCCAGTCCCGGGCACTCGACGGACTCTTCGAGACCCTGCTGGCCAAGTCCGACGGTCGCTTCCTGTACCTGGCCCTCTTGGTGGACCGCCTCGCCGAGCGCGACCTGAGCCTGGAGGAGATCCCCGCGCTGGCCGCCGGCGAGCGCCTGCACCTGGATTACCTGGACACCTGGAACGAGCGTCTGCTGCCCAAACAGGCGGACCTGGGCAAACGGGTCCTGCTGCTGCTGGCCGCCGCGGAGCAGGTCCACGACTGCTATCGCGCCCGGCCCGACGGCACCGAGACCGCCGCCCCCATCGCGACCGCCTGTCGCCCGCTGGACCTGCCGCCCCAGGAGACCGTCTTCCACGGCCTGCCACTGGACCTGCTCCTGGCCCTGCTGCACGGCACCGAGGCCGGGGAGGGCAGTACACAGCCGCTTCCGGCCCCGGCCCTGGTCTATGTCCTCTACCGGCTCAAGCCCGTGCTCGGCTCCTGGCGCGGCGAGGCCGCCAGCCACAGCCGTTTCCGCATCGGGCTCAAGGGGCTCACCCAGGCCATCGCCGCCCACCCCGATTGGCGCGGCGACCTCCAAAGCACCCATCGGCGCCTCGCCGCCGATGTCGGCGCACTGCTCGAAGACGCCCAGGATCAGGGTGTTGACACCTATGCCCCAAGCGCCGCGGACCTCTATCTGCTCCAAGCTGCCCTCGGCCATGCCCGGCTCGCCGCCGACGGCGGCGACCTGGAACGGCAACTGGCCAGCCACCCTTGCACCCTGCCGTTGCTGCGCCGCCAGGCCCAGACCGACGACAACGCGCTCGCCACCGACCATCGCCGGGCCATCGATTGGCTGACGCTGGCCTTGGCCTGGCAGGGTGATTTGGGCGGGGCGGACGAGAGCATTGAGGTCCGGTATGGGCGGGCGGTGGACCGGTTTCACCGGGGCACGCACCGTTACCACCAGGGCGGCGATCTGTCGGGCGCCGTCGCCGACTACGATGCGGCGATCACGATCATGGAGGGCATCCGCGACCTGGCGCGCGCTAAGGGAGGTGAAGACGGCTGGATACTCCTGAGTAACAACCTCGCCATGGCCTACCAGAACCGCGGTCTCGCACGGGTCCAGGGTGGCGACATCTTGAGGGCCGTAGCCGATTACGACGCGGCCATTGCGCTCAGTGAGGGCATCCGCGACCTGGCCCGCGCCCAAGGCGGGGATGGCGCCTGGACCCTGTCCCTGCGCAATGACTTGGCTACTGTCTACCAGAACCGTGGCGAGGCCCGTCGTAAGGGCGGCGACCTCGCGGGGGCCGTGGCCGACGATGACGTAGCCATTGTGCTCAGGGAGGGCATCCGTGACTTGGTATGCGTCAAGGAAGGGGAGGACGCCTGGGCCCTGCCCCTGCGCAACGACCTCGCCAACACCTACCAGAACCGCGGCCTCGCCCGAGCCGAGGGCGGCGATCTCTTGGGGGCTGTCGCGGACTATGACGTGGCCATCGAAATAATCGAGGTCATCCGGGACCTCACCTACGCCTGCGGCGCAGTGGATGCCTGGGTCCTGCCCCTGCGCAATGGCCTCGCCATGGTCTACGACAACCGCGGCAGCGCCCGAGCCGGTGGCAGCGATCTCGCGGGAGCCGTGGCCGACTTCAACACGGCCATCGGGCTCCGCGAAGGCATCCGTGATCTGGCCCGCGCCAGGGGCGGGGAGGACGGCTGGGCCCTCTCCCTGCGCAACAACCTGGCCGGCAGCTACCAAAACCGCGGCCTCGCCCGCGCAAAGGGCGGCGACATCGCGGGAGCCGTCGCTGACTATGACGCGGCTATCGCGATCATGGAAGGGATTCGCGACCTGGGCCGCGCCCGGGGTGGGGAGGACGCCTGGGCCCTGCCCCTGCGCAACAACTTGGCCAGTGTCTACAATAACCGCGGCATGGGCCGGGCCGATGTCGGCGACCTCGCAGGGGCCGTGGCCGACTACGACGCGGCCATCGCGCTTCGCGAGGGCATCCGCGATCTGGCCCGCGCCCAGGGCGGGGAGGTCGCCTGGACGCTGCCTCTGCGCAACGATCTCGCCCGCGTCTACATGAACCGCGGCAACGTCCGCACCGCTGGCGGCGACCTGGCGCGGACCGTCGTCGACTACGACGCAGCCATCGTGATCATGGAAGGCATCCGCGATCTAGTATGCGCTAATGAGGGGGAGGAAGCCTGGGCGCTGCCCCTGCGCAACGATCTCGCTTGCGCCTTCACGAACCGCGGCGAGGCTCGTCGTCTAGGTGGCAACCTCGCAGGGGCCATCGGCGACTACGGCGCTGCCATAGCTCTTCGCGAGGCCACCCGCGACCTAGCCCGCGCCCGGGGCGGGGATGACGGCTGGGCCATGCCCCTGCGCAACGATCTGGCCACCGTTTACCAGTGCCGCGGCAGTGCCCGGCTTCAGGGCGGCGACCTCGCCGGGGCCGTTAAGGACTGCGACTCTGCCATTGCGCTCAGGGAGAGCATCCGCGACCTGGCCCGAGCCCAGGGCGGGGAGGACGGCTGGGCTCTGCCTCTGCGCAATGATCTCGCCACCGCCTGCCAGAACCGCGGCCTCGCCCGAGCGCAGGGCGGAGACCTCGCGGCGGCCGCGGCCGACTATGACTCGGCCATCGCGATCAGGGAGGGCATCCGCGACCTGGTATCCGCGAAGAAAGGGGAGGACGCCTGGACCCTTCCCCTGCGCAACGACTTGGCCATGGTCTACCAGAACCGGGGCAACGCCCGGCTTGGGGGCAACGACCTCGCGGGGGCCGTGATCGACTACGACGCGGCCATCGCGTTCAGGGAGGGCATCCGCGACCTGGCCCGCGCCCGGGGCGGGGAGGACGCCTGGGCTCTGCCTCTGCGCAACGACCTCGCCGCCGTCTATCAGAACCGCGGCCTTGCCCGGGCGCAGGGCGGCGACCTCGCGAGGGCCATCGCCGATTACGACGCGGCCATCGCGATCATGGAAGGCATCCGCGACCTGGCCCGCGCCCGGGGTGGAGAGGACGGCTGGGCCCTGCCTCTGCGCAACGACCTGGCCCGGGCCTACCATATCCGCGGCGCCGCCCGGGCCCAGGGCGGCGACCCAGCGGGGGCCTTGGCCGACTATGACGCGGCCATCGCGCTGCGGGAGGGCATCCGCGACCTGGCTCGCACCCGGGGCGGTGAAGCCGCCTGGCTCGCCTCGGCCCGGCTCGAACTCGCGCAGGGGCTCCTTGCTCGGGCCCAGGTGCAAGGCCGCGAGCGCCGCCGGGCCGATCTCGCCGCCGTCCGCGCCATCGCCGACGGTGTGGCAGCCCTCGGCTACCAGGACTTGGCCCAGTCCCTGCGGGCCGCTTGCGCCATGGCTGCCTTGCCGCGTCCGGTCCTGTGGTTGTTGGCGCGCATCATCAATCCGGTCGCAAGACGGTTCGCGGGTCTGATCCTGCGGCTCCAGGCCAAGGCCCTGACGCCACCCGATCGAGACCCAGGAGGGTCGGGCTAACCAAAGGCCGGGGCCGCGGGCGGATCGGCGATTCACTCGGCGGCCAGGTCCGCAACCGAGTAGGACTTGCCCATGCCGACGCGCCCGTCGAGCCGGAGTACACCACTCGGGGTCGCGGCCAGAACGCTGCGCAGGGTCTCGCGCTCCTGTGTGCGTCCGCTCAGGCGCCCGGTGAGGTCACAAGCTGTCCTCGAAACCCTGAACGCTGAACCCCTGGTGGTCCCTGGACCTGAGCCGCTCGGGTGCCCGGAACAGTGCGAGGAAGCACTCTGTGGGGGGCCTGGTCCGACTCGCTGTGGACGATGCTGGTCTTACCGAGCGGCCGGTTGTGCCTGTTAGCCTGGCCGCGACGGATACAAACATTACCCGTTTTGCGCAAAATGCCCCGTCGTGCAGGCCGGTGATGGATAGCGCGGATGGCGGAGCCGGCCTATAATCGCTTTGCGTTTAAGGAACTACGCTCGGGCAGACCGAATATTCAGCCTGTGGAGAAAATGTGAGACTGGGGGGAACATGAGGTCGGCTCGCAGCCGTAACGGTGGTCGCTGCGGGCGCTTTCGGCGAAAACCAAGCCATGCACGCGCTCGATCATCACCTCGCCGCGTTCCATGCGGTCGATGCCGCTGGTGCCGATGAGATCGCCGACCTGCGGCGTCGCCGGGAGCGCGTGGAGCAGCGGCTGGAATTGGCGAACGCAGTCTAGGCGTGGCCCGAGTCGGTCGTTACCCCTCGGAGTCGTACGCACATGAAACCATCCGCCAATAGTGGGTTGGCACACACGGGTGCATCCTGCGGATCGCTCCCTCTCTATGGAAGCGGGTCGGCCACGACTGCCCTCAAGACGGGATACCAGTCGCTCACCCGGCATTCGAACTATTTCAATATGCCGATTTACCGGTATATCCCGTTTTCTCGCTTCGTCGCGTTATTGAAGAATGGCCTTTTCGTGCCGAAGGCATCCTTGTTTGAAGATAAGTACATCTACTTGAATATTTATAAAAACCTCGGTTGATTTTTTATTTA
>JACDZJ010000389.1_pt1 | contig 12940 bp, 11 predicted proteins | sample 7365721 | NCBI WGS metagenome assembly JACDZJ01 (sample SAMN15143480, study PRJNA637477) | pond metagenome | biome: freshwater wetland ecosystem [ENVO:00000243]; feature: pond [ENVO:00000033]; material: pond water [ENVO:00002228]; isolation source: pond water containing pink berries ... | reverse complement strand
GATTGGCTCCTCTTTTTTCAATCTAATCAAAATTCTTTTACCGGACAACAGTGATTTTGTATAAGTAAAGATTGTTATTTTTTTTAGTATTAGGCAGACCTAAGTTTCTTAATAATAGTGTTTTTTTCTTCTAATTCTCAATAACTAACTTCAAACTTTTCCATTTCATGAACATATCCCATAGGACAACGTTGAATTTCCAAACTGTTTTTTTTGCATTTCGACAGAATAACAAGATATTTGCTCCAACTTATTTCTACAACCAATGTTTGAATATTTTATCACCCTGATATTCACTATAATATTATACCATACATCAAAGGCTTTTTGTCAAAAAACTACCCATACTTGGAAACATAATTTGTATTTCTTTGGATAATGTGGGCACTATGTCTTTTGCCTAACCCTTAGCTTTATTATCGGAAATTGACCTCCCCAATTCTCAATACAAGCCTACCAAATGCGTATTCAACCTCATTTAGTTATTGTAGCTTTAAACATAACCATATAACACAAATTAACTAAACGCCATCATTCTGCTCACATATTTGCCGATTATATCAAATTCGAGATTGATAACCGTACCTGCTTTTATCTGGTGAAAATTGGTATGTTCGTAAGTGTACGGTATTATAGCAACCTGAAAACTATTGTCGGTTGGATTACAGACCGTCAGACTAACTCCATTTACAGTTACAGAACCTTTATCCACAGTCATATAACCGCGTTTTGCCATAACTTTATCAAACTGATATTCAAAAGTAAAATACCAACTTCCGTCGGCTTCTTTCACTTCGGTACATACTGCTGTCTGGTCTACATGACCTTGTACAATATGTCCATCCAATCGACCATTCATAATCATACTGCGCTCCAGATTAACTTTACTTCCCACTACCAACAATCCTAAATTGGTACGATCGAGCGTTTCTTTAATAGCTGTTACGGTATAACTATCATTGGTTTTTGATACTACCGTCAAACAAACACCATTGTGAGCTACACTTTGATCAATTTTTAGTTCGTCGGTAAACGAACACGACATGGTAATATGCAGATTTTCCTGCTCTTTTACAAGTACAGCTACCTGAGCTGCTTCTTCAATAATTCCTGAAAACATATTATTATTTATTTAACGAATTACTATTTAATGAATTAGCCAATCAACTAATTCTCTATTTCTCGAAATACTTTTCACGCCTTTTACTAATTTAATTTTTTTGATAATGCTTTCCAAATCATTGGTATCATTTACCATTATGGTTAAATTTCCCTGAAAAAGTCCTGCATTTGAATCCACAGAAATGGATCTTAATGAAATTTTTTTTTCTTTGGAAATAAGCGAAGTGATATTCGTCACTATACCAATATCATCGTGTCCAACAATGTGCAGTGTGATAGGATATTGCGAACCAACCGATTTGCCCGACCAACGTGCTTTCACAATTCGATAACCAAAACGGGCAATCATCTGCGGTGCATTGGGACAATCGGTACGGTGAATTTTAATGCCACCAACCACCGATACAAAACCAAAAACATCGTCTCCATAAATTGGATTGCAACATTTTGCTAATCTGAAATCGACACCTTTTAAATCCTCACCAATCACCAAAACATCTTCTTTTCCTGCAGTTTCTGCAGAATAAATATCTTTCGAGAATGTTTCGGCACTTCTGGTTTCGAATAATTCGGGTAAAGTTTGTTTATCCAACTCTAAATAGGCATCACGAACTACATGCATATCAAGCTTTTCGTGGGCTATTTCCTGGTAAAAGTCGCTAACAGTTTTATATCCTTTTTTCTTGGCTAATCGCGATAATTTTCCATCGTCGAGGTCAATTTTCCAGTTTTTGAAACGACGAACAATCGTTTCGCGACCCATTTCGGCATCTTTATATTCAACTTCTTTCAGCGCCTGACGAATTTTTGTTTTTGCTTTGGAAGTGGTAACTACCTTTAACCAAGCCGGATTAGGCTTTTGGGTTGGCGACGTTAGCACTTTCACCTGATCACCATTGTTCAGCACGTATTTGATGGTCATGTTTTTACCATTCACTTGTGCTCCAACACATTTTGAGCCCAAACCCGAATGAATTGAAAAGGCAAAATCGAGTGCAGTGGCGCCTTTCGGAAGTTTATGTAAATCGCCATTGGGAGTGAAGACAAAAACTTCTTTGTCATACAAATTCAATTTGAATTCGTCCATAAAGTCAATGGCATTCAGTTCGGGATTTTCGAGAATTTCGCGGATGTTTTTCAACCACTCGTCCATGCCCGATTCACTTTTAATTCCTTTGTATTTCCAGTGTGCCGCCAGACCTTTTTCGGCAACTTCGTCCATACGAACAGTTCGAATCTGAACTTCGACCCATTTTCCATCTGGTCCTAAAACCGTGGTATGCAGACTTTCATAACCATTTGTTTTAGGTATTGAAAGCCAGTCGCGTAAGCGCTTCGGATTGGGTTGATACATATCGGCAACAATAGAATATGCTTGCCAACATGCCGCTTTTTCCTTTTCGATGGGCACATCGAGAATGACACGTATGGCAAACAAATCGTAGATGTTTTCAAATGCCGTGTTTTGTTTTTTTATTTTGGAATAAATGGAATGGATGGATTTAGTCCGTCCTTTTATTTCAAAATCGAAACCGGTATCAACCAGTTTTGCTTTGAGAGGTGTGATAAATTCCGAAATATACTGATCGCGCGACCGTTTGGTTTCGTTGATTTTTTTAGCAATTTCTTTATAAATATCTCTATTGGTGTGTTTTAACGACAAGTCTTCAAATTCTGTTTTTATGGCGTACAAACCCATACGATGCGCCAGTGGTGCATAGAGAAATGAACCTTCGCGTGCAATATTTTGCCTGTTTTCTTCGGGAAAGGCATCTAAAGTACGCATGATATGCAAGTGTTCGGCAATAATAATCAAAATTACACGAATGTCTTCGGCAAAAGTGAGAAATAATTTCCGGAAATTTTCAGTTTCGAGGGACGATTTCCGTTGGTATAATTCTGAAACACGTAACAAACCCTGAATAATGGAAGAAACCTGAGTATTGAATTTTTTTTCAATTTCGGCAACGGTTAATTGCTTTTTCTCTACCAATTCATGCAACAAAACACTGATTACAGCGGCTTTTCCGAGTCCAATTTCGTCCAGAATAATTTCAATAATCCGTATTTTATCCGAAATTGACTTGCCGGGAGCAGTTCCTACGGCAGAAAATTTGTCATAATGATGGGTGAAAATGGCTCGAAGGGCTTTCCTTTCATCAAGAGTAAACAGTTGAGGGTATAAACGTAATATCCTGCTATATTCGGCTCTGAAGGTTGGTTTATGGCTTGTTGTCATTTTCTATATTCTCTTTATTGTTAGAGTAAAACGGATTATTTATTTCATTTTAACTCTTGTCACTATTTTAAGTGCAAATATACGACACATAATTCAAGAAGTTTCAAAATCGGATTATAAAATGCCGAAAAAGCTGTTAGAACTTAGTAATTAATAAAAACCCGGGAAATAAACAGATAAAAAAAGTTGAGTAAGATGGCGTATTGAATTTTCTTTTCTAAATTTGCAAACCATTTACAAGATTATATATTTGACTTTCGTAATATTGATAGATTTTACGTTAATATTGGGATTTTATATTTTGTAATATACTTATATTCTTCAGTTTATATTAGAAGTTTAATAGTAACAAACAGCCAACCATGCAGCAATAATTTGTTGAATGACTTTTTCCCCCTGACAATTTATTATGGAAGATACCACCGATTTAAAACAAAAAAATAATTATAGTTTATCCATCCGATTTTGTTCCAATGGATTTTCTTTATTGGTTTGCGATGAATCGAATCTGTTGCTATCGTCAAAACGGGTTTCAACATCTGTATTCTCACTATCGGAGGAGGAAATAATTCATCTACTGGCTCAGCAACCCGAAACGGAAGTCGATTACAGAAATATCCGTCTGATTTGCGAGATGGACAATTATACATTTATCCCAGTACCAATTTTCAAACCCGAAAACGCAGTTGATTTTTTAAACCTGCAACACAAAACGGCTAAAAATGACAGAATTGTTTTTAAAATTCTGGAAACATGGAATACTGTAAATGTGTTTTCGATGCCCAATACGCTTAATATGGCATTAAAACAATTGTATCCTCAACTGAGTATCGAACATCATCTCAGTTATTTACTGAGCTATAAAATTAAACAGGGAGAAAGTGGTATTTACATTTGGGTACGACCAAAAACTATGGATGTGGTGGTACTTAAAAACGGAAATCTTACCCTAATAAATAGCTATTCGTATCAAACTCCAGAAGATTTCACTTATTTTACCCTCAATATATTTGAACAATTATCGCTCGATACCGAAACCTGCGAAGTGAAATTATTTAATACTGAAAAATTGTCACCGTTTCGGAAATATATTCAAAAATACGTGAAAAACGTATACTGTGAATAATTTACAGTAGCAAGAAAATCAACCAATCATTATGAGAATTATCAGTGGAAAATATAAAGGTCGGCGAATAAGTGCGCCAAATAACATAACCGCACGACCTACAACCGATTTTGCCAAAGAAGGGTTATTTAATATTCTAAACAACAGGATTGATATCGAGGGAATTGATGTGCTCGATTTGTTTGCTGGAACAGGTGGAATTGGGTTCGAATTTGTTTCGCGCAATTGCAAAAGTGTTATTTCCATTGAGGAAAACGAACGTCATTGTGCTATTATCCGAAAAGTGTGTGGCAATTTGAAAATCAGCAATTTATCGCTTATAAAAACTGATGTGTTTAAGTTTATCAATACTTGCCATACACAGTTCGACATGATTTTTGCTGATCCGCCTTATGAATTAGAAAAATTGGCAGAAATTCCGACTCTTATTTTTTCGCATCAGCTACTTAAAGCTGATGGGCTGTTTGTTCTTGAACATTCAGCTAAGAACAGTTTTGAACTGCATCACAATTTTGTAGATCACCGTCACTATGGAAGTGTGAATTTTAGCTTTTTTGAAGTGAAATAAGACTGCCTCTAACTGTCAGGTTTTCAAGATAATTGTTATTTCCATCTCACTGTTTTTCTTTTCGAAGCAATGCGTCCAATGGTAAGAATATAAAAACTGACAAAAGGTAGAAAAATATCAAAAATAAGAATTTCGAACAGGTACTTTTTTTCTCCAAAATGCTTTGCGGAAAGGTTGATAATGACTAATTGGATGACAAAACGAACCAGAAACAGCAGGGCAGTAGCAATTAAAGTAACAGGATTTCCGAGAAAAAGCAAGGCTGCAAATGCAATATAAAACAGTCCACGCGAAAGTGGTTCGAGTATTAATCGATATTTACTCAGACTTTTATAATTGGAAGAAACTGACAAGTGACGCTCTTTTTGAAAAAACCAACCTTTAAAAGTCATATTAGGTTCTGACCAGGTAATGCTATCCGGTTCAATTTCAATTCGTGTATTGATTGCATTCGAAGCTCTATTGACCATTAAATCATCGTCGCCCGATTGCAAATTCAATGTAGAAGCGAATCCTTTTTGACTGAAAAATGTTTCTTTTCGATAAGCTAGATTACGTCCAACGCCCATATAAGGTTTCCGTGCAGCAGCCATTCCCAAATACTGCAAAGCTATCATCAATGTGTCGTAAGTAATCAGTTTGTTTAAAAAGCCCTTTTTGTTGAGATAAGCTCCGTAGCCCAACACAAATTCGGTTTCGGGGTAAAAATTACGCGCCATACGGGCAATCCACATTTTATCTTCGGGCATACAATCGGCATCTGTAAAGAGCAACCAATCATTTTTTGCTGCTTTTATTCCCAATGTTAAACCCAGTTTTTTTGTACTTATATTTTTGGCACCCACCGGCACAAATGTAGTACGTAGATTTGAATAGGTTTTAGATAATTCACGGAGTAATTCCTCGGTTTCGTCAGTCGAACCATCGTTAATTACAATAACTTCAAAATCCGGATATTCCTGTTGTAAAACGAAAGGTAAAAATTTGCGTAAGTTATCGGCTTCGTCTTTGGCGCAGATAATTACCGAAACCGGTGGTTTGTCAGTTAAAAAAGGAACTTTGTTCTTTTTTATTCTCTTTTTTAAGCGCAATACGCCGTAGAAGTATCGAAAATAATAATATAATTGGTGAACAAAAGCTCCTAGCAAAAGACTGAAAAAAATCAATTCAGTCCACGAAAAAACAAAAACGTAAATATCCATCATGAAACAATTATCAAAAAAAAAATCCCCAAGCTGGGATAAAAGATGCAGAATTATAGTCCAATCAATGCATTAAATATATAGTCTATTTCAATTCATCCGAAGTATAGCCAACCGGCAAATTCCGCAAATTATACTGCGAAGCCATAATTTCACCATAAGCACCTGCCGACCGAATGGCAATTAAATCGCCACGTTTGCTTTGGTTCAATGTAAAATCTTTGGCAAAGGTATCGGACGATTCGCAAATTGGACCTACCATATCATATTTTTCAGCCGGCAATTCGGAACTGATGTTTTCCATATAATGATAAGCCTGATACAAAGCCGGACGAATAAGATCGGTAAATCCCGCATCGAGAATAGCGAATTTCTTTGAAGTACCCTGTTTGATAAATAAAACCCTGGAAATCAAACTGCCACATTGAGCTACCACGGCACGTCCCAACTCGAAATGAACGGTTTGTTGTGGTTGTAAAACCAAGTGGTCGTGGAAAATTTTAAAATACGCTTCAAAATCGGGAATCGGAAAATGATTGGGATGTTCGTAGTTAATTCCCAAACCACCACCTACATTGATATGCTCGAGTTTAACCTTACGTGCTAAAAAGTGATCCTGAATTTCATTTACCCTCATACACAAGCCTTGAAACGAAGTCATATCGGTAATTTGAGAACCAATGTGAAAGTGAATACCTATCAGTTTTATATTTGCCAAAACAGGAAATAAATCAATTACCTCATCCAATTCCGACATGTTTATTCCAAACTTATTTTCGGTCAGGCCTGTGGTAATATAATGGTGAGTATGTGCACTAACATTGGGATTGATACGCAAAGCCACCGAACCAATTTTACCTTTGGCAGCAGCCAATTCATTGATTACTTCCAATTCGGGAATTGATTCCACATTGAAACATAAAATGTCATTGTCCAGACCCAAATTGATTTCCCAATCGGCTTTTCCAACGCCTGCAAAAACTACTTTGGACGGAGAAACTCCGGCTTTTATGGCGGCTTCCACTTCACCACCGCTTACACAATCGGCACCAAGTCCGGCATCTTTAATCACCGCCAATACACTTGGGTTTACGTTGGCTTTCATGGCATAATGCACATGAAAATCGTTTTTCTTTGCTTGCAGTTTGATTATATCGAGCGTGGTACGCAATATATCCAAATCGTAATAATAAAATGGCGTTTGAATTTCGCTGAATTTATTTATAGGGAATTTTCCTTTAATCATAACAGTGAAGCCCACTCATCCCATAAGGGGGATTTTTTGCTACGAGGGCAATAGATTTTTTATTCAAATTATATGTAAGACTTAATTTCGGGAGAATTTAGCGGATTTAATTAAAAAGTGCTGTGCTTAAAGCATTTAATGCACGTTTTTTATCAACAGATTTGATCAGGAACGAAATATTATAATTGCTACCGCCATAGGAAATCATCCGAACCGGTATTTCTTTGAGTGCATCAACCACTTTGGCTTGAAAACCAACATTTTCGAAAGGCATATCGCCCACTACGCAAACAATAACCATGTCTTTGTCAACAGTTACCGTTCCAAATTTTTTCAAATCATTTACTATCTCGTCCAATCTTTTGTTGTTGTCGATTGATACCGACACACCCACTTCCGAAGTGGTCACCATGTCGATAGGTGTATGGTACGATTCGAAAATCTCAAAAACTTTACGTAAAAAACCGTGAGCCAACAACATTCGCCCCGATTTTATTTTAATAGCTGTAATGCCGTCTTTTGCAGCCACAGCTTCAATTTTTCCGCTATTACTTTTGGTCGAAATAAGCGTTCCGGGAGCTGTTGGGTCCATGGTATTGAGCAATCGAACCGGAATATTTCCCAATTTTGCAGGTAATATGCAAGTTGGATGAAGAATTTTTGCACCAAAATATGCCAATTCGGCAGCTTCTTCGAAATGTAAAACAGGAACAGGTTTTGTGCCTTCCACAAAACGGGGATCGTTATTGTGCATACCGTCAATATCGGTCCAAATCTGAATTTCGTCGGCAACCACAGCTGCGCCAATCAACGATGCTGAATAATCACTTCCACCACGTTGCAAGTTATCAATTTCATCGTAAAAATTCCGGCAAATAAAGCCCTGAGTTACATAAATAGTTGTATCAGGATACATGCTCAATTGTTTTGCCAAGTGTTCTGTAATATAGGCTGTGTCTGGTTCAGCATTTTTATCGATACGCATAAACTCCAATGCAGGAAGCAAAGTGCTGTTTTCACCGGTTTCCTGCAAATAAAGCTGAAATATGGCTGTCGAAAGCAATTCGCCTTCGGCTAATATTGCTTTTTCCTCGAATAAAGTAAAAACTGATTTTGAAAAGGAACGGAGGTAATCGAAATGTGATTTCAATACAATTTTAGCTTCGGACTTGTATTCGGGGGTGTTGTACAATTCATCAATCACATCAAAGTATTTCTGTTGCAAGGTATTAATGCGTTCCAAACCTCCCGATGTATTATTTTTGTAGAGATAATCAGAAATTTCAATCAAACTGTTGGTTGTGCCCGACATTGCTGATAAAACGACAATTTTCTTTTCTCCATCACAAATCAATTTGGCCACATCTTTCATTCGGGCGGCTGAACCTACGGATGTTCCACCGAATTTTAATACTTTCATTTCTTTCGTGTTATATTGTAATTGTACATAATATAATTGAGCACAAAAGTAATATTTTTTTCTCAATAATTTTCCATTCGTGATTTCGATTTTTTGTTTTATATTTGCAGTGAAAAGTCCCTGTGTTATTGCAAAATGGATAGATTTTTCCTTCAGTTTAACAAAAAAAGGAAGAACTGATTCGTTCTTCCTTTTTTGAGGCAATTAAAAATGGGTGGGAGACGGGGCTCGAACCCGCGACTTTCGGAACCACAAACCGACGCTCTAACCAACTGAGCTACAACCACCGTGTTTTGCGGGTACAAAGATACTACAGCAATTGATTTTGTGCAACTATTTTTTTTGAAAATAACACCCTATTTTCGCAAAACACTAATTACCAACACATAAAGATTGAAAGAAAATGAACTATAGTCTGTCAACTCCATTATTGGATGCTCAAATTGCAGAAATTCGACTTAAAATTCGACTTTCGATGAATGGAATTGTGTCCGAACAGATGAGCCAAAAGGGAATTGTTTACAAAAAAAATTACGGAGTTTCCATTTCACGCATCAAGGAAATTGCTACCTCTTACCAACCCAATCACGATTTAGCACAAAGACTCTGGTTATTGCAAATACGTGAAACTATGATATTGGCTACGCTGTTGGAACCGCTGGATAAATTTACGTCACAAAATGCCCGGGAGTGGATTTCACAATTTAATCAGATTGAATTAGTGGAACAAGCTAACATGAATTTGTTTTGCAAATTGCCTTTTGCCTACACACTTGCCTGCGAGTGGATACAGTCTGAGAATATTTGGACACAAACCACCGGATTTATTTTGGCAGCACGAATTGCAGACAAATTAAACATTAAAGAAATGAAAGTGGTCATTCAAAAAGCAGTGGACACATCCGCAACAACTGAATATCATTTATACAAAGCAGTGGGACTCTGTTTATGTCGTCTCTGTCGCATTAACAAAGATATCGCAACTTTCATTTTGAAAGAAATTGAATCAATTTCACTCACCAATTCTATAGGTCAACAGTATATTTCGACCGAAGTGAAACAAGAAATATTATTTTTAAATAATTTATAGTATAAATATTGGGTAAAAGTTGTACTTTTGTTGGTCTAATTTTCATAACATAAAACGAGCATGAAATCACAGACTTATCAAAGCTTTTAAAATCTGACATGCGAGTTCCATACGACCTTTTAAAAAAAATTATTATCGTATGAAAGAAGAAAATTCTTTTGAAGCGATTAAAGAGATTTTCACAGAATTTCTCATAAAAAATCATCATCGTAAAACTCCCGAAAGGTATGCTATCCTTGAACGAATAAATTCGTTTATTGGTCATTTTAATGCTGATTTACTGTACAATAGTATGAAAGTAGACTATCGGGTAAGTTTGGCAACAGTTTACAATACCCTCGAAATATTACTTGATGCTAAGCTAATTATCAAACATCAGCTTGGTGGTCAGTTTGCCCAATATGAAAAAGCTTTTGGCAATAATACCCATCATCATTTGGTGTGTACCAATTGTGGAAAAGTAAAAGATTTCTCCGACAAGCAAATTCGGGTTGCAATACAAACTAGAACTTTTGCTCATTTCGAAACGTCACATTATTCACTTTATTTATTCGGAATTTGTAGTAAATGTAAAGAGCTTCTGAATAATTCTGAAAATAAATAACTTACAATTTATAAAAAAAATACTCACATATATTCAAATTATAATTGATGAAAGTAGATGTTCTGTTAGGACTCCAATGGGGTGATGAAGGCAAAGGAAAAGTAGTGGATGTATTAACTCCCGATTATGACCTTATAACGCGTTTTCAGGGCGGACCAAATGCCGGTCATACCCTTGAATTTGAAGGTAAAAAGTTTGTTTTACGATCCATTCCTTCCGGAATTTTTCAGGGCGACAAAGTAAATGTAATAGGAAACGGAGTGGTGTTAGATCCCGCTTTGTTTAAAGCTGAAGTAGATGCGCTGCAAGCTTCGGGTCACCAGCTGACCGAACGTTTAAAAATATCAAAAAAAGCACACCTGATACTTCCAACGCACCGATTGCTCGATGAAGCTTATGAATCGGCAAAAGGGAGTTCCAAAATTGGCACAACCGGTAAAGGAATTGGACCGACTTACACTGATAAAGTGAGTAGAAACGGCGTTCGGGTAGGAGATATTTTGCATAATTTTAAAGAAAAATACAATACAGCCATTGCTCGTCATAAAGAAATTTTGAAACAATACGATTTTGAGTACGATTTGCCCGAACTTGAAAAAGTATGGTTCGAAGGCATAGAGTGCATCAAAAGGTTTGAACTTATTGACAGCGAGCATTATTTAAATAATGCCATGAAGTCAGGGAAAAAAGTGTTGGCAGAAGGCGCACAAGGAACAATGCTCGATATTGATTTTGGATCATACCCATTTGTTACTTCTTCCAATACCATTTGTGCAGGAGCTTGTACTGGCTTGGGTGTTGCTCCGGCAAATATCGGTCAAGTATTTGGGATTTTCAAAGCATATTGTACCCGTGTTGGCAGTGGTCCATTTCCTACAGAACTTTTCGACGAAACCGGTGATTCTATGCGCAAAATTGGTACTGAATTTGGATCTGTAACTGGTCGTCCACGTCGTTGCGGCTGGATTGATTTAGTGGCATTGAAATATGCCGTAATGATAAATGGTGTATCCCATCTCATAATGATGAAAAGCGACGTAATGGACAATTTTGAAACCATCAAAGTAAGCGTTGCTTATAAAATTGAAGGAAAAGATGTTGAACAATTTCCCTATGATTTAAACAATGGTGCCGAACCTGTTTATGTGGAATTGTCGGGTTGGAAAACCGATATGACAAAAATGCAAACCGAAGATGAATTTCCCGAAGAATTCAATGCGTACATTAGTTTTTTGGAAGACGAACTGGAAGTTCCTATCAAAATCGTTTCTGTTGGTCCAGATCGTGCACAAACCATTATAAGGTATGTGGAATAGGAAGTTCTGTGTCTTTGCGTTCCGTGTTTAGGAAAACTTCAATGCCATTTTGTCGTTTGGCAAGAAATTTGTTGAAAAACTGACTCAAACAATTAAAAAAAATTATTATGTTAATAGGATATGTTATTTTCGGAGTCGTAGCCCTTATCAGTTGGCTGATTCAACGTAGTTTAAAATCAAAATTTGAGCGTTACTCAAAAATTCGTGTGCCAAATGGAATGACAGGAAAAGGTGTAGCGGAAAAAATGTTGCGAGACAATGGTATTTTTGATGTTACTATTATTTCAACCACAGGTCATTTAACCGACCACTACAACCCGGTTACAAAAACAGTAAACTTGAGCGAAAATGTATATGGTTCGAGCAGTGTTGCTACAGCTGCCATAGCTGCACACGAATGTGGACACGCCGTGCAACATGCACTTGCTTATGCTCCACTCAAAATGAGAACAGCATTGGTTCCAATGGTTAGTTTTGCTTCCAACTGGATGCAATGGTTATTACTGGCAGGAATTATTTTTGTAAATTCGTTTCCACAATTGTTGTTGGCAGGAATTGTTTTGTTTGCTGTCACAACATTGTTTAGTTTTGTGACCTTACCTGTCGAAATTGATGCCAGCAGCCGTGCATTGGTTTGGCTCAATGGTGCCGGTATTACCAACTACGATACCCACGATCAAGCAAAAGATGCTTTGAAAACCGCAGCTTACACTTATGTAATTGCTGCATTGGGTTCATTGGCAACTTTGGTGTATTACATTATGATTTTTATGGGCGGAAGTAGAAGATAGTTGGGAGTCGGGAGTTAGTAGTCGGTAGTTCTGAATAAAGAACAAGATATCAATAATTTTGTATTATTGTTTATTATTTACATGAGTTTCATAAACATAAGTTGTGGTTTGTTTTTCTCAATAATTGTAAAATAACAAACTATTCAGCTTAAATAGTATTTATTATCACTACTGACCGACAAATAAAACAGAAAAAAGGGAAGTTCTCATAAAGAA
>JACDZJ010000388.1_pt1 | contig 12944 bp, 13 predicted proteins | sample 7365721 | NCBI WGS metagenome assembly JACDZJ01 (sample SAMN15143480, study PRJNA637477) | pond metagenome | biome: freshwater wetland ecosystem [ENVO:00000243]; feature: pond [ENVO:00000033]; material: pond water [ENVO:00002228]; isolation source: pond water containing pink berries ... | reverse complement strand
AGAACCACGCTGAATAACAGCGATATATAATATTAATCGAAATAAAGTCTATTATAGAATATTAAAATTCAACTTTATGAATACTCAAAAGAAAAGTATAGACGAAACTAACCAAAAGTCCCCCTACGGGGGATTTAGGGGGCTTTATGTCAATTCAAAGACCATGCTTGCCGATTTGCAGACGCCGGTAGGTATTTATCTCAAAATAAGGGATTTATATACTAATTCGGTGTTGCTCGAAAGTTCCGATTATCATGGTGTAGAAAACAGTTATTCGTATATTGGTTTTTGTCCGATTGGCGGTATTTCAGTGAATCATTTTGTAATAAAAGAAGAATATCCTGATGGGACAAAAATAGAAACGCCCGTTACCGGAAAACTTACTGTGGCAGAGCGTTTCGATGCTTTTTTGAAGTCAGTGGACTTGGTGAAAAATGATAATCCGGTTGGCATTAATGGGTTGTTTGGTTATTCGTCGTATGAGTCAGTGCAGTATTTCGAAGACGTGAAACTCAAAGCACGCGAAACAGTTCCCGGAAGTATGCCGGGCTTGCATTATGTATTATTTAAATACATTATTGCCGTAAATCATTTTAATAATGAATTGACCATCATTGAGAATTTATTAGAAGGAGAAACTTCGTCGATTTCAGATATTGAGGAAATTTTACTGAATAATAATATTGCTACCTATGAATTTTCGGCTGTTGGTGAGGAAAAATGTGATATTACTAACGAAGATTATAAAAAAATGGTAACTCGTGGGAAACAGGAATGTTTCAAAGGAAATGTATTTCAGATTGTGCTTTCGCGTCGCTTTTACCAACAATATAAAGGAGATGATTTTATGCTGTATCGCACCTTGCGTTCAGTAAATCCTTCGCCTTATTTATTCTACTTTAATTTTGGCGATTTTCGTATTTTCGGCTCGTCGCCCGAAGCGCACCTGGTGGTGGATGCCAAGAAGCAAAAAGCATATATCAAGCCAATTGCCGGAACATTCCGACGCACCGGTGACGATGAAAAAGATTTTCAACTGGCTGAAAAAATGAGTGTTGATAAAAAAGAAAACGCCGAACATGTGATGCTGGTGGATTTGGCACGAAACGATCTTAGCCGCAATACCGACCACGTAGTAGTGGAAGTATTTCGCGAAGTACAGTATTATTCGCATGTGCTGCATTTGGTTTCGAGTGTCAGTGGCAAACTGAAATCCGATACCAAAATCATCAAACTTTTTGCCGATACATTTCCTGCCGGAACACTTTCGGGTGCTCCAAAAATCAAAGCCATGCAATTAATTGACCAAATTGAACCACACGACCGTGGTCCTTATGGCGGATGCATAGGTTATATCGGTTTCGATGGATGTTTTAACCAGGCAATTACTATTCGTTCTTTTGTGAGTAAAAATAATACACTTTATTACCAGGCCGGTGCAGGAATTGTTGCCAAATCGGACGAAGAAAGTGAATTGCAGGAAGTAAACAACAAATTGGCTGCATTGAAAAAAGCAATAATGAGAGCCTCCCCAACCTCTCCGAAGGAGGGGCTTTAATATAGATGTGCAATATTAATACTTATAATATGAGAACAAATATAAATAATGAAGTAACTTCAACCCCCTCTTTTGGAGGGGGAAGGGGGAGGCTTTTAGTTTTAGATAATTACGACTCGTTTACCTACAATTTGGTACACGCAGTCAAAAAGTTGGGATACACCAATGTTGAAGTGCATCGCAACGATCAGATAGCGTTAGAAGAAATAGCACGTTTTGATAAAATCATTCTTTCGCCAGGTCCTGGAGTTCCTTCCGAATCGGGAATACTGCTCGATATGATTCGTATGTATGCACCAACTAAAAGCATTTTGGGTGTTTGTTTGGGCGAACAGGCAATAGCCGAAGCATTTGGCGGGACATTGATTAATCTTACAGAAGTACATCACGGTGTAAGTTCCATGATCGATGTGTTGGAAGAAGATGTTCTGTTTAACGGTTTGTCAAAACGGCTGGAAGTGGGACGTTACCACTCGTGGGCTGCCGAAAAATCAACTATGCCCGAATGTTTGACCATTACGGCTGTCGACGAAGAAGGAATGATTATGGCATTGGCTCACAAAACCTACGATGTACGAGGCGTTCAATTTCATCCAGAATCGGTACTGACGCCAGATGGAGAGAAAATGCTTAAGAACTGGCTGGGATAGCAGTACACCAGTTCTGAAGTACATGAATTAATCAGCAATTGAAGAAAGTAGTTCTTTCAATTCTTTATCTGTAAGATTTTCTTTTTCCGATTTGTCAAAAATGGATAGTAAATAAACCGTGGAGTCGGTTACAATAAAATGAGTAATAATTCTTGTTCCACCAAATTTTCCTTTGCCTTTTGAAGCAATGGAAAGTCGAATTTTAGCAACCTTTACCAAGCGAGATGTCATATTTGGGATTTACTTTGAGAATTTGAATCAAAGACAAAAGATCTGTTTTTAAAGAAGGATATTTTTTAATAAGCCTTTTGGCTTGCATCTCGAAAACATCAATTGTTTTTACTTTATAACTCATTCAGGAAGTCTTCGGCGTAACGTGCTGATTTTTTGCCAGTTTTAATTAATTTTATTTCATCAACAGCATCTTTCATTTCTGACAACATTTGAGCTTTCTTGTCTGTTAATGGTTTTGCTTTTACATAAGAAATGCTTCGCAATACATCCATTAATGAAATGGCTCTGTTGTCGGGTATTTCTAATAAAATTTTCATACTAAATTCAATTGATAAATTTATTTCTCGACAAAGATAATTTAAAATAGTGCTTATCCACATCGGTCAAGTGTTTTTGCTAATATACTATATTTCAAGCATTTATATAAATGGCGAAATCGAAGCTAATTCATTGACATAATGGCTGTTGTGCTTTTTAACCTTTATCGAAAGGGATAAGCAGTTTTAAAATTTTCAAATTGATTATTTTTCAATGTTTAAACTTTAATTATAAGAAAATATTCGAAATTGATCAATTGCGAATAATTTCGTTGCAACATTTTTCGCAATCACCAGTATTTACAAACATACTATTGATATATAAGCAATTAAACTAATACATATTATGGATATTAATCCCCTTTTTTATTCAAAAAATTCAACATTATTCCCCTTTTAGGGGGTTAGGGGGCACTCTTATGAAACAAATATTAAATCAACTTTTTAATCATCAATCACTTACCAAGTACGAAGCTGCCGAAGTGATGACCAATATTGCCGCAGGAAAATACAATGACTCTCAAATTGCAGCATTTATTTCTGTGTATTTGATGCGTAGTATCGAGCTCGACGAGGTGATTGGTTTTCGAAATGCTTTGTTAGAATTGGCAATTCCAATGGATTTATCAGAATTTGATCCGCTCGACATTGTTGGAACAGGCGGTGATGGTAAAAACACATTCAATATCTCCACTTGCAGTTGTTTTGCTGTGGCAGGAGCAGGTTACAAAGTAGCTAAACATGGTAATTACGGAGCTACTTCGGTGAGTGGCTCGTCGAATGTGTTGGAATATTTTGGCGCAAAATTTACAACGGATATCAATATTGTAAAACGGTCGCTGGACGAAGCGGGTTTTGCGTATTTACATGCTCCGTTTTGCAATCCGGCAATGAAAAATGTGGCACCGATACGAAAAAATATCGGCGTTCGGACTTTTTTCAATGTACTCGGACCACTCATTAGCCCTGTGCGTCCGCAATATCAATCTTTAGGTGTGTATAACCTTAAAATGATGCGGTTGTACAATTATATTTACCAAAATCTGGATGTACAATATTCAATTATACATTCGATGGATGGATATGATGAAATTTCCCTAACCGATACTTGTAAAATAATGACCAATCAGGGCGAATCTGTTTATACGCCAGAACAACTAGGTTTCAAAACCTTGAAACAAGAAGAACTATGGGGTGGAAACACCATAGATGAAGCGGCTCAAATATTCATGAATGTACTTGAAAATAAAGCAACCAATGCCCAGCGCGATGCGGTAATTATCAACACTACTTTTGCCATTCAGACACGCCGCCCTGAAAAAACCCTGGAGCAATGTAAATCAGAAGCAACTGAATCGCTCGAAAGTGAAAAGGCGAAAAAAGCATTTGGGAAGTTTGTGGAGATATATAAATGAGCTACCCCTTAAAACCTTCCCGATGAATCGGTATAAACTGCGGGGACTTAAATTAGTTTGGATAATGAAAAATAAAAATGTAGACGAAGCTAACTTAAACTACTCCCCTTCGGGGAGGTTGGGTGGGGCTTCAATTTTGGACAAAATATTAGCATCTAAAGCCATTGAAGTTGCTTCGTGCAAACTCTCAACACCAATTTCTGCATTAGAAAAGGCGCCGGCATTCTCCCGTAAATGTCTGTCGATGAAGGAAAGTTTGCTCGCTTCAGAATCCGGAATTATTTCGGAGTTTAAGCGTAAATCACCGTCGCTGGGTTGGATTCATGAAGATGTGGATGTGGTAGATGTAACTTTGGGTTATTGTGCTGCAGGTGCTTCAGGAATTTCTATTCTTACTGATTTTGATTTTTTTGGCGGAACGCCCATGGATTTGATGGCTGCCCGACAGTTTATTAATTGTCCGATATTGCGGAAAGACTTTGTAATTGACGAATACCAGCTGTATGAGGCAAAAGCAATTGGTGCAGATGTGATTTTATTGATTGCTGCGGCATTGACAGTAGAACAAACACTGGAACTTGCCCGTAAAGCGCACGAATTGGGACTGGAAGTATTGTTGGAAGTTCACAATGCACAAGAAATTGGACATGCTAACGAATTTGTAGATATGATGGGCGTAAACAACCGTAACCTGAAAACTTTTGAGCAAAATATTCAGACTTCGTTCGATTTAGTTAATCTGATATCTAATCATTTTGTGAAATTGAGCGAAAGTGGCATTTCAAAAGTGGAAACAGTAAAGGAGCTCCGAAAAGTTGGTTACCGAGGCTTTCTTATGGGCGAAAACTTTATGAAAGAAGAGAATCCTGTAAAGGCATTAAAAGAATTTATTAGCCTTTTAAATCCACTCCCGATGAATCGGGATAAACTGCTAGGGACTTAAAAATGTCACACATGAACGAAATGAAGATATTAGACGATGGTAATATAATCTCCTCCCCTTTGATAAGGCTTGTAGGGGCTGTAAAAATTTGTGGGATGAAATATTCCGAAAATATTCGGGCAGTTGCCGAATTACATCCTGATTTTATGGGTTTTATTTTTTACCCGAGATCGACAAGGTATGCCGAACCATTGGAAATTACTACATTGAATGCAATGCCTCCTACTATAAAAAAAATCGGTGTTTTTGTAAACGAAAATCTTGAAAATATTCTCACCATCTGCTATAAATATAAGCTTGATGGTGTGCAACTTCATGGAACTGAATTGGTAGAAATGTGCATCGAATTAAAAAAAGTTGGATATATTGTTATTAAGGCTTTTCCTGTTGCCGAAGCATATAATTTTAAGGTGACTAAAGCGTATGAAGGAGTGTGCAATTATTACTTATTCGACACTAAAACCGATGCCTATGGCGGTTCGGGAGTGAAATTCAACTGGGGATTATTGGATGAATATGTAGGTGAAACCTCATTTTTACTCAGTGGTGGCATTGCTGCCGACGATGCTGAGTCAATTTTGAAAATTGAACATCCTAAGTTTGCCGGAATTGATCTCAACAGCAAATTTGAAATAAAACCTGGTGTGAAGAATGTGGAATTGCTGAGAAAATTTCTTAGCCCCCTAAATCCCCCTCCTCATTCATCGGGATAAACTGCGGGGACTTTAAGACTTAATCTATAACAATAGTTCGTTATAAAATAATTAATTTCACGCAAAGACGCAAAGTCGCCATGAAAACTCTAGAGTTTTCTTTCTGCATCATTTTGTTATATTGTTTATTTTCAAACATTTGATTCTTAAATTTGCGACTTGGCGTCTTTGCGTGATAGTTAAGACGCAAAAAATATCGATTCTCGATACTTTACACTTAAGTAAGTAGAAGCAAGTTTAATAATCAGTTTTATAACGAACCATTGTATAACACAAGTAAAAAAAATATTAATTTCACTTTCCCGCAGTTTATCCCGATTCATCGGGAGTGGATTTAGGGGGCTGAATTTGGAAGTCAATCATGAACAGAATTAATCAATTATTTAAACAAAAATCCGAGAACATCATTTCGGTATATTTTACGGCAGGTTTTCCGAATTTAGAAGATACAGTTCCAACACTGGAATGTTTGCAATCAAACGGTGTGGATTTGGTAGAAATTGGTGTGCCTTTTTCCGATCCGATGGCTGATGGTTTGGTGATTCAAAATAGTAGTCTTCAGGCATTGAAAAATGGGATGAGCATTCGAAAACTTTTAGAACAACTTACCAATATCCGTGATAAAATTCATCTTCCGCTTATTATGATGGGTTATTTAAATCCTATAATGCAATTTGGATTGGAGGCATTTTGTAGCGAATGTAAGCGTGTTGGAGTGGATGGAATGATTATTCCTGATTTGCCAATGTCCGATTTTTTAGCTGATTATAAATCAATTGCCGAACGATATGGCTTAGAATTTATTTTCCTGATTACTCCAGAAACTTCCGATGCACGCATTCGACAAATTGATAGTCAGACCAATGGCTTTATTTATATGGTTTCGTCGGCAGCCACCACCGGAACTCAAACATCATTCGATAATAAAGTGGAGTATTTTAACCGCATCAACAACATGCATCTTAAAAATCCTAGATTAATCGGGTTTGGTATTTCCAATAAGTCTACACGCGATATGGTTTGCAAGTATTCTTCGGGAGCCATTATTGGTAGCGCTTTTATCAAAGCATTACTTGAAACTCACGATGTGAAAAATGGAGTAGAGTTATTGTTGAAAAATTTAAAAAAATAATTTCTTTTATATTTGTAAACAAAAGTATATTAAAATGATTATAATGCATTTAGTTAACTACAAAGTGAATTATTATAAACAATTGCTAATTAAATACATAAAAAGCTTTCCTTTATGGGGAAAGCTTTTTTGGATGTAACATTAAAGAAAAAAATTATTTTTTTGCTTCAGATACTGATACTTTTCTGAATTCTTTCAATAATTTTTCAATTTCAAGAGAGGCTTTACGGGCACGAGTACCTGCAGCTTTATTGCCTTTTTCAACTTGTAAATCTGCATCTGTAGCAAAAGTCGCACATTCGGCTTTAATCTTTTTTACTAATTGTTCCATTTTTTTTAAATTTTTTTTTAGTTAATAATTGGCTGTAAATTCACAGTCGGAATATTTGCTGCAAATATAATCATTGTTAGTGATAAATTATATTCCAACAACATTAAATCTGATATTTTTAAAAAAAAATGTAGAAATGAATGTAAATTCAGTATATTTTGAATGTCTTTTAACTAACTCCAAGCTTTTGAAAGAAATTTATTCAAAAAATAAGGTTCTGTAACGTTTCGGGTTGGTAAGTTTTTTTACACATAGAATACATAGCTTGATAATTATATTCGTGATTCAGCATTCAACCTAAAAGATTTAGATCACATAGGAATAAAACTTCGTTTTATTTTCTTGTTAATCAGTCTGTTTGCTGAGGCAAAACTATGAGTACTAAGTCTTAAAATTCAAAAAAGATAGCTATTTGAACTATGTGTTGAAATAATACCTTCCTGATTTCACACACATTATTCGTTATAAGCTCTGATTCTTTACTAATTGATAATACATTTAGATGGTCAGTATCGCCGAAATATCCAATTTAGTTGATTGTGATGATACAGCTTCTCAAATAGGTGCAGTGAACGTAATTAAATTTATTAAATCCGAAATAAGATTAAGACTTTAAGCTTTAATACCGATGCAATTGGTTTTGAAATTTCGTTACAACCCAAACTCAAATCGTATCACTCCAAAGATCTTATAATTTCGACTGACTTAGTGTAGACTTTACAGCTTTGGCTCATTTAGACAGTATCGAAAAAAATAATATAAAAATTTGTTTGATGTAAATATTTTTGATTGACTTATCAAACATTCAGTAAATTCTATCGAACTTTGCAATCTAAGACAACAACTGAAAAATATTGATTAAATTTTCAAAATAAATGAACAACTAAGAATTGAAGTGAAGTGGATAAAAACACCAATAATGGATTGGCGCATCTTACTCACTATTTTCAGAATCAAGTAAATGGTGTTTCTCAGCATTATAAAACTCAATAAAAAGAGAATTTTTTATACAAATTTCAATTGAACTGAAATTAGTTGAAGAACCTCGAATGCAACAACTTTTGCCAATGATTTTTGATATTCCATTCCCTCCTCCAAAAGATTACGATTATATTTTTATAGATTTATTTGCTGGAATTGGAGGATTCAGAATTCCAATGCAAGAATTAAACGAAAAATAAGTCTTTACAAATGAGTTAAATTTTCGTGCACAAAGAGCAAATGAATTAATTTTTGGAGAAGTTCCATTTGGAGATATAACAAAACTCGACTTAAATATTGTTCCAAAACATGTAGTGTAAACTGCTGGGTTTCTTTGCCAACCTTTCAGTATATCTAGAAAGATGAAGGGCTTTGAAGATACAAGAGGAACTCTAATTTACAATGTTTTTAAAATTATTGAGTTGAGACAACCTTATGTCGTATTTCTTGAAAATGTAAAACTTTTGTTACATCACTAAAAAGGTCAGACCCTTAAAATAATAATTAAAGTTTTAGATAAACTTGGGTATATTGTGTCAACAAAAGTTTTAAATGCCTCTGATTTTGGTGTACCTCAAATTAGAGAGAGATTAATAATTATTGGTCATAAGACCAATAAATTTGATTTTACGAAGCTCAAAACGAAACCCAAACCAACCCTTAAAGATTTTTTGGAGAAAGATTCAAAATATGAAAACTTAAATGAGCCATACTTTAATTGATGACTTCAAAAACCAGGAAAGCGGACTTATTTTTATAGGGTATAGAAATAAAACGATTAGAAAAGCAGGCGTTCGACCTGAAACAGAAAATTTATCCAGATTTCATAAACAACCCAATCACATATATTCGACTGAAGGTATACATCCTTCACTATCCTCTCAGGAAACATCTGGAAGATTCTGGATTTATGACAATAATAATGTGAGGAAACTAAAAATTAAAGAATGTTATAATATTTTGGGGTTTCTAGATAATTATAAAATGATTAATAATACAACTGAATTGTATAGTCAAAATGGTAAATCTGTTTGAATTCCAATGATAAAAGATATAACTAGAGAAATTAAAGAACAATTATTATAGATGTAAAAACTACAAGTAACACTTTGCCTTTTTTAACAGAACAATAAAATGCGAACACAAAAACATTGGTTGTAGTTGCCATAGTATTTATATGAAAACACATAAGACGAGTTGGTTTGAAATAATTCTAGAAGTTTCATCTGAAAGTATCTTGCAATTTATTGAAAATAATATAGATACAGGCATTATATTAATGACCGAGGGTTGTTCTGGATATTGTTCTTTGATTTATTGCGCAATTTAAATAAACACGAAAAAAAGTCATTTTAGGAAGTGGATGGAAAGCACGTGAACTATCACTACAACTACTTTAATTCAATCTTTTGTTAAATGTTGGATAAATGGAACTCAACAATGAATTGTATCACCAAAGTATTTGTTATATTATTTACTTGAATTTGCTTTCATATTCAATCCTATCTATCAACATTTAGAGGGAATGTGTTTTTAAAGGGAAATACTATAATTGGTTACACTTCAACAAAGACATTCAAAGTGTTAATATATGTGATTGATCTAAAGGGATAGGCAATATATGTTATATAACATATTATTTTTTGTCCACAATCTGTATTGAAATGGACTTTACATTAAGTTTTGATTTTTATGTTCTAGAAGTTGCAGAAGTGTAAGTTGTTTGGGATTTTTCATAATAAAGTGCCCGTTATTTTGTATGCTTACTCTAATTTGTCGAGCTGCAAAGGGGCTCTGAAAATACTAAAACAGAGATAAAAAAATGTAAACACAATTTCCTATTGTAAAAACACATTAGATTATTTTTAAATAATCTGGGAAAAATTAAGAATAGCTTTAAAAATCAACTCAATACAACTTTAGTTTTATGTATTTATTTGGTTTGTAACATATCATTGTTCGCATTAAATCCTTCAAAATATAATTTAATTGGTTCGGATCAGCTCCATAAAAAAGACAATGTTTTATATAAATTAAGAACGACTAAAAATCGATTCAATTTATTATTGAAAAATATGGTGCAAAATATATTGACGGTAAGGATTATTAAAAGAAAATCAATGAGTTAGAACTAGTTTTCAACAAACAACTTAAAAAAAATAATTCTATTGCGATAAAGTCTATTCACAATAAACTGTTTAAACCTCAGAAAGATGCTATTCTTTCATCTCCTGCTAACGATTTTGAACAAATAATGTTGGTTAGTCGAAAAGTGAACGTGGAAAAATGGGATAATCCTACTTTAATTGAAGGTTGGCAAACAAGTCCTTATTGGCATTATGGTAAATGTGGAACTATGAAAGAATTATTTCAAAATGAAAAGCATAGAATTATTAAGTCAATTTCAGAAAAAGAAATCAAAGATTAATAAGCGTTTCTTTTGACATTATAAATTTTAAATAATCAAGAAAATCTCAAAAAATGAATTTTTAAATAGATGAAAATGAAAAAAATGAATTACAAAAGTATCGCTGCCGGATTATTACCACTTGTAAGCATTACAGGCATTGCTGCCGAAAAAGCTCAATTAGTAAAATCACCTAATGTGATTTTTATTTTAGTTGATGATATGGGTTTTGGTGATCTTAGTATTTGTGGACAAAAGAAATTTTCTACGCCAAACATAGATAAAATGGCGCAAGAGGGCATGTTTTTTAACAATATGTATTGTGGTTCAACTGTGAGTGCACCTTCACGTGCTAGTTTAATGACAGGTAGAAACACGGGTCACTGTTCAGTACGTGGCAATGCACCAGATCAAATTGTTGGTGATAAAGAACTTACAATTGCAAAAATATTTAAAAATGCCGGCTATAAAACCGGAGCAGTTGGAAAATGGGGTTTGGGCACTATTATGCCCATTGATGATCCCAAAAGAAAGGGATTTGATTATTTTTATGGATATATCAATATGTGGCATGCTCATAATCTTTATCCTGAATTTTTATACGAAAATACAACTAAAATTAAATTGAATAATAAAAATAAATTAGTTGATGGTGAAGACCCATGGTTAGATCCAATTATTGAGGGAAAAGGTGTTGCCGAAATTAAAAACGATTATGCACCATTTTTATTCGATAAAAAGGCTGCATCCTTTATTGAGAAGAATAAAGATGATCAATTTTTCTTGTATCTTGCCTATAATACACCACACGCCAATAACGAGGGTAAAAACGATGGTATGGAAGTCCCTGACTACTATGAATTTGCAAACACGGATTGGCCTCAACAGGAAAAAGCATTTGCTGCCATGATGAAAAATCTTGACAATTCAGTTGGTATGATTCTTCAACAATTAAAAAAATTGAATATCGATAAAAATACAATTGTAATGTTCTGTTCTGATAATGGTCCTCACCAAGAAGGTGGACATAAAACAGATTTTTTTGATTCAAATGGCATTTATAGGGGTAAAAAACGCGATTTATACGAAGGCGGTATCAGAACTGCATTTATAGCTAGATGGCCTGGTAAAATTAAAGCAAATTCAAAAGCTAATCAGAACTTTGCATTTTGGGATATGCTTCCAACATTCGCAGATCTTACCAAATCAAAAAGTAAGTTTACAACAGATGGTATATCTTTTTTACCAACATTAATTAGTAAAGAACAAAAAGCTAAGCATGAATATCTTTATTGGGAATTTTATGAAAGTAAAGGCAAACAAGCCATCATTAAAGATAATTGGAAAGCTATTAAGTTAAAAATAAGCGAACCAACAGAGGAGACTGTTTTTGAATTATATGATTTAAAAAATGATGTGGAAGAAACTAAAAATGTCGCACAATCAAATCCCGAACTTGTAAATCAATTTGAAGAATTATTTAAAAAGGCTCGAACTAACTTCGAAATTGTCCCACTTTATAAGGAGGATATAATTAAAAAATAAATTATTTTAGTTCTAATTTACTAAAATAGAATTAGGATTATGTTTTTATTAGATTTATTTGGGTGCATATTATAGTAGTGTTGGCTTAATGAGATTTGGAACAAAATGCATAGAAAGACTTACAATTGATAAAAGAGTGGAAGTAAGAAATTAAGAATGAGGGAGTAAGTAATTATTTCCTCATTTTTTGTAAGAGCTTATCAACAAACTTTTCAGAGTTGTAATAATTTGCTAACTTTGCACAACTTAAAATGGCTCCGTAGCTCAGCTGTATAGAGCGTCAGATTCCGGTTCTGAAGGTCATGGGTTAGAATCCCATCGGGGTCACATAGAAATTAACTTTAAATCCATATAAATCAAATATTTATATGGATTTTTTGTATTTAAAATCTCTAATGAATATTGTTCTTGCTCGTAGTAATATTTTTCGATTTTTACTTGCTTTAGTTAGCAATTTGGGTCATTAAACCCTAATACCACTAAATTTAGGTATTCTATTTCTTTTTTTTAATCATAGAAATTTTTGTAGTAATTTCAAATTTTCTACACTTGCTATTATCTTGTATCATTACGTGATTCTTTAAATAATATCACCCATTTTGATAAATACACAAATTGTATAATTTGATTTTCCAAAGATTCATTCAATAAACCTAAAAAAACTTAATGAGTATCGGGTGTTGTACCTAAAATTCATTTTTATAGCTAACACAAGGAA
>JACDZJ010000387.1_pt1 | contig 12984 bp, 8 predicted proteins | sample 7365721 | NCBI WGS metagenome assembly JACDZJ01 (sample SAMN15143480, study PRJNA637477) | pond metagenome | biome: freshwater wetland ecosystem [ENVO:00000243]; feature: pond [ENVO:00000033]; material: pond water [ENVO:00002228]; isolation source: pond water containing pink berries ... | reverse complement strand
GCGGCGGCGATGCGTTACACCGAATGCCGCCTGACGCCGATCGCCGAACTGCTGCTCGCCGAGATCGACAAGGGCACGGTGGACTTCGTGCCCAATTACGACGGCACCATGGTCGAGCCGGCGCTGCTGCCCGCCCGCCTGCCCTTCGTCTTGCTCAACGGCGCGTCGGGTATCGCCGTCGGCATGGCCACCGAGATTCCGCCGCACAACTTGCGCGAAGTGGCCGAGGCGCTCAAGTTGGTGATTCGCAAGCCGACCGTCCAGCTCGACGAACTGCTTGCCGTCCTGCCGGGGCCGGATTTTCCCGGCGGCGGGCAGATCATCGCGGCGGCATCCGATATTCGCGCCGCGTATGAGTCCGGCCGCGGCAGCATCCGCATGCGCTGCCGCTGGCGCATCGAGGAACTGGCCCGTGGCCAGTGGCGCGTCATCATCTACGAGTTGCCGCACGGCGTCTCGACCGCGCAGGTGCTGTCGGAAATCGAGGCGGTCACCAATCCGCAAGCGCGCCCCGGCAAAAAGGACGTTTCGCAGGAACAGAAGAACCTCAAGCAGGTGATGCTCGGCGTGCTCGATGCCGTGCGCGACGAGTCGAACGAAAAGGACCCCGTGCGCATCGTGCTGGAGCCGCGCACTTCGCGCGTGCCGCAGGACGAATTCATGGCGGTGCTGCTGGCGCGCACCAGCCTCGAAGCCAACGTGTCGGTGAACCTGACCATGATCGGCACCGACGGTCGGCCCGCACAGAAGCCACTGCTGGCGATCCTGCACGAGTGGGTGCAGTTTCGCCATGCCACGGTGGAACGGCGCAGCCGGCATCGTCTCGGCGAAGTCGAGCGTCGCCTGCACATCCTCGAAGGCCGGCTGATCGCCTTCCTGTCCATCGACAAGATCATCAAGACCATCCGCGAGTCCGACGAGCCGAAGGCCGACCTGATGGCGATGTTCTCCCTATCGGAGATCCAGGCCGAGGATATCCTCGAAATCCGCCTGCGCCAGTTGGCGCGACTGGAAGGCATCAGGATCGAGCAGGAGCAGAAATCCTTGGCCGAAGAGGCGAACGAACTGCGCCGCATCCTCGCTGACCGCAACGCGCTCACCAAGCTCGTCGTCAGGGAAATCAGCGATGACACGAAGAAATATGGCGACGACCGCAGGACGCTGATCGAGGCCGTCGCGCCGGTGACCACGGCCGAGACCGCGATCCCCGACGAACCGGTGACGGTGATCCTCTCGAAGAACGGCTGGGTGCGCACCCGCCAGGGCCACGGCCTCGACGCCGGCACGATCACCTACAAGACCGGCGATTACCCGTATCTGGTTGCCGAGTCACGCACCCTCTGGTCACTCGTCCTCATCGACACGAATGGCCGCGCCTACAGCGTGCGCATCGCCGACCTGCCCGGCGGCCGCGGCGACGGCGTGCCGCTCACCACGCTGATCGACTTCCAGGACGGCGGCAAGCTCGTCCAGGCGCTGACCGACGCGCCCGAAGCCCAGTATTTGTTCGCCAATTCCGGCGGCTACGGCTTCATCGCCCGCATGGCCGATCTGGTGTCACGCAATCGCGCCGGCAAAGCCTTCATGAGTCTGGAGAAGGACGAAAAACCGCTTTTACCTGCAAAAGTCGGCGCTGGTGGGACGGCGGTTGCCGCAGTTTCGGGAAGTGGCCGCCTGCTGATTTTCCCCCTCGCCGACCTCAAGACCATGGCCAAGGGGCGCGGCACCATCATCCAGGATATTCCCGCCAAGGACGAACTCGCGGCCGTCGCCGTGGGAACGGACAGTTTCATCATCACGGGTAGCGGCCGCAGTGGCAAACCTGCCGAGTTGCGCATCGGCCCGAAGGATGCGGCTTCCTACCGCAGCCACCGCGCCCGCAAGGGCCAGGCCAACCCGTCAAAAATCAAGCCGCTTGCCCTGACTACCGGTACGGTTTTCAGCGATAAAAGTCGGCTGGTATAATGCGGTCGCATGATGAAGACCTCCAAAAAATCCCCCGCGACACGTTATTGTTATCACTGCCGTACCCACCACCCGGTGGAGGAAATGAAGCTGCTCGTTACCAAAACCGGCTCGCGCTGGCGCTGCGTCAAGAGCATCGAGGCCGTGAAGCGTTCCAAGGAAGAGCGCGACCAGTACGGTCGCCAGGTATCTGCCCTCAATCAGGCGGAAGCCTCCGGCCGGGCACGCATGCTCAACAAGATCCAGTCGGAACGCTAGCCGCTCATCCGCTCGCCCAGTCCGGACATGCGCCCGGCGCGACGTCTGCTGGCGGCCCGCAATACCGTTTCGCTCCCCCACACCGCCACGCGGCGCCGCGCCCGCGTGATGCCGGTATAGACCAGTTCGCGCGTCGTTACGGCGGAGACGGCCGTCGGCAAGGCCAGCAGCACATGGTCGAACTCCGAGCCCTGCGCCTTGTGCACGGTCATCGCCCAGGCCGCTTCCCAGGCGGGCAGGCGCGCGAACGGCATCCAGCGCAGCCCCTCCTCCGCAGGGAAACAGGCCTTCAGGATGTCGTCGGCCGGATCGACCAGCGCCAGGCCGACATCGCCGTTGAACAGGCGCAGCGCCGCATCGTTGCGTGTCACCAGCAGCGGCATGCCCGGTTGGGGCCGTTCGGCATCGCCACCGGACAGCGCACGGTTGATGGCCGCGACCTCCTGCCGATGCGCGCACAGCACACGAAAGCGGGCAAAGCGTTCGAACACTTCCGCCGCTGGCAGCCCGGCGGCGACCCCGGCCAGATAGTCCGCAAAACCGGCCCGCGCCGCGGCGAACAGGGCCGGCTGGCTGAACTCGGTTTGCCATTCGATATCGGCCGAACTTGCGCGCAGGCAGGCCAGCGCCGCGTCCGCATTGCCTTCCCTGAGGGCTCCCGCCAGTTGCCCGATGCCGCTGGTGCCGGCGAAGCGGAAATTCGTCGTCAGCGGCGCGACGCAGTCGGCCAGTGCGTTGGCGGCGCACAGTTCGGCGAACACCGCACCGGCTTCCACGGCCGCGAGTTGGTCACGGTCGCCCAGCAGGATCAGGCGCGCCTCTGTCGGCAGGGCCACCAGCAGATGGGCCATCAGCGACAGATCGATCATCGAGGCTTCATCGACCACCACCACAGCCACCGCCAGCGGCCGCGCGCGGCCATGCTGAAAACTGCCGTCGCGGCGCATGCCGAGCAGGCGATGCAGGGTCATCGCCCCGGGCGGCGGCAGTTCGGTTCCTGCCGTGGCGAGGGCTTCGGCCATGCGCTGGGCGGCCTTGCCGGTCGGCGCCGCCAGGGCAATGCGTGGCACGCCCGCCTGCCCGCGCAGCAGGCCGATCAGGCGCGCCAGCGTGGTGGTCTTGCCGGTGCCGGGAGCGCCGGAAATCAAGGCCAGGCGCCGGGTCAATGCGGTGCGTGCCGCGGCGTACTGGCCGGCATCGGTGAAACGTTCGGCCAACAAGTCATCGAGTGACGGTGACAGGTCGAGCGTGGCTGCGGCGCGCTGTCGCAGATCATCGGCCACCTGCTGCTCGTAGTCCCAATAGCGACGCAGATACAGGCGCCGGCCATCCCACACCAGCGGCGTCTCCGCATTGGCCGTACCGACGCAGGCCAGGGCAGACAGGCAGTTGCGGAAAGCGGCGCGCTGATCCGGATTCATTGACGCCGCCCACGGCCCCCAACCGGCCTCCTGATCGAGGTCGGCGCAGACATGGCCCGACTGCGTGGCCTGGCAGGCGAGCGCCGCCGCCAGTTCGGATTGCGGGTTGCCGCCGCCCAGTTCGCGCGCCAGACGAAAGACGATGGATTGCACGCCGGGCGGCATCATGGCAGCCACTCCGCAATCTCGTCAGCGCCGGGGCGGACGAACACAACCCCCTGACCGAAGTCCGGCCCCATGCCGCGCAGGAACAGATAGAACACACCGCCGAAACCGGTATCCCAGTCCAACTGCGGCTCGCGCCAGGCCAGCAGCCGTTTCAGGGCCGCCGCGTAGATGCGCAGTTGCAGGTCGTAGCGATGCTGGCGCATGGCAGCCGCTAGTTGCGGCGCAGCATAGTCGTCGCGTGTTTCGCCCAGCCAGTTCGATTTGTAATCGACGATGTACCAGCGCCCGCCGTGGCGGAACACCAGATCGATGAAACCTTTCATATAACCCTCACGACCGGCTGCCGAATCGAGTGGAAAGAGGAATTCCAGCTCGTCCAGCCGCACGCCGCGCCCGATTTGCGCCAGTGTCAGACCGGATTCGTCAAGGGGCGTCGCCACGACATCAGCCACCAGTTTTTCCAGTACCGGCTGCCAGCGGGCGTCGTAACCAAAACTCTGCAACACCTCCGCCGCCAGCGGGCCGAGATTCGCCAGCGTCCGGAAATCGATGCGCTCGAACAGCGCATGCAGGCAACTGCCGGCGCGCGTGCCGCGCGGGAAGGCGTAGATGCCCGAAAAAGTCGGCGCTGGCGGGACGGCACCCGTTGCCGGGCTGGCATCGCGATCCGGCGGTGCTTCCAGGTCGAGCCGGGCCGCCAGGCTGGAAAAACTGCGCACGCGCCACGGTGCGGGAATCGTCGCTGCCAGTCGGCGTGGCGCCCAGGTCGCAGCGGGACTATCATCTGCCACCGTCGGCCCGAACGGACGCTGCGCTGCGGGCAGCACGGCCATCGCTCCGCCCGTACTTGCCGCCAAAGCAGCCAGCTCGCCGGCGAGCCCGGCTTCGTCAAGATGCGCAAGCCGGTCGGCCAGCCAGGCGCGCGGCTCGCCGGCAATCGCCGCCTGCGGACCGAACAGTAGCCAGGCCAGCGGCGAACGCTCGCACTGGTTGGCCTTGGCCCAGATCACGACGCAGCGCTGCCGGGCGCGCGTCAGGGCGACATAGGCCAGCCGCAGTTCTTCCGCAGCCTCTTCGAGATCGGCGGCATCCCGCAGTGCGTCGATGTCCGCCGAGCCGAAGTCAAGGCAGGCATGCGCTAGCGAGGGCGGGTGCGCCAGCACCGGCCATCTGTCGGTATCGACTTGCGGCCCTTCCCACAGAAAGGGGCAATAGACGATGGCGTATTCCAGTCCCTTGGCGGCATGCAGGGTGACGATGCGCACCAGATCGGCATCGCTTTCCAGGCGCAACTGGCTTTCCTCGCCGGCCGGCGTTTCCCGCCGGTGCAACAGATGCCGCGCCAGCCCTTCGGCATCCAGCGCAGCCTCACGCTCGGCGACTTGCAGCAGTTCGGCCAGATGACGGTAGTTGGTCAGCCGCCGCTCGCCGTCGGGCCGGGCCAGCAGGCGGGCGATCGCGCCCTCCCGTCGCAACAACTGCCGCCACATGGCCATGAAGCCGCGCTCGCGCAGCAGCGCCTGGTCGGCCTGGAAGTTTTCGAGCCAGTTCGCCCACGCGGAGGAACCCTCGGCACCTTCAATCAGGTCGACCGCGCTGCGGCCCATCAGCAAGGTGGTCAGGGCAGCGCGCACCAGCCCGCCGCGTGACGGTGCGGCGATGGCCAGCATGACCCGCTCGATCTCCTCCGCCTCCTCGCTTTGCCAGACGCTGCCGCCGCCGAGGCTGACGCTGGCGATGCTGCGGACGGCCAGCGCAGCCTTCACCGCTTCGCCCTGCCGGTGGGTACGCACCAGCACGGCGATGTCGCCGCCGCCGAGCGGCCGGTCGTCGAGACGTGCCCGCCCCTCCCTGACCAACAGCAGCAGGCGGGCGATGTCGTCCCCGACCGCTGCCGCCGCGCGGTCGCGCGCCAGTTCCTTGGCGAAGCCTTTTTTGTCTGCCGGTACCGCCAGCGTCCACAAGCTCAGCGGTGCCTGACCATCGTCGATGGTGCAGTCCTCATGTTCCATTTCGGCCGGCTGCGCGGGCTCGAAGGGTAGGCCGGCAAGCAGGAAGGGTAGCGGACGGTCGAACAACCGGTTGACGGCCGTCAGCAGTGGCGGCACCGAGCGGCGGTTTTTCAGCAGGGCATAGCCGGCATCGGCCCGGCCGCGCGCCGCGAGGTAGGCGAACACGTCGGCACCGCGAAAGCCATAGATCGCCTGCTTGGGGTCGCCGACGAAGACCAGCAAGTCGTCAGCCCGGCCGAACACCGTGCTGAAAATTTCCAGTTGTTGCGGATCGGTGTCCTGGAACTCATCGACCAACGCCACCCGGTAACGGTCGCGCAGGCTGGCGGCGAGGGCCGGGCCGGAGGCCGAGCGCAACGCAGCCGCCAGATCGGCCAGCAGATCGTCATAGGCCTGCTGGCCGCTGCGCCGTTTCGCGGCCGCCAGGTCCCGGCGCGCCGTCAGCAGGAAATCGTGCAGCAGGCCACGTGTCGCCTGGTCATAAACGCGAGCCAGGCCGGCTGCGGCTGCCAGCAGCGTATCGACGGCAGTGAAGAAAGGATGTTCCATCGGCGGACTGTCCTTGCTGCGCCCCTGAGCCAGCTTCGCGCTACCGAGAAACAGCAATTCCTCCGGCAACGGGAAGACGGGATCATCGCCCGCAAAGAGCCGTTCCGCGCAGGCAAAGGCAGCGTCGATCTTTGCAAGGGAATAGATGTTCTTCTTCAGCCGGGCGGCATCGACCCAGTTGCGCAGCGCCTGCGCCTGCGCCAGCCAGAGCGAGCGGGCAGCGGCATGGGCCACCCGCAAAGACGCTTCGGCTAGGACCCGCTCCGCCAGGGGCGGTGCCGCCAGCCGGGCATCGACACGACCGAGATGGGAGCGGACACGCGCGACCAAACCCTCCGGCCCGCCAAAGCGATCGATCAGCCAGCCGGCCCAGGGCAGACTGGCTCCTGCTAGCGCACAGCGCCAGGCATCGCGCGCCACGGCGGCCAGCAGTTCGCTCTGGTCGGTGATGAGTTCCCGCTCGAAGGGCTGCGCGGCGGCGAAAGCCGTTTCCGCCAGCGCCCGCTGGCAGAAACCGTGGATGGTGTGGATGGTGGCCTCGTCGAAACTCTCGATGGCCAGCCGCAGGCGGGCACAGGCCGGCTCGGCCTGGAAGCGCTCCACCAACGCCAGCAGATAGGGCTCGCTGGCAGTGCCGGTCGAAAAAGCGGCAAGCGCATCGACGAGACGCGCGCGGATGCGACCGCGCAACTCGCCGGTCGCCGCGCGGGTATAGGTGACGACGAGAATCTGGCCAATGTCGAGTTGGCGCTCCAGCAGGAGGCGCAACACCAGCGCGGCAATCGTCCAGGTCTTGCCGGTACCGGCCCCCGCCTCGATCAGGCGCGTGCCGGACAACTCCACCTCAAGCGGACTGTCGAGCGGGGTGAAGTGCCGTTCAGCCATCGCCGACTTTTCCAGGTTCGAGCTGGTCGCGCAGCGGCTGAAAGATACGCCGCGCCAGCGTTTGGAAGGATTCGCCGAGCGGATCGTCCGGGCAATCGCGCAGCGCCAGCCGCCGGTAGGGATCTTCGCACTCGCTGGGGCGCCGCTGGAAAGGCGAACCCGTCCATGCGCTGCGCCATGTGGATTTCTGCTCCAGCCAGGCCCAGGCGGTTTCCGGATAAAAGGGGATCGGATGCAACAGCCCGTCGCGATGGATCGCCAGCAGATCGGCGAGAATTTCCCCGGCACGGGCAACCGGGAGGGGAGCGAGCGACACCGTGCCGTCAAGGGCGATCAGGATGCTGTTCATGGGCTGGCCGGCCGCCTGCAACAGCAGATGATCAAGCCACAGGCGCAACCGGTCCGGCGCCCGCAGCCGGCCGAAGCGCAGGCGCCACAGGCCGCGCGCGGTCAGGTCGTCGAGCCGGCCGCTCAGCGTCGTCAGGCCATCGGAAAAAACCGTTTCACAGGCTGGCCTAGCGTTAGCCTCGGCCCACGGCCGCGCTGCGTGCCAGATGGGCAATGCCTCGTCAAGCGCTACAAGGAATGCCCGGTCGCCGGCCGCCCCCTGCGGCAGCCAGCCCCGGGCACGCAGCAGTTGCTGCGTTTGCTCGCTGGCACGACCGGCTCGCCAGCCTTCGAAGCAGGCGGCGCGCAGGCGGTAGGCTTCGAGCCGATTCAACACGAAGGGTTCGTGGCTTTCGAGCAGTTCCTCGCCCGCTTCGAGATGGATGCCCAGTTGCTCGCGCAGATAAAAGCGCGTCGGATGGGCGAAGAAACGTTGCCACTGTTCGAGTTCGACCACATCCGCCGGGGCGCCCGCTGCCCGGGCGTCGGCGGCGATAAACGGTTCGGCCGTACGTATCGAAGTCGGCGGGCAGTGTTCGGCATCGAAACTGAAGAGGGTGGCGGATCCCGTGAAATACGCCGGACTGAACGGCTGCAACGGATGATGGGTCACGAGTTCGGCGTCCGGCCGGCCGGTCATCGCCGCGAGCGTGTCAAGTACTTCGGCAAGCGGCGCGGCCGGCGGCAGGGCAACGTTGCTGCGCGGGTCGTTGCCGGTATGGGTAATCAGCAGCGCGTCGCGTGCGCACAGCAGCGCTTCCAGCAACGCGTAACGTTCCTCGGCGCGACGGTTGCGATCACCGGCGCGCGGGTAACGCGCCAGCAGGTCGAAGGCCGGCGGCTGTACCGGACGGGGCCAGTCGCCATCGTTCAAGCCGACCACGCAGACCACCCGCGCCGGCAGTGGACGTCCCGGCTGCAGGGCGGCGATGGTCGCCGTCCCCGAACCGAAGGCCTGCGCCGGGGCACAATCGACCAGCGCCGCGTCGACCTCGCGCAGCACGGCCGACAGCGGCAACGGGATGGTGCAGTCGGCGCCGCGAGCCTGCACGGCCAGTGCGTCGAGGATCTCGCGCAGATGCTGCGCTTCGCCCGCCTCGCTTTCCTCCGGCGCGAAGCTGCGTTCCAGCACCGTCAGCAACAATTCACTCCACGCCGTTGCCGTCCTGCCAGCGCCGACTTTTCTCGATAGATCGAAGACGGTCTCCGCGAAGTCGATCAGGCGCCCCAGCAATGCCGCCCGGCTCCCTTCGATGCACGGGATCGGCAGGATCCCCTCATGCAGCCGGTCGCTCGTATCGGAAAGAGCGACGCCCAGCAGCAGGCGGCGCAGGCCAGCGCGCCAGGTGTGGCTGGCGTCGGCCGGCAGGCCGCGCCTGGCACGCGCGGCGCCGTCCTCGGCCCAACGAATGCCCGCCTCCGCCACCCAGTCGCGCAGCAGGGGCAGGTCGTCAGCCACGATCCCGAAGGCGCGCCGCAGTGCCGGCTCGTCGAGCAGGCTCATGGTGCTTTCGGCATCCACCTCGCCAGCGGCGACCGCGCACAGCCGGCGCATGGCCCGCCACAAGGGCGCCTGGCCGAGCGGCCGGTCGGCCACGGTGCAGGGAATGCGGCGCGGCGGCGCGGCGTGTTGCAGCACCGCCGCGACCAGCGGCCCGTAGGTCTCGATATCCGGCGTCAGGATCAGGATGTCCGCCGGCGTCAGATCCGGCAGCACCTCGAACAGCGCCAGCAAGCGGTCATGCAGCACTTCAGCCTCGCGTAGCGGACCATGGCAGGCATGCACCTGGATGCTCTGATCTGCCGGACAGTCGATACTCGTCGTCAGGTCGAGCAGGTCGTGCTGCAAACGCCCCAGCAGGCTGGCCGGCGGTGTGACGAAACAGGCGGTTTCGTCGCTGGCGACTTGCGCCGCCGTGTCGGCCAGACGCACCAGTGCCGACTGGCGTGCCCGCCCCAGCGAGGCGAGCAGCGGCTGACCATGGTCGATCAGGGCCGCAGCCGCCGGCTGTTCGATTTCGAGGCGCAACCGGGCACGCACGCGCTCGATGTCACCCCAATACTCGCGGCTGGGCGACAGGACGAAGACGCGCAGTTCAATCCACTCGGCCAACCCGGCGAACACCTCCCAATAGAGCGTCGGCATCGCTTCGACCGCAAACAGGCTGATGCGGCGCGGCAAACGGCTGCGTGCCGTGGCCGAGGTCTTGAGCACGGCCAGAAAACGCTCGCCGGGATGTTCGGCCGCCACGCCGGCAAGTTCGGATACCAGGGCCCGCCACAGGTCGGCCTGCCAGCCTTCGTCGGCGCCGAGGCCGATGCGCCGGCCAGCACCCCAGGCCAGCAACCAGTCGGGCCGCTCCACCAGATAGCGATCGAACAATGCGGCGAGACGCACCGCCAGATCATGGCTGCGCGAGCCGTCGTCGTTGGCCAGATAGTGGCGGACCTCCGCTGCATTGCTGTTGGCGGCCAGCCGCAGCAGTCGCCACTGCATCGCCATGCGGTCAAAGGGATTGTGCGCCGCCACTTCGGGCAGGACCCGCCCGAATAACTGCCAGACGAACGCGGCGGCAAACGGTGTGGCAACCTGCGCACTGGCGCCGAGCGTATCGGCCAGACGGAAAGCGAGCCAGCGGGCAGCCGCAGTCGATGGCACCACCACGATTTCCTTCTCCAGCAGTGGCAGCGGAGCGGCGCGCAACCACTCCGCCAGGGTCACAGCCAGGGCTTCGGGACGATTACTGAGGTGGATATGCAGCATGGCCCAGCATGCTATCCCATGATACCGATCCGGTGATTTCCGGCCTTTCGGGTCCGGTGCCAGACTCCATGACTAAAGAAATAGATTCGGAGTGCAATCATGTCGTACGCGTTACCACTGCTGGAGATTCGTGAAATCGACGAGCAGCACTTCAAGGACGAAGAAGCCATTTTCCTCGCGGCAGGCTACCCGAAGCCGAACGAACACATCGCCGAACATGCAAGACTCGTCAGCGAACTGGCCCGGCTGTACCAGCAAGTTCTCGACGGTGGCAATGTCAGCGAAACCCTGCTGGCGATAGTGCGCGAATGGCTCATCACGCACATCGGGGTTGAAGACATGGCATTCGCCGTCTTCAAGGGCTTGCGGCCGGCGATGGCGACACAGTAATTCAAACCCAATCTGCAATCAGTCCCGAAAAGTCGGCGCGGGCGGGACGGCACAGCAGTATCCCGCCAGTTGCTCGCGCTTACTTGATCAGTCCGCGCGTTTTCATCACGTCACAACCATTCTGCGGGCCAGTGTTGAGCTTGACGCCTTTCTCCCTGGCACGCTCCTCCATCACCGCACGGTGAGCGTCCTGTGTCGCCTTGCATTCTTCGAAAGATTTGACTTCGCGCATTTGCGCTTGCCAGGCGGTGCGTTCTTCGGGCTTCATCAATGTCCAGCCCGGCGTGTAATCCTGATTCCAGCCGAAGCGGCCCTGCCCTCCCTGCCCCATGCCTCCGCCGGGACCCATCTGCGCGAAGGCGCTTGTCGCGAACAGTGCGGCGGTCAGAACGGTAGCGGTCAATACGGTCTTTTTCATGATGCTCTCCTTTGGTCTGGTTGATATACCGACGTTTTGCCGGGTTGTTTTCATTATGACCAGTACAGTGCGGAGAAGAATGTGCTTCAGGTAACAGACGGTAAGGATTCGTTGACCGCGTAAGCAGATGTTACGGCGCTATCCGCCAGGCGCTTGGCCTGGTGATTAACTGAGCCAGCCGTCGATCTTGTCCTTGCTCGGAATGCCGCCGGCGTGCACCACCTTGCCGTCGATGACGACGCCCGGCGTGCTCATCACGCCGTAGCCCATGATGTCCTTGATTTCCTCAACCTTTTCGAGCTGAACGGCGACACCCTTGGCGGCGACCGCCTCTTCGATCAGCTTGAGGGTGGTTTTGCAGTTAGCACAGCCGGTACCGAGGACTTTGATATTTTTCATGGCAACCTCATAGAACGAAATTGAAGACATAGCCGACCAGCAGGATGCCGGTCGCGACGACGCCGGCGAAAGTGGCGATCAGTTGCGGCTTGAGCACCTTGCGCAGGATGATCATCTCCGGCGCCGACAGCGCGATCACGCTCATCATGAAGGCCAGCACGGTGCCGAGCGCCGCGCCCTTGCCCATCAACGCCTCGACGATGGGGATGATGCCGGCGGCGTTGGTGTACATCGGCACGCCGATGGCGACGGCGGCCGGCACCGACCACCACGGTGCGTCCCTGCCCATGATCGAGGCCATGAAGTCTTCCGGCACATAACCGTGGATGCCCGCGCCCAGCGCGATGCCGGCGAGGATGTAGGGCCACACCTTGCCGACGATTTCACGCACATGGTGGAAACCGCTGTCGATGCGCTCGCCCCAATTCATGGCGGCATGTTCATAATCAGCGCTCTGACTGTTCTGCATCGCCCGCACCCAGTCTTCGAGATAACGCTCCATTTTCAGATGGCCGATCACCAGCCCGGCAACGATGGCGACCAGCAGCCCCATGCCCAGATACAGCGCGGCGACCTTCCAGCCGAACATGCCGAACAGCAACGCCAGCGCCACCTCATTGACCATCGGCGCGGAAATCAGGAACGAGAACGTTACTCCCAGCGGCACGCCGGCCTGCAAAAAGCCGATGAACAGCGGCACGGCCGAGCAGGAGCAGAAGGGCGTGACAATGCCCAGCGTGGCGGCCATCCCGTTGCCAATGCCCAGCCGCTTGCCGGACAGCAGGGCGCGCGTGCGTTCCGGCGAAACGAAGGTATGGACGATGCCCATGATGAAGACGATGCCGGTCAGGAGCAGCAGGACTTTGGGCGTGTCGTAGAAGAAGAACTGCAGCGCACCGCCCAGATGGCTGTCGCGCGCCACCGGCAGCAGGCCGACCAGCGCCTCCGAGAATGGAATCAATGTCTGGTAGAGCGCCCACCAGACAGCGACGGCAATGGTCAAAAACAGATAAGGCTGGCGGCTGGGCCAGCGTTTGAGTTGCAGGGTGAGTGAGGTCATGCTCAGCAGCAGGCGTTGCCCTTGGCGGTCGGCGTGCAGCCGCAGGAGCTTTCCGCCGGGGCCGGGGTGCAGCATTCAGAAAAAGTCGGCGCTGGCGGGACGGCGATTTTCGCTGCCTCATTGAATTCGGCGTCGAGCATCTGCCCGGCTTCGTCGCGCAGGTGGCGGGCGATATCGACCACCATGTCGATCTGCTCCTCGGTGACGCCGTAGCCGCGCAGGCGCTCGATCTGGCACAAGCCTTTCTTCGGATGGTTGGCGGCGATGTTCGCGGCCAGCGACACCATGGCGATGATGGAAGGATGCAG
>JACDZJ010000386.1_pt1 | contig 13005 bp, 9 predicted proteins | sample 7365721 | NCBI WGS metagenome assembly JACDZJ01 (sample SAMN15143480, study PRJNA637477) | pond metagenome | biome: freshwater wetland ecosystem [ENVO:00000243]; feature: pond [ENVO:00000033]; material: pond water [ENVO:00002228]; isolation source: pond water containing pink berries ... | reverse complement strand
AAGTTTAGCTACAATACTGTTTTTGAATTCCTTGGAATATTGCATGGCCATAATGAATATGTCTCCTTGCCCCTATTTTAACACACAAATTAAAAATATAGAGGCGACATCTTTCCTAACACAGGGGGTGACCCAGCCGGATTCTCCGACAAGTCCTACCCAAAAATACCGACTGACCCAAAAGGGCAAGAGTGTGTTGGAGGGCGATGAATGAGTTGGCAACCCAAAAGCCTTGACGAACTTGGCTTTGTTAGTCGTGGGCGGTCGCGCCATCGTCCTCGGGACGCCGCTCACTTGTATGGAGGTCCACATCCTTTTGTTCAGACAGGGGACGTGAAACATGCCGGTTTGTACCTGAATGAATACTCGCAAACATACTGTGAAGCCGGGCTTGAACAAAGCCGCATGTGGCCTCAAGGGACTTTATGCATAACCATTGCTGCCAACATCGCTGACACGGCTATCCTTGGAATTGATGCTTGTTTTCCTGACAGTGTCATCGGCTTTATTCCCGATGAATCAAAGGCAGATGCTCGATTTGTTAAATATCTTTTTGATGCGATGCTTAAAAAACGCTTTAAGCAATTCACGCAAGGGGCCGCCCAGGACAATTTAAGCCAGGGGAAGCTGCTATCTTTAAAGTTTCCAATTCCTTCTGTAGCTGAACAGAGGCGAATTGCCTCTGTTCTCTCCGCCTACGACGACCTGATCGAAAACAACCGGCGGCGGATGCAGTTGCTGGAACAGGCCGCCCGGCTGCTCTACAAGGAATGGTTCGTCCACCTCCGCTTCCCCGGCCACGAACACACCCAAATCATCGACGGCGTGCCGGAGGAGTGGGAGGATACGTTCCTGCCAGAGGTGATCGATGTCAATCCAAAAACCCGGGTAGAAAAAGGGAAGGAAATTTTGTATGTACCGATGTCTGCGTTATCTGAGGCAGGAATGGCAGCAGATACTGGAGATTTTGAGTATCGAAATACACATACAACAGTCAAATTCAAAAAGAACGATGTACTGCTCGCTAGAATTACGCCTTGTCTCGAAAACGGAAAGACAGGGTTCGCTTATTTTCTGGCGGATGATGAAGTAGCGTGCGGGTCAACCGAATTTATTGTGCTTAGAGGAAGACGCGTCAGCCCTGCGTTTACATATTGCTTGGCTCGGTCCTATCCATTCAGGGGGAACGCAATCAAGAGCATGATCGGTTCATCCGGAAGGCAGCGAGTACAGGTCTCTTGTTTTAACGAATACAAAGTGCCGCTTCCACCAAAACATTTGCTGAATATGTTTGATGACATTGCAAACACAGCCTTTGATCAAATCCGAGTTCTTGTCACCCAAAATGACAAACTAACCAAAGCCCGCGACCTCCTCCTCCCTAAACTGATGAACGGGAAGGTGGCCGTTTAGTGCCAAGCGATGAATATCCTTATCGACACAAACATACTAATTCCTTTGGAGGATACAGCTCGACTGCTTGATCCTTCACTGGCTCAAATGTGTCGACTCGCGGATGCCAATGGTCACGTCTTATGCATCCATCTGGCCCAACGGGAGGATATCAACCGAGACAGGAATGAAGGCAGAAGAAAAATAGTCCTCTCCAGACTAAAGCAATATCAAACCATTCCCTCTCCGCCTCAGCTCTCTGATACCGAGCTACAGGAATATGGCTGGAAACAAGAGTGTGATAATGACCGGATAGACAATTTGTTGCTCCATGCGCTCTGTCGAGGTGCGGCGCACTTTCTGGTTACAAACGACAAGGGAATCCATCGGAAGGCGCGGCAGGCTCAAGTCCAGGAGCAGGTTCACTATCTCGAACAGTTCCTCGCTTTTTTGGAATCCCAGGTCGCGAAGCAAGCCCCTCCGCCAATCGGCATTCAAGAACGATACCTCCATGAATTTAGCGTACATCAGCCTTTTTTCGATTCCCTCCGGGAGGGCTATGAGGGATTCAATGAGTGGTATTTGCGGGCTGCACAAACTCAGCGGAAGGCTTGGTGTATCAGTGATAACGATACGGTTAAAGCCATTTGTATTTATAAAAAAGAAAATACCCCCCGTATCGTTGACACCGATTCGCCTTTGGACGGTGATGCGCTAAAGCTGTGCACATTCAAAATAGGATCTGCCGTCAGGGGAAGGAAGTTGGGAGAAAGGCTTCTGTTTTCTGCCTTTAAGTATGCAGTGGAACAAGACATCCCTTACGTTTACCTGCATACGTTCGGCAAGGAACAAGCGATGCTGGTTTCATTGTGCGAAGAATTTGGCTTTCAATTTGCAGGGAAATATAAGGGTCGGGATGACGTCTACCTCAAGAAGATGCAACCGCCGAAGAGACAGGAAGCAGAAGTCAAACCCCTTGATTATGCCGTTGAATACTACCCGCATTATATCGACGGGCAAGGAGTTGAAAAGTACATCGTCCCGATAATGCCTGGGTATCACAACGATCTCTTCGCGGATATCAGTGATAATGCTAGAGGCCTTTTCGCAAATGATCCTAAGATGTATGGCCCCCAGGCAAATACAATCAAAAAAGCATACCTGAGCCATGCAAATACCAAGAGCATCAGGCCGGGAAGCCTACTCCTTTTTTATAGGACCCATGACCGAAGGAGTGTCGAGTGTGTGGGTGTAGTTGAGCAAACATACCGTGGTCGAGATGTCGACAAAGTGCTCCCATTGGTTTCCAAGCGCACAGTCTATTCGAGGAAAGAGATCGATGATCAGCTTCAGCGTGAAACTCTGATCATCCTCTTCCGATTATTACGCACATTTCCTCCCATCAGTCATGTGGTGTTGGAAAGAGCTGGTATCAAAGGCCCAATACAAAGCATGCGAAAAATAACGCATGTTCAATATGAAAGGTGTTTCAACAGGAGTATAAATTGATGAGCAAGGCGGCGTTGATTTCTATCCATCCTAAGCATGTCGCCAACATCCTAGGTGGTAGAAAAATATTTGAATATCGGAAGGTTATGCCCTTGCAAGATTTATCCCATTTGGTGTTGTATTCCACAGCTCCCATAATGAAGATTGTCGCGGTTGCGGAAGTCGTTGGGCACATCGTTGGATCACCCACAAAAGTATGGAATGTAACGGGCTTTGGTTCCGGGATATCACGCAGTTTTTATCGAGAATATTTCGCAGGACAACGCCAGGCGTGTGCACTTTCTCTCGGGCGTGTTTATGAATTGGTCTCTCCAATGGGTTTGTCATTGCTTGCAGGGGTAAAGACCCCACCACAGTCATTCTCGTATCTTAATGACGACGATATCGAGCTGATTTTGAAAAATCGTTCAAAAGCGGCGACGGTTGGTCCTCATATGGTTTTTGTAGGGGGTATTCACGGCGTCGGTAAAAGCACAATCTGTAGCGATACATTTGATGCGTTGGGATATAAATGCGTGACAGCTAGTTCTCTCATTTCAGCGTATGGTGGGGAAACTGACCACAACAAGCGTGTTGATCATGTCGAGGAGAACCAGTCATTACTCCTGAAGGCTCTTAATAAAGCCAAGTCAAAGAATGGACGTTTGTTACTCGATGGCCACTATACGTTAATTAGTGGCCAAGGGGATATTAAGCCTATCGATGTTGAGGTGTTTAGGGCAATGAGACCGAATCAACTTATCCTTATCAAAGGGAAGCCGGATGAAATTGCAGCACGTTTAAGAGCCCGCGATGGAAGATTATGGACAGAGTCATTCCTTTCAAACTTCCAAGAAGCAGAAGAGGCGCATGCTCGTAACGTAGCAAAGAGCATCGGGGTGCCGTTGCGAATCATTAGTAATGACGTAGGAAAGAGTCGCAAGTTTATAGATTAGGGGAAGGTAGTTATGAGTGAAACCGTCTTTACCAAGGTCGATTATGACCTGGGATCACTGGTCAAGTACATTGCCCTAGGCGAGATCGGCCTTCCGGACATCCAGCGGCATGAATAATTCGGAAATTCTTATTTATCAGGCCGCCGACGGCAAAATCACAATCGATGTCCGGCTGGAAGACGAGACGGTTTGGCTGACTCAGGACCACATGGCTGGGCTGTTTGGCAAAAGCAAGAAGACGATTTCCGAGCACATACGCAATATTTTCAGTGAAGGCGAACTGGACGAGCAGGTGGTTGTCCGGAATTTCCGGACAACCACTCGACATGGCGCCATGCCTGATAAAACCCAGTCCAGAGACGTTCAATTGTACAACCTGGACGTGATCATCTCCGTCGGTTACCGGGTCAAGTCCCACCAGGGCACTCAGTTTCGCATCTGGGCCACGCAGCGCTTGAAGGAATATATCGTCAAGGGCTTTGCCCTGGACGATGAGCGCTTCAAAACCGGCAACTCGATGGCCTATTTCACGGAGCTGCAGGAACGCATCCGTGAAATCCGCATCTCCGAGCGCTTCTTCTATCAGAAAATCAAGGATATCTATACCACCAGCATTGACTACGACCCCAGGGACGAAAAGACCGTTGAGTTTTTCAAGGTGGTTCAGAACAAACTCCTCTGGGCCATCAGCCGGCAAACGGCGGCGGAACTGGTGTATCGCCGGGCCGACGCCGCGCTGCCCCTGATGGGTATGCAGTCGTTCGACAAGAAAAGTGAGCTGGCTGTGCGTAAAAGCGATGTGAGCATCGCCAAGAACTACCTTGCCGAGGACGAAATGAAGCTGCTCGGCCTGCTGGTGGAACAATACCTGGCCTTTGCTGAAACCATGGCCCAGCAGAGAATTCCCTTGCACATGATGGACTGGATTCAACGGCTGGATGCCATTATTCAGCTCAATGGTCGGGAGTTGCTAACCCATGCAGGCAAAATCAGCCATCAGATGGCCGAGGAAAAAGCCGCCCTGGAGTATGACAAATTCCGGGAATCGCAGCGGCGCATCCAGCATGAAGAGAGCCTCAACGAGCTGGAAGAGGACATCAAAAAGCTGACGCCACCTCGGGAAAAGGGAGGCAAATCATGACCGGCATGAATGCAAAAGGCCTAATCGCCCAAATCGCCCTCGGCGAAGATTCAACCCGCCAGTTCAAGGCGGAGGTGAAGAATGCTGATTCCCTTGCCTCGGAGATGGCGGCCTTTGCCAATACCAATGGCGGCACCATCTTTATCGGCGTGGCCGATGATGCTTCGACGCCGGGGCTGTCAGGGCAGGATGTGGCCCGCATCAATCAGCTCATCAGCAATGCTGCCAGTCAATTGGTACGCAGCCCGCTGGCGGTACAGACTGAGAACGTGGCACTGGCAAACGGCCGTATCGTGATCGTGCTAAACGTTCCCAAGGGGATCGACAAACCCTATTTCGACAAGAACGGGGTGATCTGGCTTAAAGCCGGGGCCGACAAGCGGCGGGTGAACTCCAAGGAGGAGCTGCGCCGCCTGTTCCAATTCACCAACCAGTTCCATGCCGACGAGTTGCCCACTAAGGCAGGCATCGACAAACTGGACAAGCTGCGTTTTCGCGATTTTCTGCGCGATGTCCACAAAAAGGAGTACCCCGGTTCACCCGACGAGTTGACCCGGCTGCTGCAAAACATGAATCTGGCAACCGACGACGGCAGGTTGAACCTGGCCGGGGTGCTGCTCTTTGCCGAGCAGCCGGAGTGGATCGTGCCGCAGTTTGTGGTCAAGGCGATACGCTATCCCGGCCACAGAATCCACGTCACCGATTACCTCGACACCGAGGATTTTTCTGGCCCGCTGCCGAAACTCTTCGAGGGGGCACTGGCCTTTGTCATGCGCAATCTGCACAAGGTACAGGCCGGGCGCGGGGTGAACGCGCCTGGAACGCCCGAAATCCCCGAGGCGGTTTTTGAGGAGTTGCTTGTCAACGCCCTGGTACACCGCGATTATCTGGTCAGCGCCCCGATCCGCCTGTTTGTCTTTGACAACCGCATTGAGATCATCAGCCCCGGCCATCTTCCCAATAACCTGACGGTGGAGAAGATCCGGGCCGGGAATTCCAATATCCGCAACCCGATTCTGGTTTCCTATGTCGCCAAAGGGCTGCTGCCCTACCATGGATTAGGCTCGGGCATCAAGCGGGCGCTGGAAAAATGGCCAGCCATCGACTTTGCCGACGATCACGACGGATGCCTGTTCACCGCCACGGTTTACCGCAAACCGGTGGAAGAGCTGGATTTGGTGAATATGGAACCAGAAGTTTCTCTGAAAAGTTCATCAAAAACCGATGCGGCGTCAGGAAAGCGTCGGGAAAGCGTCGGGAAAGCGTCGGGAAAAATCCTCGAAGCCTGTCGGGAAAATTCTTCTATCACCATTCCCATTCTGGCTGATTTTCTTGGCATTACCGAACGCTCAGTGCAGCGGAACATTCAGAACCTGCAAAGGGATGGATTGTTACGACGGGTCGGAGGAAGGAAGGAAGGTCACTGGGAGGTGATTGAATGATGATGGGCGAATTATGAATGTTGAATGGAAAATCACGGAGCGTAGCTTTCAATTCGCAGTGCGGATTGTGCGCCTTTGTCAATTTCTGGAAAAGCAGGATCGGGTTTCCAGAACCCTGGCATCTCAACTCCTCCGTTCGGGGACTTCGGTTGGCGCCAATATCGAAGAAGCGCAAGCCGGTCAAAGCAAAGCAGACTTTACCGCCAAAATGTCGATTGCACGCAAAGAGGCCAGGGAGACCCATTACTGGCTCAAGCTATTGGCTTCTTCGGAGATCATTACCGAGGAAAAACTTGGCGAACTATTGCAAGAAGCTGATGAACTGGTTCGAATCCTGACCAGCATCGTCAAGTCCGCTCAAATCCGGAATGAGTCATGAGCAGCACTTCATCATTCAGAACTCATCATTCATCATTTACGGAGGACTTCCTCGTCCAGCAGACGACGGCCGAGTACCTGGAGCAGCAGCTCGGGTGGCTGTCGGTGTATGCCCATAATAGCGAGGATTTTGGACCGGACAGCCTTCTAGGGAGAACGTCGGACCGAGAGGTAGTGCTGACCCGGATATTGCGAACCAAGCTGGCTGACCTGAATCCCGGCTTGCCTGATGGCGCTTATGATGATGCCATTCGGCAGATCACCTCCACCATGGCCTCCCAGACCATGGCCGCAACCAATCGCGAAAAGTACGCTCTCTTGCGCGACGGGGTGCAGGTCACATTCCGTAACGACAAGGATGAGCGGGTCCGGCAACGGCTGAAGATAGTTGATTTTGAAGCCCCGGAAAACAACGATTTCCTCTGTGTGCGTGAGTTATGGGTGAAAGGGGATCTCTACCGGCGGCGGGCGGATATCATCGGCTTTGTCAACGGAATGCCCCTTCTGTTCATCGAGTGCAAGAATATCCACAAGAATCTGAAGACCGCCTTCGAGCAGAACTTTTCCGACTATCGCGATACCGTTCCCCACCTCTTCCACCACAACGCCATCGTCATGTTCGGTAACGGTGAAAAGGCCAGGATCGGCTCCATCACCAGCCGCTGGGAGCATTTCAATGAATGGAAACGCTTGGAGGAGGAGGGGCCTGGAGCCGTGGACATGGAGACGCTGCTCAAGGGCGTCTGCGAGAAGCGCAACTTTATTGACCTGGTGGAAAATTTCATTCTCTTTGATGAGACGGCTGGGGAACCCAAAAAGATCATTGCCCGCAACCATCAGTTTCTGGGCGTAAACCGCGCCATTTCTTCGGTCCGGGACCGGACGGCACGGCAGGGCAAGCTGGGGGTCTTCTGGCATACCCAGGGCTCGGGCAAGAGCTATTCGATGGTGATGTTCACCCGCAAGGTACACCGCAAGCTGGGCGGCAACTTCACCTTTCTGGTCCTGACCGACCGGGATGATCTCGATACCCAGATTTACAAGACCTTTGCCAACTGCGGCGTGGTGAGCGACCAGGAGCCGTGTCGGGCCGCCAGTGGCCGTCATCTGAACACCCTGCTGTCTCAGCACAAGGCCCACATCTTCTCGCTGATCCAGAAATTCAATCAGAAGGTGGAGCCGGAACAGCCGTACAGTGAACGGGACGACATCATCGTCATCACCGACGAGGCCCATCGCACCCAGTATGGCACCCTGGCCCTCAACCTGCGTAACGCCCTGCCCAATGCCAGTTATATCGGCTTTACCGGCACGCCCCTGTTCAAGGACGATGAGATTACCCGCCGGGTCTTCGGCGAATATGTCTCGACCTATGACTTCCAACGGGCGGTGGACGATCAGGCCACGGTGCCTCTGTACTATGATGCCAGAGGCGAGAAACTGGGCGTGGCCATCGGGGACTTGAACGAGCGGATCGCCGCCAAGCTGGAAGAGCTGGAAACCGATAATATCGATGTGGAGCAACGGCTGGAGCAGGAACTCAGACGTGAGTACCACATCATTACCACCGGGAAACGGCTTGATCAGGTGGCGCGGGACTTTGTGCGCCATTACTCAACCGGCTGGGAGAGCGGCAAGGCAATGCTGGTGTGCATCGATAAGGTCACCTGTGTGCGGATGCATAAGTTGATCGTTTTCTACTGGCAGGAGCGGGTCAACGAGCTTACGAAAGAATTGGCTGGAATCGGTGACGAGCAGGAGGAGCTGTTTCGTCACCGGCAACTGGATTGGATGCGTGAGACCAGAATGGCAGTGGTGGTCAGTGAGGAGCAGGGAGAGGTAGACAAGTTCCGCAGGTGGGACCTGGACATCATTCCGCACCGGAAACTGATGAAGGAAGGAATCGGCCTGCCGGAATCGATGCGGGAGAAACCGGAATATCGCAACCTGCAGGCCATGACCCTGGATGATGCGTTCAAGGCCGATGAACATCCGTTGCGGGTTGCCATCGTCTGTGCCATGTGGCTGACCGGCTTTGACGTGCCGAGCCTGGCTACGCTCTATCTTGACAAGCCGCTCAAGGCCCATACCCTGATGCAGGCCATTGCCCGCGCCAATCGGGTAAGTGAAGGCAAGAACAACGGCCTGATTGTTGACTACTGCGGCATCCTCAAACACCTGCGCAAGGCCCTGGCTACCTTTGCCGGAACCAGGCCCGAAGGTGAAGGTGGTGAGATAGAACCGGCCCGGCCGGATGAGGAGTTGCTGGTTGATCTGGGCGAGGCCATCTTGATGGTGCGGACATTTCTCGAAGATAGAAAGGCCTCGCTGGATGACGTTATCCGGAAGACCGGCTTTGAACGGAACGGGGCCATTGTCGCCTGCAAGGAGGCGGCCAATGAAAACGACGAGACCCGCAAGCGGTTTGAGGTGATGTGCCGAGAGGTGTTCAAGAAGTTCAAGGCCTGTATCAACGTGGAGGGTGTCAACGCCCATCGGGCTGACCGGGACGCGGTCAATATTGTCTATAAGAGCTTGCAGCAGGACCGCGACCAAGCCGACATCAGCGATATCATCCGCAAGCTGCACGCGATTGTGGATGAGGCGATTGAAATAAAGTCGGGGGTGACAACCGGCGAGCTTGTTCCGGAAACCACCTACGACATCAGCAGGATCGACTTCGACCGGCTGCGAAAGGAATTTGAGCGGAGCAAGAGCAAGCGGACCACGGTGCAGAATCTCAAGCAAGCCATAGAAACCCGGTTGCGGCGGCTGATGGAGCGCAACCCGCTGCGAACCGACTTGCAACTGCATTACGAACACATCGTGGCGGAATACAACCGGGAAAAAGACCGGGTAACTATCGAGCAGACCTTTGAGTACCTGTTCCGCTTTGAGCAGGGCCTGGGCGAGGAAGAACGACGGGCAGTCCGCGAAGAATTGGACGAGGAATCGTTGGCAATTTTCGACCTACTGCGAAAGCCGGAATTGACAGCCAAGGAGATCAAGAAAATCAAGCAGATGGCGGTGGAGTTGCTGCAGGCCCTGAAAAGGAAGATTGCGAAAATCGATCATTGGCGTGACCGTGAGACTACCCGCGATATGGTAAAGGTAGAAATACATAATTTCCTGTACAGCGATACCACCGGCCTGCCGGAAGTTTTTTATACGGAAAAGGATGTGCAGGCCAAGACGGACGAGGTATTCCATCACATCTACCGGGTCTACCCGACCATTCCCTCGCCGTTTTATGCTTGATTGATTAGCGCGAATTGATGAATCCTATGGAGCACTTTTCTATCGCTGAAAGTGGCTACACAGGTTTTTGATTATTAAACTCAGATCAGCGATTCCAAGGTGCTATCGCCATATCAATATCCAATGGAAGGGCCAAACAACTTATTAAGGAACATTTTCCGAGGCTGAAGGCATCTGATATCATATGTTTTTTCCTCGTGCGTTGGCTGACAAATCGAGAGCCCCTGCTTCATTTACAGAACTTTGGAAAATCGACTAGATGAGCAGGGTAAATCAAATTTCGGTGGAATGAATACCGGCGGTGCATAGTCAAACTATCTCCAGTCTGTGTTGATTGGAAAAATGTTCACTCCTCCAAACAGAGATAATCAGGAATAGCCTCAAACCTTGCCAACGTAAGGCAGATTGTGACTACCAGGTAACAGCTCCAAAAAGGTAATTTGATCCCAACTTGATATACCTACTGTATCTCTTCCGAGAAGGCGCAAAATTCGCGCTCCCCTTAGCGAAAGGTGTTTGCAACAATGTCATCTATATCTAAACCATCTGCTGAGCCCTGCGTAACGACCTTCGATGAGTTTGTGCGATTAGCTGATTATTCTCTGATGGATACCTTGAATGCCGACCCTGATGCCACCGCAGATGGTGATGATCACCGTGCCCGTCAGGTTTTTTCTGGTCATTTCGTACCTGTGAAACCCACGCCGCTTCCAGATCCAGAATATGTCACCCATAGCAGCACTTTTTTTAAAGAACTTGGGCTGAGCGACGAGCTGGCGCTTGATCCAAAATTTCGCCAGATATTCTCTGGCGATCTCTCTGCTACGCATGAGCCTATGCGTCAGGTTGGCTGGGCGACTGGCTACGCATTGTCGATTTATGGCACCGAATATACCCAACAATGTCCATTTGGTACTGGTAATGGCTATGGCGATGGTCGGGCGATATCTGTATTTGAAGGAATACTCAATGGGCAGCGCTGGGAAATGCAATTGAAAGGTGGCGGCTCAACGCTTTATTGTCGTGGTGCCGACGGGCGTGCAGTACTACGTTCAAGTGTGCGTGAGTTTCTCGCGCAAGAATATATGCAGGCTTTAGGTGTTCCGACATCGCGCTCTTTAACACTCTATGTTTCTAAATCTGAGACAGTTGCCCGGCCTTGGTATTCTCAAGACTCCCACTCCACCGATCCTGATATTATGGTGGACAATCCTGTGGCTATTTCAACTCGCGTTGCACCATCCTTTTTACGCGTTGGTCAGCTGGAGCTATTTGCCCGCCGCGCTCGCAGCAATGCTCATCCAAGAGCATTAGAAGAGTTGCGCATGATTGTGGCGCATTTAATTGAGCGAGAATACAGAGTCGAGATTAATCAACACCTTGTTTTTGCAGATCAATTGGTTGAGTTGGCTAAGCTGTTTCGCCAGCGTCTTACTTTACTGGTGGCCAATTGGCAAAGGGTTGGTTACTGCCAGGGTAATTATAATAGTGACAATTGCGCCGCTGGTGGCTTTACCCTCGACTATGGACCATTTGGATTCTGTGAAATATTTGACCCTGAGTTTCAACCTTGGACTGGCGGGGGCGAACACTTTTCATTCTTCAATCAGCCAATTGCAGCGGAAGCGAATTACCATATGTTTTGGACAGCTGTGAGACCGTTACTCGCAGAAGATACTGAAGCCTTAGAACATTTCGACCACGTGCGCCATGGCTTTGCAGAAGAAATGCAAAAACAACTTCAAAAAATGTGGGCCGCAAAACTTGGCTTGACTGAATATAACCCACAGGTATTTAAGAAATTAATGCAGCTAATGACTCACTCAGAGGTGGATTACACCATTTTCTTCCGCGAGTTATCCAATATACCAGAGGATGTTTCAGCATTGAAAAAGAGCTTCTACGTTAAAACTTCACAACAACTCGATGAGCAATGGCAAGCTTGGCTAAAAAGCTGGCGCGATCTCGTCATTAAAGACGGCAATTTGGCTGAGATATCAGCAAGCATGAAACAGACTAACCCAAAATACACATGGCGAGAGTGGTTGATTGTCCCCGCCTACCAACAAGCCATGCAGGGTGACTACACCTTAGTTAGAGAGTTGCAAGACGTACTTAGCTACCCATACGATGAGCAATCACAAGAAGTAGAGGATAAATACTATCGTCTAAAACCTGGAGAGTTTTCTAACGTTGGTGGCGTGTCGCACTATAGCTGTTCATCTTGATTTTGAATAAAATTGAAAAATTGGAATCAGGTTTACCCATCAGGTCACAGCTAATAAGTCAATGTTGCCGGACTTGCTAACGCGCCTGATCCGCCACGTTAGTGTTGCCATATCGAAGGTCTGACAATCTTACCAGTGGCTCAGTTTGACCTTATTTCTGTGAATCTCAAAATCGAATGGTTCATATATCTCCTGCCAACTCATGACCGTTTCTGGATTATTTTTGTAGATCCGAGTCACTATCACCTTTCGTTCCCCCCTCCATTTTTGATGGGACAAAGCTCGTAACTTATATTTCCTCCTTTTACGGGACATTTTTGCAAGGATATTTTTTCCATTAGATCAAGGAGATCACGGATGGCAGCAACCTTGCTACATTTTTCCATACCCGAATATTTTCCGGGTTGTTATGCCTCCTTCAAATCTTTCTCCACGCATCCAGCAGTCGGCTCAGCACCTTATGTTGGCGTGCAATTGAGTACGGCATTTTTATGAACGGCCAGAACCCGGACGTCTGAACAACTTTTTCATCGTCCGATCCCATCGTCAAAAAATGAATAAAAAAAAGGGGTTAGAAATGAATCTAACCCCGATGAATGGGATAAGTGACTTTCGCAGATTCTTTTCATCAAAAAAACAAGAAAATAATCTGAAAGTTACTAACCCCTTGATATTTTGACTGGTGGGCGAGGCGGGATTCGGACCCGCGACCTTCGGCTTCG
>JACDZJ010000385.1_pt1 | contig 13117 bp, 12 predicted proteins | sample 7365721 | NCBI WGS metagenome assembly JACDZJ01 (sample SAMN15143480, study PRJNA637477) | pond metagenome | biome: freshwater wetland ecosystem [ENVO:00000243]; feature: pond [ENVO:00000033]; material: pond water [ENVO:00002228]; isolation source: pond water containing pink berries ... | reverse complement strand
GGCTTCGGCGTACCGAGCACCTTCGGCGGCGTTATCCCGACGCCAACGATGGATCGTCTCGCCCAGAACGGACTGCGGTATAATAACATTCACTCCACCGCGCTGAGCTCACCGACGCGCGCCGCCCTTATCACCGGGCGCAATCATCACTCCGCCGGCTTTGGCGTGATCTCGGAGCAATCCACAGGTTTCCCGGGCTACAACAGTATCATTGCCAAAGACAAGGCAAGCATCGGGCGCATCCTCAAGGAAAACGGCTACGCCACCTCATGGTTCGGCAAGGATCACAACGTGCCGGCCTTTGCGGCCAGCAAGGTCGGACCGTTTGACAATTGGCCCGTCGGACAAGGCTTCGATTACTTCTACGGCTTTGTCGGGGGCGATGCCAACCAGTGGCAGCCGAACCTGTTCCGCAACACCACCCAGATTTACCCCTTCCAGGGCAAAGCCCCTGGAACCTGGAACCTGGTCACCGCCATGGCCGATGACGCCATTGATTACATGACTGAAATCAATCAGATCGACCCGAGCAAACCATTCTTCGTGTATTACGTCCCCGGTGCCACCCACGCGCCGCATCATCCCACCAAGGAATGGGTGGACAAAATTCAGAGCATGCACCTTTTCGACGACGGCTGGAACAAGGTGCGCGAGCGGATTTTCGAGAACCAGAAACGTCTGGGCGTGATTCCGGCGGACACTCAACTGGAAGCCTGGCCGAAGGATGTCATCAAGAACTGGGATGACTGCACGCCGGAGGAAAAGAAGCTTTTCATCAAGCAGGCAGAAATATTTGCCGCTTATGAAGCCTACAGTGACCATGAGATCGGGCGCGTCATCCAGGCCGTTGAGGATATGGGCAAGCTCGATAATACGATTATCATCTACATCAACGGCGATAACGGCACCAGTGCCGAAGGTGGGCCAATGGGCACGCCCAACGAGGTGGCGTTCTTCAACGGCATCAACATGATGCCGGTCGCCGAGCAGATGAAGTGGTACGATGTCTGGGGCACGGAGCAGACCTATAACCACATGTCGGCGGGCTGGTCCTGGGCCTTTGATACCCCCTTTACCTGGTTCAAGCAGAATGCCTCGAAGCTCGGTGGCATCCGCCAGTGCATGGTCGTCTCCTGGCCGGGTCACATCAAGGACAAGGGCGGTCTCCGCGATCAGTTCATGCACGTCATCGACGTGGTGCCCACCCTCCTCGAAGTCACCGGCATTCCTGCCCCTGAATCTGTGGACGGCATCAAACAGGCCCCTATCGAAGGCACCAGCTTCGCCTATACCTTCGACGTTAAGAACGCCAAGATGCCGTCGCGGCACAAGACCCAGTACTTCGAGATGATGGGCCAGTGGGCCTTGTATCATGAAGGGTGGCTGCTGAGCACCAAAGTCAACCGCGCACCGTGGGAAGCCTTCGGCGCCGCCAATCCCGATCCACTCAACAACCAGGTCCTCGAACTCTACGATCTGACCAAGGATTTCAGCCAATCCCAGAACATCGCCGCCAACTATCCGGAGAAAGTGAAGGAGATGAAGCAGAAGTTCATCGAGGAGGCAAAGAAGTATCAGGTCTTCCCGATGGACGCCTCGGTGGCAGCCCGCATCGTGGCCCCGCGCCCCAACATCACCGCCGGCCGTAACGAGTTCGTGTACACCAGGCCAATGACCGGCCTGCCCCAGGGTGATTCGCCGATGTTGCTTAACAGTTCGTATACCATCACCGCCGAGATCGATGTGCCCTCAGGCGGGGCGGAGGGCATGATCCTGACTTCGGGCGGCCGCTTCGCCGGCTATGGTTTCTACTTACTCAAGAACAAGCCGGTATTTCTCTGGAATCTCATTGACCTGAATCGGATCAAGTGGGAAGGGCCGGACGCGCTCACACCCGGCAAACACACCCTCGAGTTCGACTTCAAGTATGATGGCCTCGGTGTGGGCACACTGGCCTTCAACAACATGAGCGGTCTGGGCCGACCCGGAACCGGCACGCTCAAGGTGGACGGCACGGCGGTGCAGACTATCGCCATGCCGCATACGCTTCCCATGACCCTGCAGTGGGACGAGGCCTTCGATATCGGGTCCGACACGCTGACCGGCGTTAATGACGCGGATTACCAGCCTCCGTTCCCGCTGACCGCTAAACTCGACAAGCTGACCATTAAGGTCGATCGGCCGAAGCTGTCGCCGGAAGATATCAAGAAACTCGAAGAGGGTATGCAAAAAGCGGCCGATGCGAAATAAGCCTGTTTCCTCACAACTACTTTGGGCGTGACCCTACCTTCAACCCAAATGCTGCGGGCCGTTCCGGACCGGTCCGGAACGGCCCGCACAATAGCCTGTAATTCCAAAGACTACGACCCCTTCCATCTTGCCTCCCGGAGAGGGTAGATGGGTGCTGCCACCCCTGGGCGGGGGGCATTCCATTCAAAGGTAGTTCAGCGGACTAAGGCCGAGACCATGACAGATAATGACCATATAGGTGTCCAATGAATGCCATCGCCATCTCTCTGGTTGCCTTCGTGTGCTGTTTTTGTGGGATGCACATCGGCATGGCGATTGGAAAACTCCTCCCTGACGATCATCTCTCAGGGGATTCCAAGGAAATAGTCAAAATCGGCGCAGGGCTGATCGCCACCATGACCGCTCTTGTGCTTGGGCTTCTCGTGAGTTCATCAAAAGACACCCTCGACACCATGAACCGGCAGTTGGTCCAGGATGGAGCCAAAATCATTCAACTTGACCGCATCCTGACCCATTACGGGCCGGATGCGGCCAATATCCGCCAAACTTTGCAGGCAGATGTTCGCCAAGTCCTGCATCAGTATTGGCACGAAGATGTTTCACAAGAAGCTGTTTTGGAAAACATCGAGGTGGCGCAAGGATCGGAAAAACTGCAAGCCAGTCTCCGAGCCCTCAAGCCAGTAAACGAGGATGAGCGGCAACTGCTGGCGGATGCCCAGCGGCTCAGTTCTGAAATTGCTCAATCGCGATGGATCATGATTGAAATGGCAGAGCGCGATTTGCCGCAAGCCTTCCTGGTTGTTTTGCTCCTCTGGCTGTTGATTCTTTATCTCTGTTATGGATTGATAGCTCCCCCTAACGGGACAGTGAAGATTGTGCTCTTCGCCAGTGCCCTCACTGGTGCAGCGGCCATTTTTCTGATTTTGGAAATGAATAATCCTCTCACGGGAGTGATCAAAGTTTCCAGTGCTCCTATGCAGATGGCGCTGAACATACTGTGCAAATAAACCACCACAAGGAAAGGGATCGGAACGACCGGTCAGTAAGCACATCTCAACCTATTATCAATGGAGAACACCATGAAAAAACGTTTTCCCCTTGTTGCGACAGCCTTTTTCCTGATGAGTACGTGCTCTGCCAGCGCCCAGGAGCAATACCCACTCCTGGACATGGTTGCCGAAAAGGTCATCCAGAAGTACCAGCAATCGTCCTGTGAGCAGTTATGGATTCAAAAATCCCAGGAGAAGTCGCCCCGGGAGCAGGAGATCATTGAGCTCTTGCGTAACGATCCCCAGATGCGCCAGATCTTCCTCAACAGGGTGGCAGGACCCATTGCCAACAAAATGTTTGAATGCGGCATGATCCCGTGATCGACAAACCGCCTTGGTTTGTTCCCGCACCCCATCGTCACGACATCCATTTCCAAGAAGGAGAACGTCATGAAAAACTCCAGGTCTCTTTGGCGAGCGTTGGTCCTCGTACTTGCTCTGGGTGCGATCCTGGCTGCCAACGGTATCGCCGCCGAGAAGAAGCAAGCACCGAATGCAGCGAAGCCCGCTGCCGCGAAAATGAGGGAAACACCACCTCCCCCCGTCCGAATGGGGCTTGAGCCCAAGGCAATGGAGATTCTCAAGGCAGCCTGCGACCGTCTGGCCGCAACCCGGACAATGCAGTTCACGGCGGTGGTGACCTACGAGAACCCAAGCCGGTTCGGCACACCACTCGCCTACACCACAAAATCCGAAGTGACCCTGCAGCGTCCGGACAAGTTGAAGGTTCTCACCCCTTACGATGGGCCGGCTTCGGAATTTGTTTATGATGGCAGGCTGATGACGGCCTTCGCTCCGAGCGAGAACCTGGTGGCGGTGGCGGAAGCGCCAGCGACCATTGATGAGGCCCTGAAAGTGGCCTATGACGCCGCCGGGATTTATTTTCCCTTTACCGATGTCATCGTGGCTGACCCCTACAAGGCTCTCGCCGAAGACCTGATCATCGCCTTTTATATCGGCCAGTCCAAGGTGGTCGGCGGGACGACCACCGACATGGTGGCTTTTGCCAACAACGAGGTATTTATTCAGATATGGATCGGTGTTGAGGACAAAATGCCCCGCATGGTCCGAGCTGTGTACCGGCAGGACAAAGCCAGTCTGCGCCACCAGCTGGAGTTCTCCGGCTGGCAGCTCGACCAGCCAGTGTCGCCGGAGGTATTTTCGGCAACCAGGATCGCAGGCGCAAATCCCATCCCCTTTGCCCATCCGAACAAGAAGCGCCCATCAGACGGCAAACCGCCGGCAAAGGGCATGTCATCCACGAGCAAGTGAGGAGGACCGTCATCATGAAAGAAATCTGCATCGGTTTTCTGAGTCTTTCGATCATCACCCTCTCGACCGCCACAGCCTGGGGCTGGGCAAGCGGCAACAGGTTTGGCGGCAGCACCTCGCACAGTTATGGGTCAACAAGCCATGAAAACGCCTGGGGCGGCGAATCCTCGCACAGTTATGGCGAAGACACTTCGCATACCAGCACCTTTGGCACCAGTACCACACACGACTATGGCGAGGGGACCTCGCACACCAATGTCTACGGCGGCAGCGCCACCCATGACGAAGGTGGCGGCTGGTCCAAGACCGGGGCGTACGGCGGCACGGCGTATGGCGATGCCCATTACGGCAGCGCCTATCATCCGCCGCCGGCTACGGTTTATCCCGGCTACCACCCGCCCACCACGGTCAATTATTACGGATCCGGTTGCTCCAACTGCGGCGGCTGGTCCACGGCGGGCGCGGCAGCGGCCGGTGCGGCGGTGGGCTTGGCGGCGGGCGCGGCAGTGGCTTCGGCCAACACCACGGCGGCGGCGAACAGTGCCTACAATGCGGGAGTGGCGGCGGGTGCGGCCGCGCCCGTGCAGGCAAGCTCTATCATGGGAGCAGTGTATCCGGCGCTGCCCCCGGGCTGCATCACCCCCACAGTTCAGGGAACCACCTATTACTTGTGCGGCAACACCTGGTTCCAGCCGGCCTATGGCGCAAACGGCGTGTATTATCGGGTTGTGCCGGCACCCTGATGCCATACAACACAAATTGTCGATGGCTCTCCCCTGATCTGTCTATCGAGGCGGTCGAATGTATGTTCACATTCGACCAAAACCAAACTTTCACAATGAGGTACATCACATGAACAAAACATCTCTCGTCGTCGGTCTGTTCTTTCTTCTGCTCACTGCCTGCTCTCCTGTGTCCAAGCAGGCCCAACAGGACCTGGCCAAGCCGATCAATTGCGCCACGGCCAAAGGAGATATTCGGGCATTGCAAGCCGAAAAGGTAAACGTCGGCCGGGAAATCGCTGCCGGCGTAACCTCCATAGTTCCCATCAGTCTCGTGGTCAATACGGCTACGGGAAATGAAAAGAAGAACCTCCAGGTTGCAACTGGAGAATATAACACGATGATTGATAAGAAGATTTCCGAGATCAAGCAATCGTGCGGTATTGAATAAAATAGCAGTGGTTTATTACTACTTTGTCACATTGTTTCATCGTCGTAACCGGCACCCCTTTAACCCCCCTTCATCCCCCCTGAATCAGGGGGGAACTTTATTCCCCTCCTTGATAAGGAGGGGTGAGGGGTGGTTGAGACGTTGCCATTGAAGGGAATGTGACAAAGTAGAATTATTTAATTTGCGAAAAACCGGGTTCAGCACCTTGGTGCAAGGTGCTGATTGGAAGACAAATAAACAAAGGAATATGGAATCATGAAACTCAACATCATCAGTAAAAACTGCACATTGGTTGGATTTCGCAACGCGACCGTGTTGACACTGGGCTTGTGCTCCATGGTCGCTTTCAGTGCTTGTGTCACCAAAACCACTTACAACAATATGCTCCAGCAGCAGGAAATCGAAGCCGCACTCCGCTCTGAGATCAGTGCAGATCAGGTGAAAATTACGCAACTTGAAAACGGCATCCGCGTCTCTATGTCGAACGAACTGCTCTTTAATTCAGGCTCAGCAGACCTCCACTCAAAGGGACGAGCAGCGCTCGACAAGGTTGCACCGCAGCTCAGCAACATGGTTGCACAGGGCAACAAGGTCGATATCGTCGGTAACACCGATAGCGAACCCATCGGATCAGCAATTGCTGGGCGATTTCCGACAAACTGGGAGCTCGCCGGCGCACGCGCGGCGGTTGTGGTTCGGCATCTGCAGGCAAATGGTGTAGATCCTGCCCAGATGGTGGCGACCTCTAACGGCCAGTACCATCCGGTTGCATCAAACGATACTGCCGCCGGTCGCGCCCAGAATCGCCGCACGGATCTCTTGCTGCGCCCGTCAAACTAGTCCTGTTTCAAGGGCAGTGTCCATCCCGGGCACCCTGATGCCAGAAACACACCATAAAACACAAACTGTCGATGGCTCTCCCCTGATCTGGCTATCGAGGCGGTCGAATGTATGTTCACCTTCGACTATGACCAAACTTTCACAATGAGGTAATCACATGAACAAAACAACCCTTGTCGTCGGTCTGTTCTTTCTACTGCTCACTGCCTGCTCCCCTGTGTCCAAGCAGGACCAGCAGGACCTGGCCCAGACTTTCAAGTTTACGACGCCGATCGCGCCGGGTGTCGCCGTGCCGGATAAAATAGAAAGCTCCATTGGCACCCTGAACCTTAGACACGGCTATCCCGAGGCCGACACCGCAGAGAAAATCTACGACAATCTTGATCGGTCACGTGCCTTACAGGCGTACCTGATGGCAATTCCCATCGTGAATCAGGCTGGCATGCGCGATTCTCTTCGCCAATTTGGACCGGACAACCAAACCAACGTCATTTGGGAAGATCTCGTTGATGCAAGGACGGTGGAACTCACAGCAAACGATAATACGATCTACAACTTCATCTGGCTTGATACGAAAAAAGGCCCGTTGGTCCTGGAAATTCCGCCCGAGGTTTTGGGTGCCATCAATGACTTCTGGTATCGTTGGGTCGCCGACGTTGGTATTACCGGTGAGGATCGTGGAAAAGGTGGTAAATACCTCGTTGTGCCGCCAGGATACAAAGAGGATATCCCGTCGGACTACGTCGTCCTGCGGCCGAGCACGTTTGGCAACTGGTTATTCTTTCGCTCCTTTCTTGTAGATGGCTCAACAAGGCCAGGTGTCGAGTCCGTAAAAAAACATCTTAAAATCTATCAGTTGTCGGAAGCGGCTAACCCACCGGCAATGAAATTTGCCAATGCATCGGGAGTCCCTTCGAACTTTGTCGCACCCGGTGACTTCGCATTCTGGAACCTTTTAAACAAGGTCATCCAGGAAGAACCGTCGGAAGGAAGTGATCCGACAACGTTGGGCCTTATTGCCTCCATTGGCATAGTTAAGGGAAAACCTTTCAATCCCGACGAGCGGATGAAGAAAATTCTTAATGACGCAGCGAACATCGGTGCCGTCACGGCGCGCACAATCGCCTTCAAGGTGCGTGAAAAGGATGCATACTTCTATCCCAATAGTGCGTGGCGCTTGCCTTTCTTTGGTGGCTACAGGTTTGAAAGCTCGCCTGGGGTAACGAACATGGATGGCTACATCCAATACTACTATTTTGCCACCGGTATCACACCGGCAATGGAAATGAAAATGGTCGGCAAAGGATCACAATATCCTTGGTCGGTTCAAGACTCGAAAGGTAACTCGTTCGATGGCGGAAAGGCTTACAAAATGCACCTGCCGCCCAATGTACCAGTGAAGGACTTCTGGTCGGTCATCGTATATGATAACCAGACGCGATCAATGGTCCAGACGGATCAGAAGGCTCCCAGCGTGAGTAGCCAGAACAAAGGGCTGAAGGTCAATGCGGACGGTTCAGTGGATGTCTATTTCGGCCCAAAAGCTCCTGCTGGATTGGAAAACAACTGGGTGCAGACGATTCCGGGCAAGGGCTGGTTTATGATCCTGCGCCTCTACGGTCCGCTGGAGCCTTGGTTCAACAAGACCTGGCGGCCTGGAGAGATCGAGCTCAAACCGTGATTTGTCAGGACTGATCGTGCGGTCGTACCGCCGAATGATCAACCCAGCACAAGGAGAACCATATGAACCGGAGAACAGAAACCGTATTGGTCATAATGTTGAGTTGGCTACTGGCCTTTGCCGTGGCCGCGGAAGCGGCTTTAACGTCCGAGGAACTGGCCAAGATCGCTCAGAATCCGGTCGGCAACATGATCAGCCTGCCCTTTCAAAACAATACCAACTTCAATGTCGGCCCCAGGGACGGCACGCAGAATATCCTCAACATCCAGCCGGTATTCCCGATATCTGTGAATCAGGACTGGAACATCATCACCCGCACCATCGTGCCGGTGATCTCGATGCCTGCGTTCAGCGACGCCGAAAACCGCACCAACGGCATCGGCGACGTGCAGTTCAGTTCGTTCCTTTCTCCAGCCAATCCTGGCGAATGGATCTGGGGCATGGGCGGCATCGCGCAATTTCCGACCAATAGCGCGGCTCTCGGCAATGACAACTATGGGCTGGGACCGACGGCGGTCGTGCTGCATCTGGAAAAAGGCAACCCTTGGGTGTATGGCGTGCTGGTCAACAATCTCTGGTCGCTGTCGGGGGATGAACGAGGAGGCTCCTATAACAACGGCCTGATCCAGCCCTTCCTCAACTACAACTTTACCGAAGGGCTTTACCTGACCAGCTCGCCCATAGCCACGGTAGACTGGAGGGCTGACAGCGGCCAGCAATGGACCGTACCGCTGGGGGGTGGCATCGGCAAAATCTTTCATTTCGGCCGCCTGCCAGTGAACACCCAGTTGTCGGCCTACTACAACATGGAGCACCCGGACGAAGCTGCGGACTGGCAGATGCGCTTCCAGGTGCAGTTCATGTTCCCCAAATAGGTCACTGGGGCAGGACGGAGCAAGAGCGAACAGAATGGAGAAACCGATGCACACAGACAGCGGCAAGACAGCGGCGCAGGAAGGCGGTGGCAAGGGGTTGCACATCGTGGCCAAACCCGCTGGTCCAGCCTGCAACCTTGCCTGTGATTACTGTTTTTACCTCGAAAAGCAGGCGCTCTTTCCAGCCGGAACCTCGTTGCGAATGTCCGATGCGGTCCTGCAAGCCTTCATCGACAAGTACGTCGCTTCGCAGCCCACCCAAGAGGTCGAGTTCGTTTGGCAGGGCGGTGAACCCACCCTGCTCGGCCTCGACTTCTTTCGACGGGTCGTCGACCTGCAACGGCCCCATAACAGCCGCACCACCATCCGCAACTCGCTCCAGACCAATGGTACCCTGCTTGACGACGAATGGTGCCGCTTTCTCAAAGAGCATTCGTTCATGGTGGGGATCAGTCTGGACGGGCCCCAGTTGATCCACGATCGCTATCGTCGCGACCGCAAGGGGCAGGGTTCCTTTGAGCGAGCCACGCGCGGGCTCAGACTGTTGCAGCAGCATGGGGTGGAGTACAACGTCATGGCCAGCGTGGCCCGTGAAACCGCGACACAGCCACTCGAAGTGTACAGCTTTCTCAAAGCCGCCGGTGTCGAATTTATCCAATTTGCTCCGGTGGTCGAACGGCCGGCTGACCAGCAAACGGCGCAGTTCGGACTCCGGCTTGCCCCGCCCGCTGCACTTGACAGGATGGAGGAGCAGCACGGGGTGACCGAATGGTCGGTCGAGCCGGAAGCCTACGGCGACTTCCTCATCACCATATTCGAGGAATGGGTTCGGCACGACGTGGGCACGGTATTTGTCATGAATTTTGAATGGGCGCTCAATGCCTGGATCGGCAATCCTTCGCCGGTTTGCGTCCACGCCAAACAGTGCGGTCGATCATTGGTAGTTGAGCACGACGGTAGCGTGTATGCCTGTGACCATTGTGTTTATCCCCAGTACCGTCTGGGCAATATCCTGACCGATCCCCTATCGTTCATGGTGGAGCAATCGCTGCAAACACAATTTGGCATCAGTAAGGAAACCGCACTGCCCCGCTCTTGCAAAGAGTGCGAAGTGCTCGCAGCCTGCCAGGGTGGCTGCCCCAAGCATCGCTTCAACCGTACCTTCGATGACCAGATCGGCCTCCATTATCTCTGCCCGGGGTACAAGAAATTCTTTCGCCATATTCGAAAATATCTGCATATCATGACTCAATTGCTGGAAAACGGACTGCCGGTCAGCCTGGTCATGGAAGCCCTCAAAGGTCCGTTGGCCATTTCCATTGACCCAAAAGAGCGGCGTCAAGCCCTCTAAAACCACCAAAAGCGCGAAACGCGCTGCCAGAAGGAGATCAATCATGCAAACAACCGTATATCGTCTGCGGACACTGATCGTGTCCCTGGTCATCATGCTGCTGTGTTCAATTCAGGCCATGATTGCCGTAGGAAGGGAAATGGGAGGGCCAAGAGGTGGTGAAATCGTTCGAGGTCCAGCGGGAGAGGTGGCGGTGGAGGGTCCGCGAGGCAATGTAGCGGTGGGCACGCGATATGATCAGTTGCCCAGTTTGGCAAACACTGTGATCGTGGATGGACAGACATACTATGTGGATGACAACGGAGTGTATTATCAACCCTGCGCCGATGACAACACTGTCTATTGTGTTGTTGAAATAAACCCCTAAGCGAAAAAGAATTTGCTGATGCGAGATACTTTTGCTGGACTGGGGGTCTCATCAGTAGTGCCTGCACATTTGGAAAACGGCATACGGAAGATTTTTGACTATGCTGAAAATATTTTTGAAAAACAAGGTGTTGAATACAAACTCCATAAGGGAGTATTGAAACTTTTTGTCCGAACCAGCGGCTCGGTTCAACAACATTTTGTCAATCATCCCGCTCTACCCCCGAAAACTGGAGGCAGAGTGTTGATCGTCCTGCGCAATGAACGCCGGGGTGATGCATTGGCGGGAAAATTGATAAAACGTTCGTAGTTCCTGCACCGCAAAATAATTGAGGAAACGAACCGTGGAACGCGCTATCAGCAAATATGGCTTCGTTAGCCTGTACCACTGTTCACTGTATGCAAATAATTTTTGGAGAGAGAAACAGATGGAAAAGAGAATCACAATATGGGCTGTTGCCTTCATGTCTCTGGGGTTAACCGCACAGGCTCAGGCTGGCGGTCTGTACATGTATGAACTCGGTACTGAGGATCTCGGTCTTGCCAATGCCGGCAGTGCGGCCCGTGCTCAGGATGCTTCGGTGATTGCCAACAATCCTGCAGGTATGACCCGCCTCCAGGGCGATCAAGTGACTGCGGCAGCACAACTCCTTTATGGAGATCTGGACTACCAACTTAACAACGAGAGTTTAAACGGCCCCGGCAATGTTGTCGGTTTATTGCCGGGCGGCAGCGTCTTTTACAGTCACAGTGTCAGCGACGCCTTAAAGATGGGGATCGGCATGTATGGCAACTTTGGCCTGAAACTGGATTTTGGCGGCTCCTGGGCGGGCCACAACCTGGTCAAAGAGGCCACGATGATGGGCATGACCCTGCAACCCTCGATAGCCTACCGTCTGAATGACGAATGGTCCATCGGCGGCGGGGTTGGAATCAACTATGGTATCTTTTCCTTGACTCGAGACCTTACGGCTCTTCGGGGTGGCTTCGAAGTCGAACAGGACGATACCGACGTCGCCCCCAACGCCAAGGTCGGCATACTCTACGAACCGTCGGCCCAGAACCGCTTCGGCCTCGCCTATACCAGCAAGGTCGACTACGATTTTGACGTGGATGCGTCCGGGACGCTGCCATTTTCGGGAAGGGCGTGGGTGCTGCCGGTGGACGCCATGGTCGATGCTCCCCAGCAGGCGATGTTCAGCGCTGTCCATGTTCTCGATAACAAGTGGTCACTGCTGGGCGAGATCGGCTGGCAGAACTGGAACGATTTCAGCCAATCAGCGGTGACCATCAACACCACCACCCAGAGTTCCAAACTCGATCTCCAGGATACCTGGCATGCCGCCGCCGGCCTCCAGTACCAGTATTCCACCCCAACCCGTCTCAATTTTGGTGTGGCCTACGACACCAGCATGTATGAAGAACAGGGCAACACTTCAATGATGCTACCGTCAGGAGCGGCCTGGCGTATCGGTACCGGCGTCCAGCACCAGCTCAACGACAGCTCCTCCCTGGGCGTCGCCTTTGAATGGCTGCTGAGCGAGAACGCTGATGTAGTCGACCCTGTGGAACTGGCCGGCTCTTACGACAATCCGCAGATGTTTTTCTTCGCGGTAAATTACAGCTACCGGTTTTAGCGGTCATGGCGACATGCAGGCGTAACACCTGTCAAAGGAGAATATCTTGGCACTGTTGAACCGGGGGAGCTACTTGCCCAATCTCCAAGCATCACAGGTCGGGAAGGGGCTCTTTCCCTGTCTGCTGTTGTTGATAATCATTTGTGTCTTTTACTTGTGGCCGATGCCGGGGGCAACGCAAACCGGCGCGGCAGAATCCCCTGGTCTTTCTGACATCAAGCGTATCGAAGGGTTCTGGGTTCGCCCGGATGGTGGCTATATCCTTCAGTTGCAGGATGTCAAGGAGGACGGCAGCCTGGTGGCAGGTTACTTCAATCCCCGACCGATCAAAGTTTTTCAGGCGAAGGTCCGTCTCAAGGAGGGTGTGATCAGCCTGTTTGTGGAGTTGCGCGATGTTAATTATCCAGGGTCAACCTATACCCTTGACTATGATCCCGTTTCTGACCGGTTACATGGTGTCTATTTTCAGGCGGCCAGCGGGCAAAGCTTCCAGATAGCATTTGAGCGGATGAAATAACGTACGCAAGGTCATCATTGGCAAGGTAATGAGCACCGGAAGGAAAGAATACCGCTGTTTGGGTCGCGCTGTAGAAATGAAAATGCCCGAATCATGTACCGCCTCC
>JACDZJ010000384.1_pt1 | contig 13173 bp, 7 predicted proteins | sample 7365721 | NCBI WGS metagenome assembly JACDZJ01 (sample SAMN15143480, study PRJNA637477) | pond metagenome | biome: freshwater wetland ecosystem [ENVO:00000243]; feature: pond [ENVO:00000033]; material: pond water [ENVO:00002228]; isolation source: pond water containing pink berries ... | reverse complement strand
CAAGCGCAACCGTCCGATCAAACACGAAGTTACCTTTTGCGTCCGAGGCGTGCTCAGCCCGGTGCTCGCCAACCTCATGCTCGACGATATGGACAGCGACCTGGAGCACGCCGGCTTTCGGCTGGTGCGCTACGCCGACGACTTCGTGGTGCTGTGCAAGGACCGCGAGCGTGCCGAGGCCGCCGGGGCGGCGGTGCGCCGCTCGCTGGCCGAACTCGGGCTGACCCTCAACGAGGACAAGAGCCGCAGCGTCGGCTTCGACCAGGGGTTCCGCTATCTGGGCTTCCTCTTCCTCAACGATCTCATCATCGATACCGCCGGGGCGGGGCGCGCGACCGAGGCCGCCCGGAGCGGCCCGCCCAAGCCCCCGCCCGCCGGCAGTTGGCTCGACCGTCTCACCCGCGGTGCGCCGGTGCCGCTCGGACCCACGGGCCCGGCGCCTGCGGCCGCGACCGCATCGGAAACGCCGACCGGACCTGCCGCACCCGCCCCGGAGCACGCGGACGCCCCCGTCCCCGGCGGACTCGGCGAACTGGGAGACGAGGGCCAACTCCTGCTCCTCACCGGCGCCCCCGTGCTGATCGCCACCCGGCAAGGGCGCCTGGTCGCCACCCGCCACGACCAGACCCTGACCGAAAGTCCCTGGCGCCGACTTCAGGCCGTCGTCTGCTTCGGCCTGCACCATGTCACCACCCCGGCGCTGCGCGCCGCCTTCGCCCACCAGGTACCCATCCACTTCGCGAGCAGCGGCGGCACCTACCAGGGCAGCGCCTGGAGCGGACGCCCCGGTGCCGAGGGCGCCGCCCTCTGGCTCGCGCAACAGGCGCGCTGTGCCGACCCCCAATGGGCCATGCCCGCCGCCCGCGCGGTCATCGTCGCCCGCATCCGCCACCAGCGCGAACTGCTGCGCCAGCGCCAGCCGACCGGCCTGGAGGCTGCGCGTCAGGCCCTCCAGCAGGCCGCCCAGGACGCTGCCCAGGCCGCCGACCCGAGCACCTTGAACGGCATCGAAGGCGCTGCCGCCCGCGCCTACTTCCAGGCCCTGGCCGCGACCATCCCGGCCGCCTACGGCTTCGACGGGCGCAACCGTCGGCCGCCGCGCGACCCCTTCAATGCGCTCCTGTCGCTGGGCTATACCCTGCTCTATGCCCATGTCGACACCCTGCTGCGGGTCGCCGGGCTCTATCCCTGGACCGGCTTCTATCATCAACCCCATGGGCGCCACGCCGCACTCGCCTCCGACCTCATGGAGCCCTTCCGCCATGTCATCGAGCGCGCCTCCCTGCGCGCCGTCACCCGTCAGGGCATCAAGCCGGAGGAGTTTCACCTGGACCCCGCCCTGGGCTGCCGGCTCTCCCCCGCGGCCCTGCGCCGTTACCTGGCCCTGATCTGGGAGCGCCTGGAAGCCCCCGCCGAATCCCTTGCCGAGGGCGAATCCAGGCCCATCCTGCAGCAGATCCACCGTCAGAACCGCCGCCTGATCGAGGCCATTCGCGGCGGTACGCCCTTCACCGCCTGGGTCGCGCGCTGATGGAGGTCTATGTCGCCTCCTTCGATATCAGCGACGACCGACTGCGCCGCCGCGTCGGTGACCTGTTGCTCCGCTATGGCGAGCGGGTCCAGCGTTCCGTCTTTGAGATCATGGTGCGCGACCGCCGCGATCTGGATATGCTGTGTGAGGAACTGCGCGCCCTGGTCGGAGAGGACGACGACATCCGCTTCTATCGGATCTGTGCCGCCTGCCGCCGGTCGTCCGCCACCCTTGACGGCGGTGCCGTGGCCGTGGTCCCGGCCGTCGTCATCCTCTGAACAGCGGCCGGCGGCGACTCGCCGGCCTGGCCGCGCGCGGGCTTGCTCTTTAACAAGCGAAACCAATACGATCGTGATGTTACGGGTGATTTTTTGAAGCGGTCCGCGACCTGAGTCGCCGGTTTCGGAAATTCAGAGACTTAAGGTCCGATAGCGGGGTCCCGGACGGCTGGCCGGGGTCTGCTGAGGGACAGGATTTGCGAGTCGCCGAAACCGCTCGTAACTGGTTGGGCTGGTGACCGATTTCGCCGTGGCTGTCATCCAGCCATTAGCCGTTCAGGCTGTTGAAACAACTGCCTCCTCCCGAATCTTCCTGGTGATTCGGTCATCCAGCCATTAGCCGTTCAGGCTGTTGAAACAAGAATGCCACGACGGCGATTACCCACAGGAGGGCGTCATCCAGCCATTAGCCGTTCAGGCTGTTGAAACGCCGTCATCACGAAGACCGCGTCTTTCGGTGTTTTGGTCATCCAGCCATTAGCCGTTCAGGCTGTTGAAACTCATTGAGGAGTTTCTTCATGAGGGACACCATGAGTCATCCAGCCATTAGCCGTTCAGGCTGTTGAAACGTTAGCTTAAGGCGACAAACGTCCGCCTCATCGAAAGTCATCCAGCCATTAGCCGTTCAGGCTGTTGAAACTAATCTTCCATGACAGATTGCGTCGGTTTAGGCGTGTCATCCAGCCATTAGCCGTTCAGGCTGTTGAAACCGCAGTAATGATGGTCACGGGGGACGCAGCCACGTCATCCAGCCATTAGCCGTTCAGGCTGTTGAAACGATTGCCAGTAGGCTGGGAGTAAGGCTGATTCCGTCATCCAGCCATTAGCCGTTCAGGCTGTTGAAACCCATTGTGGGTCTCCAGTTGGGTGCGAAGGGAAAGAATGTCATCCAGCCATTAGCCGTTCAGGCTGTTGAAACTGTGCTTCCTGCTCCATCCGCACTCCAGGCCGGGTCATCCAGCCATTAGCCGTTCAGGCTGTTGAAACCAACCGGGGCCATCGAAGGGGAGTTGGCCGGAGGGCGTCATCCAGCCATTAGCCGTTCAGGCTGTTGAAACCGCATATTATCCCAGAGTCCCCAAAGGAGGGGGGGTCATCCAGCCATTAGCCGTTCAGGCTGTTGAAACCCCTACGCCCTGCTCCTCAACCCGCTGAAGGATGTCATCCAGCCATTAGCCGTTCAGGCTGTTGAAACATGCGCCAAGTCAAGCATCTGCTGTCGGGCATCGGGTCATCCAGCCATTAGCCGTTCAGGCTGTTGAAACCTTCTGCTTGCGACGACCCGTACGGGTCACTGGCTTAGGTCATCCAGCCATTAGCCGTTCAGGCTGTTGAAACTGACTGCATAGCTCCCGACGAAGTTTCCGTCGGCATATGTCATCCAGCCATTAGTCGTTCAGGCTGTTGAAACAAGCCACACCAAGGCCAATACCACTCCGAAAAAAACGTCATCCAGCCATTAGCCGTTCAGGCTGTTGAAACGATCTTTACGCGCTTTTCCCCCCGTGGGAACATGGTCATCCAGCCATTAGCCGTTCAGGCTGTTGAAACTTTTCCCGTCCAAACGGTGCCCGGATCCGTAAGGTGTCATCCAGCCATTAGCCGTTCAGGCTGTTGAAACTCTAATTGCCTCCTTTTCAGCGTTCCTTTCCTCTGTCATCCAGCCATTAGCCGTTCAGGCTGTTGAAACAAAGAGAGGACACCCATTTGCGGAGAAGACACCCGTCATCCAGCCATTAGCCGTTCAGGCTGTTGAAACGTGTAATACGTCACTACATCCAGGTTATTGGCGAGTCATCCAGCCATTAGCCGTTCAGGCTGTTGAAACCGATCTACCTGTTGCCAGAGTTCTTGTGGAAATGGTGTGTCATCCAGCCATTAGCCGTTCAGGCTGTTGAAACGGCTCGATAACCTCGATTCTGGGCGTCCCGCAGTCATCCAGCCATTAGCTGTTCAGGCTGTTGAAACCATAATCCTATTAGAGATATGATCTGATGAACCTCGTCATCCAGTTATTAGCCGTTCAGGCTGTTGAAACCTTGCGCCGCCGCCACGATCCATCCTGGTTGCAGTCATCCAGCCATTAGCCGTTCAGGCTGTTGAAACAGATCTACCCCGGGATTTAGCATCGAAACGACCAGTCATCCAGCCATTAGCCGTTTAGGCTGTTGAAACCAGTTAAAGCGCATGAGTGCAAGATCCGGATCTTGGCCATCCAGCTATTAGCCGTTCAGGCTGTTGAAACGGATCAGCCCGGACGCAATAGCCTTCACGATCGCGTCATCCAGCCATTAGCCGTTCAGGCTGTTGAAACACCGTCCCCGAGGGGATAAAGTCGTTACTCTCCGGTCATCCAGCCATTAGCCGTTCAGGCTGTTGAAACCTGAGTACCCCATATGCCAACAGCCCCACCGATATTGTCATCCAGCCATTAGCCGTTCAGGCTGTTGAAACCGATCAGCAATGCCCCACCGTAAGTGCTTGCCAGGTCATCCAGCCATTAGCCGTTCAGGCTGTTGAAACCGACTGCTGATCCCAGGTGATTTTGTGGGCCTTGATCATCGTTCCGGCAGGCCGCGGACGGTCCGCATAGCGGACCCAACGGTAACACCGTGACCCGATCAAGACAGACGTGATCGTGATTGTGCGAGGACCGGTCCGCACAGCGGACCCTACGGTAACACCGTGACCTGTAGGGTCCGCTGTGCGGACCGACGACCGTGCAGATCGCGCGATGGCCGGCTTTATGACCAAGGCCATTTTGTGAATCTCTGGGTCATCCAGCCATTAGCCGTTCAGGCTGTCGAAACCTCGTCGCCCGAGCAGTCGATGTGGCCTTGATCGTCGTGCCGGCGGTCGGGTGGACAAGCGCTCGCGCGGTTTACCGAATTCCGCGTCGGCGCCTATTTTTGACGCCTTACAAATGTGATTTTCGGGAAAGGATCGACCGAATTTTAGGGGCGACTGAAGTCGCCCCTACATCGCTCCTGCATCGCCCCTACAGGCCCCTATTGCAGGCTTCCACAAGTCGGGAGGGATATTCCTGGTCAGCGCCTGAAGCGTGGTTCTCAAACAAAGACACAAAGAGTGCCGTGTCGTCTCGGGCCTCCGCACTGGGGCGCTCGGCCAAACTCGGTCACGACGCGAGAAAATCGGGAGGCGGAGCGCCGTGCCGAGGGACCGGGACGCTGGAGGGTTTTATCAAATCCCGACGCACCCACCTACGCAGCTTAGCGCCCCAACTTTGCAGTACCTGACCGATGCGGCCAATCTCCGTAGTCATCCCGACCCGACGCCTGAGCACGGCGCTGCGCGAGCGCTGCGCCGGGACGGCCGCGTGTCTCCCCGGCGCGGAGATCATTCTCTGCGAGCCGGACGACCTGGGTCCGCTCGCGGCGCAGCCGCGGTTGCCGGTGGGCTGGCGACTGGTCAGGGCACCGCGCGGTCGCGGAACCCAGTGCAACGGCGGGGCCCGCGCCGCTTCGGGCGAACTCTTGATGTTCCTGCACGACGACACGGACCTGCCCCGCGATGCCGGATCGGTCCTCGAGACCGCCTTTCGCGACCCCGGCATCGGCATGGCCTGCTTCCGGATCGCCTTCGATCAGCGCCACTGGCTGCTTGGCGCCTATGCCTGGGGCTCGCGTTTCGAGTCGCGGCTGACGACCTTCGGCGATCAGGCCATGACCATCCGGCGCGACCTCTTCGCGGCCGTCGGCGGCTTCCCCGACTGGCCGCTGTTCGAGGACGTGGAGCTGGCTCGCCGCGTGCGCCGGTGCAGCCGCATCGCCAAGCTGCCGAGCGCGGTGACCACCTCGGCCAGCCGCTTCCTGGCCAACGGGCCGGCGCGACAGCAACTGACCAACGCACTCTTGCTCGCACGCTTCCTGTTGGGCGCCCCGCCTGAACGCCTCGCGGCCCTCTACGAACGGCAGCGCGGCGCGATCTCACGGGGTGAGGCGGCGTGAGTCTCGGCCGCGCGCGGGGGGTTGGGGACTGTGCCTGCACATGGCCCGAGGCCGCAAGCGGCTGGCCGCGCAACCAGGGTATGAAGTCCCCATGGCCCGTTTCCTGAATCGACCCGATCACGCCTGCCGGTGCGCGCGGGTCTTGGCCAGGGCGGCGTTTTTCTCCAGATACTCGATCATCAGGCCGGCGATGTCTTTGGAGGTCGCCGTCTCGATTCCTTCGAGCCCCGGGGTGGAGTTGACCTCCAGAACCACCGGCCCGTGATGGGAGCGCAGGACGTCGACGCCGGCCACGTTGAGCCCCATGATGCGGGCGGCCCGCACCGCGGTCGAACGCTCTTCCGGGGTAATGCGGATCAGGCTGGCGGTGCCGCCGCGGTGCAGGTTGGAGCGGAACTCGCCGGGCTTGGCCTGGCGCTTGATGGCCGCCACGACCTTGTCGCCGATGACGAAGCAGCGAATGTCCGCTCCCTCGGCCTCCTTGATGTATTCCTGCACCAGGATGTTGGCGCGCAGGCCCATGAAGGCTTCGATCAGGCTCTTGGCGGCCTGTTCGGTTTCGGCCAGCACCACCCCGATCCCCTGGGTGCCTTCCAGGAGTTTGATGACCAGCGGCGCACCGCCGATCATCTTGATCAAGTCCTCGACGTCGTCCGGGGCATGGGCGAATCCCGTAATCGGCAGCCCGATGCCCTTGCGCGACAGCAACTGCAATGAGCGCAGTTTGTCGCGGGCGCGGGCGATGGCCACCGATTCATTCAGGGCATAGACGCCCATCATCTCGAACTGACGCAGCACCGCGGCCCCATAAAAGGTGACCGAGGCGCCGATCCGCGGGATCACCGCGTCGAAACCCTTCAACTCTTCGCCCTTGTAATGGATGGATTGGGCGTGGGTGGTAATGTTCATATAGCAGCGCAGGACGTCGATGACGCGAATCTCGTGGCCGCGCTCCCGCGCCGCCTGCACCAACCGGTTGGTGGAATAGATGGTGGGGTCGCGGGACAGGAGGGCGATCTTCATCGGCGTCACGGCGACTGCCTCGTGCAGCCCGTCGGCAGGCTTCGGCGGCGCGTCAGGCATTGACATAGCGCTCCACCTCGGCCAGTCGCTCATCGGTGGTGATCAGATCCGCCCGGGCGAAGCGGATGAGCAGGATGACGCGTGCCGGCTGCCCGTTGCGATACCCGCGCAGGAACTCGATCGGCGTCGACTCCACGGCGCCCTTCCGGTCCTCGCGCACCACGTTCATCCGGTCCAGGCGGACCTGCTCGGGCTGGACCGCAACGCGGGTCTCCGGGTGCGCCAGCACGTCGTTCAGGCGCAGCAGATAGTCGTCGAGGGTGGTGAGTCCCTGGCGTGCCGCCGCCAGTTCCTGCTCCAGTTGCTGGATGCGCTGGCCCAGGGTCTCGAAATCAGGCAGCGTGGAAGCGCCGCCATCGCTGAGGAAATCCAGACCGCGCGTGGCTGGATTTGCGACTTTTTGTTTGATGCGGGTCATTCGCAACTGTTCTTCCAGTGCGGCGATCCGCGCCTCCTGACTGCCGATCTCCTGCACGGCCCCGCCGGCGATGATGTCCATGATGGCTTGTGCGGCCTGGCCGCGTACGGCATCCGGATCGTCGGCCGGGAGACCGACCTCGTGGTTGACGAAACTCCAGGTGGTTTGCGGAATGTCCCGGTGGATGGCGTCGCCTTGCAACTCCATGCCAAGTTGGTGGCGCACCAGCGGCAGCGCGGCCAGGAGCGCGTAGCAGTCGCCGGTTTCCAGGTCCGTGTCGCGGACGTAAGCGCAGACACTGGGGCTGGAGAGGACCCAGCGGATGCGCTGCGGGTCGGCGAACATGGCATTGAGTAAGGGGTCTTGGGCCCAGGTCTCCCGATTCAGCGTGATCGGTCCGGGGATGCGGCTGGCCACTTCGGCACTGTAGTCGAGCGCGACGGCGACGTTGTCGTGGAGTGTGCGGCAGTATCCGGACAGGCCGCGCAGGCGCGGATCAACTTGGTCGACCACCCGTTCGCAGGCCGCCGCCACCGCCTGCTCGCGCGGTGTGGGTGGGGTGCCGATGGTCTTGATTCTTGACCAGTGCTGAGCGGCGACGCGCTTCAGGTCTTGCCAGAGATCGTTCATCGCGAATCCTCAGGTGAGGCGAAGGGGGCCGTGACGCCGGCTGCAACGGTCGCGCGGACCAGGATCGGTGCGTTCGCGGTCTGAGTTGATGTCGCGTGGCGTCAGGGAACGGTGGACAATGATACTCGAATCATTGCCCGTGAATTGCTGCGAGGGGATGACAGTCCGCTGCGGTCGGCGGTCGGATCACTTGCTGTGGTCGGTAACCGTTACGCCTTCATGGCGGGCCGATCCGGGCCGGTGTCGAAGAACAGGGTATGGATCAGCAGGATGACCACCCCCAGGCTGATGGCGCTGTCCGCCACGTTGAACGCCGGCCAGGGGTTGAACATCGCAAACGGTAGCCAGGGCAGATAGACCTGAATGAAGTCGATGACATGCCCGAGCACCACCCGGTCGACCAGATTCCCGACCGCGCCGCCGATGATCAGCGCCAGTGCGGCCGCCATGGTTCGTTCATCTGCGCGCAGACGCAGCAGCCAGGCGGCCAGCACCCCGCTGATGATGAGTGCCACGGCCGCGAGTCCCCAGCGCTGCCAGCCGCCGGCTTCCGCCAGGAAGCTGAAGGCCGCGCCGGTATTGAAGGCCAGGGTCAGGTTCAGGTTCGGAATCAGCTCGATCACCTCGAACGGTGCCAGCGAGCCCATCACCAACCACTTGGTGGCCTGGTCGAGTACGAAAATAATAAGAGAGAGCCACAGCCAGCGTTTCATAAGCGTGTTCGTGTTTAACTTGTTCTTTTCTCGTTCCCACGCTCCGCGTGGGAATGCCGGGCGGGCGCTCCGCGTCCGGTCTTGGCGCCGGACGCGGAGCGCCCGCACGTGCTCCCACGCTGGAGCGTGGGAGCCAGAAGAATGTTTCTAAAAGACTTTAAACCGCGCCAACTCCGGCAATCGTCGCGTCTGCCGGGGCCGATCCCATCAAAAAACATGGCATACCGCGCTGGGCGCGGTTTATGCGAAGCGCCGCACCTCCCCGGACCCGGCGACATTGTCCACGCAGCGCCCACAGAGTTCCGGGTGTTCGGCGTGGGTGCCTACATCCGCCCGATGGTGCCAGCAGCGCACGCACTTGGCGTGTTTCGACGCGTTCACCCGCACCGCCAGGCCCGCCAGCTCCGTGCCGACCGCCGTGTCCGGCTGTTCGGCGATCGGGTGCAGCCGCACCTGCGAGGTGATCATGACGAATCGCAGTTCGTCCGCCAGGCGACCCAGTGCCTGATAGAGTCTGGGGTCGCAGTACAGATCCAACTCGGCATCCAGGGCCGAACCGATCAGGTTGGCCTTGCGGGCGCTCTCCAGCGCCGGTCCTACGGCCATCCGTGCGGCAAGCACCTGATCCCACAGGACCTGATTCCACAGGACCTGATCCCACCGGGCCCGGTCCAGGTCGGCCCCATCGTCCAGCGCGACCAGACCCTCATACCAGGTGGCGGTGAACACCGAGGGATCGCGCCGGCCGGGGATGAAGCCCCAGATCTCATCGGCCGTGAATGACAGAATCGGCGCCAGCCAGCGCACCATGGCCTCGGCGATGTGATACATGGCGGTCTGGCAGGACCGCCGCGGCAGCCCGTCCGCCGCGGTGGTGTATTGGCGGTCCTTGATCACGTCCAGATAAAAACCGCCTAAATCCACCACGCAGAAGTTGTGGACCTTCTGGTAGATCAGGTGGAACTGGTAGGTTCGATAGGCCGCGATGATCTCGCCCTGGAGTTGCAGCGCCCGGTCCATCACCCAGCGGTCCAGGGCGATCATGTCGGCCGGCGCCACCTGATTGACCGCGGGGTCGAAGCCGTTGAGGTTGGCGAGCAGGAAGCGGGTGGTATTGCGGATACGCCGGTAGGCATCGGCGGTGCGTTTGAGGATCTCATCGGAGACGCTCATCTCAGCGCGATAGTCGGTGGCGGCGACCCACAGCCGGATGATGTCGGCTCCCAGGGTCTTCATCACCTCCTGGGGGCTCACCACGTTGCCCTTGGACTTGGACATCTTCTCGCCCTTGGCATCGACCGTGAAGCCGTGGGTGAGGACCTGACGGTAGGGTGCCCGCCCATGCATGGCGATGCTGGTGAGCAGCGACGACTGGAACCAGCCGCGATGCTGGTCCGAGCCTTCCAGGTAGAGATCCGCCGGGGCGTGCAGCCCCGCGCGCTGCTCCAGAACGCAGGCGTGGGTGACCCCGGAGTCGAACCATACATCCAGGGTGTCCTGGACCTTCTCGTACTCGGCCCCTTCCGTTTCGCCGAGCAGACCCGAGGGGTGCAGTTCAAACCAAGCCTCGATCCCCGTCTGTTCCACCCGGCGCGCCACTTCCTCGATCAGTTCGGGCGTGCGCGGATGCAGTTTGCCGGTGATCTTGTGAACCAGTAGGGCAATCGGCACCCCCCAGGTGCGCTGACGCGAAATACACCAGTCCGGCCGCCCTTCGACCATCCCCTCAATGCGTCCCTGACCCCAGTCGGGTGTCCAGTCGACCCCGCCGATTGCATCCAGGGCCGCCGCGCGCAGGCCCTGCTTCTCCATGCTGATGAACCACTGCGGGGTGGCGCGAAAGATGATGGGCGTCTTGTGACGCCAGCAATGGGGGTAGCTGTGGGTAAAGCGCTGCTCCAGCAGCAGCGCGCCATGGGCTTTCAGCACCTCCACCACGTGCTCATTGGCCTTGAAGACATTCTCCCCGGCGAACAGCGGCGTGCCGGGCAGGAAGCGCCCGTCCCCGCCCACCGGGTTGTCGACCGGCAGGCCGTAACGGCTGCCGACGATATAGTCGTCCAGGCCATGACCGGGCGCGGTGTGGACCGCACCGGTGCCCGCTTCCAGGGTCACATGCTCGCCGAGGATCACCGGGACCTCACGGTCATAGAAGGGATGCCGCAGCTTCACCCCCTCCAAATCCGCGCCCCGTCCATAGCCCAGCACGCGATAGTGTTCGTAACCCCAGCGGTGCATCGTGTCCTTGAGCAGGCCCTCGGCGACGATCAGCCGCTCGCCGGATCCGGGCTGGTCGTTGCCGCCCACTTGAACAATGGTGTATTCCAACTCCGGATTGACCGCGACCGCCTGATTGGCGGGCAGGGTCCAGGGCGTGGTGGTCCAGATCACCAGCGCCGCCGGTCCCTCACCGCAGCCGTTGGGCGAGCCGTGGCAGCGCGCCTCCAGCACTGCCGGCTCGACCAGCGCAAAGCGCACGTCGACGGCGATCGACTGCTTGTCGGCGTATTCGACCTCGGCCTCGGCCAGGGCCGAACCGCAGTCGATACACCAATGCACCGGTTTCTCGCCCTTGATGACATGGCCGTTGGCGATGATCCGCCCCAGGGAGCGGATGATCTGCGCTTCGCAGGCGAAATCCATCGTGAGGTACGGTCGTTCCCAGTCGCCGAACACGCCCAGGCGTTTGAAGTCGGCGCGCTGACCGGTCACCTGCGTGGCGGCATAGTCGCGGCAGGCGACGCGGAACTGCGCCGGGCTCAGCTTATGTCCGGGCTTGCCTTGCTTTTTTTCGACCTGGAGTTCGATCGGCAGCCCGTGGCAGTCCCAGCCCGGCACATAGGGTGCGTCCATCCCGTCCAGCGTTTGCGCTTTGACGATAATGTCCTTCAGCACCTTGTTGACCGCATGGCCGATATGGATGTCGCCATTGGCGTAGGGCGGGCCGTCGTGCAGGATGAAGCTGGGCGCGCCCGCGCGCGCCGCGCGAATCTGTGAATAAATATCCAACTGTTCCCATTTCTGGAGCAGCGCTGGTTCGCGCTGGGCCAGATTGGCCTTCATGGGGAATTCGGTGTTGGGGAGGTTGAGGGTGTATTTGTAGTCAGTCACGCGTATGCCTTGAGGTTGTCCCGCGCCTGGGAACGGGGCGTTGCCGGTGTCACAGGGGCTCTGCCAACCCTATGATTGCACAGAATGAAGGTACAACGTGACCGGGATTTCTTCAAGTCACCCGGTCCGCGTCGCATCCCGCCGGTCCGGCCAGATACTCCCGCGCCGCCGCCGCATCTCGCGCGATCTGGCGGCGCAGTTCCTCGAATGAGCCGAAACGCCGCTCGTCGCGCAGCTTGAGCCGGAACTCCACTTCCAGATGACGGCCGTAGATCTCCTGATCGAAGTCGAACAGATGCACCTCCAGCCGATACCCCTGGCCGCCGACCGTGGGGCGGGTGCCGACGTTGGCGACGCCCGGTCGCGGACCCGCGTCCAACCCGCGCACCTGCACGGCGAAGACCCCGTGCAGCGGACTGACCCGCCGGTGCAGGTCGACGTTGGCGGTGGGGAAGCCGATGGTGCGCCCGCGCCGATCGCCGTGGCCCACCCGGCCCTGAATCCGGTAGGGTCGTCCGAGCAAGCGTTCGGCCTGCTCCAGATCGCCGCGGTAGAGCGCCTCGCGCACCCGGGTGCTGCTGATGCGCTCCTCGCCATGGGTGATGGTGTGCAGATTCTCAACCGCGAAACCCGCGGCGCCCGCCTGGGTGCCGATGGTGCGCAGGAGTTCGTAATCGCCGGTGCGCCCGCGGCCGAAGCGGAAATCGTCCCCGACCAGTAGATAGCGCACACCCAGCCCCTCCAGCAACAGTTGCCGGGCAAAGACCGCGGCCTCGGTGGCCGCGAGTCGCGGTCCGAACTCAAGGAGCATCACCCGCGCGATGCCGTATTTGCGGATGGCCTGGAGCTTCTCGCGCAGCCGGGTCAGGCGCGCCGGCGCGTGATCCGGGGTGAAAAATTCCAGCGGCTGGGGCTCGAAGGTGATGACGGTGGCCGGCAGCCCGAGTGCGCGGCCGTGCCCGAGCAGGCGCTGGAAAACAGCGCGGTGTCCCAGGTGCACCCCGTCGAAGGTGCCGATGGTGGCCACGCAGCCCCGATCGTCAGGGCGCAAATTATGAATACCGCGGATCAGCCTCATGGGTCCTACGAGCAAGCGGAGGGGCGCCACAGTATACGCGGGTCGTCCGCGGGTTCCGAGCGGATCGGCGTGTCTTTTCCTGAGCGTTCAGCCGGCGTTGCTGATGCTGATCTGGTTGCGCCCGCTATCCTTGGCCTGATAGAGGGCGGCATCGGCTCGTGCCAACACGGCGGCGGCATCCGTTTCCTGCGTCCGCGCGGCAGTGACGCCGATGGAGACGGTGATCGGCGGCAAGTCCTCGCCTTGGTACGGCACCCGCAAGTGCGTCACTGACTCGCGCAGACAATCCAGCCGCGTGCGGGCGTCGCCTAGCAGCCTGTCGGACTTAGCCCCTAGGATTAGGATATGAGTCAACATAAAGGC
>JACDZJ010000383.1_pt1 | contig 13265 bp, 12 predicted proteins | sample 7365721 | NCBI WGS metagenome assembly JACDZJ01 (sample SAMN15143480, study PRJNA637477) | pond metagenome | biome: freshwater wetland ecosystem [ENVO:00000243]; feature: pond [ENVO:00000033]; material: pond water [ENVO:00002228]; isolation source: pond water containing pink berries ... | reverse complement strand
ACTGCGGGCGCTACTCAAAGAACAGGAAGAAACGCTAGATGGATGGTGAGCGCCAGCACGTAGAATCCCGCCAAGTTGATCGCATCCCGAATCAAACCATTTCATAGCCCAGCAGCGTTTGAAACGGGTAAAAAGATGGGTAAAGAAACAGGAATAAGGTGACTAGACATAGTCGCCATGAGGGTTACCGGCCATAGTTAGATTCCGACACGCACCATTTATCAACCAATCGGTGGGGCTCTGTTTTCCAGAAGGGCTGCACCGGTTGTGAGCAGCGCCAGCGCAGCTTGCGCATGCTCCGCAGCGTTCCGCCCCAGGCTGGTCAAATAACCGCCATCCACCTGCGTGATCAACCCTTTGCAGTACAGTCGCGCGGTAGCAGCAACCACTGCTGCGTCGGCCGTCTTGTGAACCTTGACCCCCTGCTGACTGGTGGCAAGGTCATATCGGATCAGTGTATTCAGTTCGTCTACCAGTTTAGGCGTATATGGCACAGTGGGTTCTTTCTTGCTGTCAAAGTCAGGTGTTGGGTGATTCTACAGCGCCCTTCGAAATTGCAATGCCGGGAAGGCGGCATCGCCAGTCTCTTCGCAAGCGATTCGGTTAAACTCAGTTGCCGTTCAGGAGAAAGATAGCTTGCCGTTCATTCATCTATTGTTGGGCATGGTTCTGTTGCTGTCTGCTCCCCTGTTACGGGCAGAGGCTGAGACATCTGCACAGCAGGCCGTTCCGCTGGTCATTGGCAACCGCTCTATTCATATCTTCCGAGTACCGTTGGGCATGTTCTCGGCCACCGAACGTGCCGACGGGGCGCGGCGGCGCATTGACGCTGCCTTGGCGCAGGGCGGTGAGGGTTGGACCTCCGTGCGGCCCACCGAGCAGGGATTACAGGTCGAACTGGACGGCAAGCCACTGTTCTTCGTGCTGTCCGGCGATGCCAACACGCTGGCGGGTGAAACGCCCGAGGAACTCGCCAATCGGGCCTCGCGCAACCTACAGAAGGCTTGGGCTGAAGCGCGGGAAAACCGCGATCCGAAGGCCAACGTAAAAGCCTTCTTCCGGGTCGGCTTCGCCACCATATCGTTGCTGATCGTCCTGACGCTGGCCTTCAAACTCTCGGCGAAACTGCGCGGCACATTGGTCGGTCGCCTGACCGGCTGGCTGTCCGCGACCGCCGCGCACCGGCTGAGCGACCACAGCGTGACGTTGATCCCCTCCTTCGTCGACCGGCTGCTGATCCTGGCGACCTGGCTGCTCGGCATGTTCCTCTTTTTTGTTTTCTTCACCTATACCCTCGCGCAGTTCGTCGTCACTCGTCCCGCCAGCGAGAGCCTCTCGCACTCGATCCTCGGCCTCGGCGGCAACGCGCTGACCGCCGTGACCAATGCGCTGCCGGGCATCTTCATCGCCGTCATCATTTTCCTGGTCACCTGGGTGGTCACACGTATTTCCACCGAGTTCTTCGCCAACGTTGCGGACAAGCCAGTCGAGCGGGCACGGCTGAATGCCCACACCGCCCCGGCCACGCGGCGCATCGTCAATGCCAGCCTGTGGTTGTTCGCCGTCGCCATGGCCTACCCCTACCTGCCCGGCTCGCATACCGAGGCTTTCAAGGGGCTGTCGGTGATCCTCGGCCTGATGGTGTCGATCGGCGCCTCGGGCGTGGTCGGGCAGATCGTCAGCGGCGTGATGATCGTCTACACCTATGCGTTGAAGAAGGGCGAATACGTGCGCATTCAGGACTACGAGGGCACGGTGACCGAACTCGGGCTGTTCGTCACGCGGCTACGAACCGGGCTGGGCGAGGAAATCGCCATCCCCAATGCCTTGGTGCTGGGCAACGTGACGCGCAACTATTCGCGGGTGCAGGACGGCAGGGGCTACGTGCTCGACGCCGCGGTGACGATCGGTTACGACACTCCCTGGCGACAAGTGCATGCGCTGCTGACCGAGGCGGCTCAAGCCATCCCGGAAATCCTGGCTGAACCGCCGGCCTACGTGGTGCAGACCGCGCTGAACGATTTCTACGTGGCCTACAAGCTGGTGGTGCACGTCAATACCGACGTGCCGGCTACCCGCGCCCGCGTCGCCAGCGACCTGCATGCCGCCATCCAGGACGCCTTCAACCGCCACGGCGTGCAGATCATGTCACCCCATTACTATCGCGACCCCTCCGAACCCAAACTTGTACCCCCGGCCAACTGGTATATGCCGCCCGCCGATCGCAAGGATTTTCGATGACCGGAATTCCCATAGTGTCGTCATCTTCGGTCAGGAAGTACTTTCATGGCATCCGGTTCGATGTGCAGGGTTTCGCCGCCAATGACCAGCCATAACCCTCCTTCTTGAACGGTGCAGTTGATCTCCATGGTGCGAACCGCAACATTGCCGAGCGCGCGGGATTCCTCTGTCCTAAGGTTGATGATGGCCAGCTTGTCCTGCTTGTTCAGCAGTTCCTGGTTCTGTTCCCACCACAGGTCGGCCGTGCGACCACCGTAGGTGAGGACAGTCACCCTTTTGGCTCTTCCGCAGGCGCGCCGCAGGCGTTTCTCGTCGGGCAGCCCGACCTCGATCCAGTGTTCGATGGCGCCGGTCAGGTTCTTCTGCCACAGGTCCGGCTCGTCTTCCCTCGACAGACCCTTGCCGAACTCAAGCGCTTCGTGGGCATGGAGGGCAAAGGCCAGCAGGCGCACCATCATCCGTTCCTCGGTCTCGGAGGGATGCCGCGCGATGGTCAGCGAATGGGTCTGGTAGTAGTTGCGGTCGAGATCGGCAAGCTGGAGTTCGATCTTGTAGATGGTCGCTTTGAGGGCCACGGTCAGTTCCGGTAACGGCGTACCAGCCCGGTAACGACGCCGAAGACTTCGAGCTGGCCGGTCGGGCGGATCACCGGATAGGCGGGATTATGGGGCTTGAGGATGAATTTGCCTTTTTCCAGTCCCAGCTCCTTGAGGGTGAATTCGTCATCGACGATCGCAATGACGAAATCGCCTGCTTTCGCCGCTTTCGCGCGCTCGACCACCACCAGGTCGCCCTCATGGATGCCGGCGTCGATCATCGACTCACCCTTGACCGGCACCATGACCGTACGGGAGGGTTGGCGTACCAGATACTGATCGATCAGGAACAAATTGCCCTGTGTGCCCTCGATCATGTCGGGAGCGCCCGCGCGCACGGCTACCTCGGCCAACGGGCGCTCGAAGAAGCGCGGCCCCGGCATCCAGGCATCGTCGTCCGGGGTGCGCTCGACGAAGCCGGCGGCTTCGAGGCGGAACAGCAGTTTCTTGGCGGCGGTCTTGGAAGCGAAACCCATCAGTTCGGCGATGCGCTGGAACGAAGGGATGCGCCGGGCATCGGCGTAGTAGTCGCGCAGGCGACCGAGGTAATCGTTGTCGCGGGCAGGATCGCTAGGGGGCATGGCAGGCTCCGGTCTCGAAGTGTGCTAATGGGCACCATGATAGTGTCCGCTAGGACACCTGTCAACTGCGAATTGGGTTTATCCCCTGACGGGTGTTACCCGTGCGGTAGCCTTCTTGGCCCGAATGCGTGCCTCGTCGGGGGTATCGGCGTTCGCGACCGCGACCCCCATGCGCCGCTTGAGATGACTGCCGATGCCGCCGGCCGACGCAGGGCGGTGTCGACCGGCAGGCCGAGGATGGCGCGCGCGTGAAGTTCGAATTCCGAGAGGCGCTGCGAGGCGAGCGTCACCAGTCCGGTATCGTGCGGACGCGGGCTGACCTTGGAGAACCAGACCTCGTCGCCCTTGACGAACAGTTCGACGCCAATATTTGCATTGGCTGCCAGGATTCGACGTAGTCGCCCGCCACCTGCATGCCGGGGCGTCCGCATTGCGGTCGACGGCGATCACTTCGACGCCCAGGCGTTGCAGTGCGATCATGATCTCCTTGCCGAGTTCGCCGGCACCGAGCAGCATGACCTTGGTGGCGGAGGGACTGAGGAGTCCCGATGCGGTGAACGGGGCCTGTCATCAGAACTTGTCCAGTGCGGCGGCCAGGGTGGCGACCGTGCGCTGCGGATGATGGAGCTTGTCGAGGCCGAACAGGCCGATGCGGAAGGTCTTGTAGTCCGCCGGTTCGTCGCATTGCAGGGGCACGCCGGCTGCGGTTTGCAGGCCCAGGTGTACGAACTTGCGGCCAGAGTGGATTTCGGGGTCGTCGGTATAGCAGACGACCACGCCGGGGGCCGCATAGCCTTCCGCGGCAACGCTGCGAAAACTGCAGCTCGCCAGCAGGGCGCGCACCTGCGTGCCCAGCGCCCATTGTTCCGTACACAGCTTCGCCATCCCGTACTGTTCGCTTTCGAGCATCACGTCGCGCACGCGGCACAGTGAGTCGGTGGGCATGGTGGCGTGGTAGAGGTGACCGCCGCCCTCGTAGGCTTCCATGATCTGCAACCATTTTTTCAGGTCGCAGGCGAAGCTGCTGCTGGTGGTGGCATCGATCCGGGCACGTGCATCCTCGCCGAGCATCACCATGGCGCCGCAGGGCGAACCGCTCCAGCCTTTTTGCGGGGCGGAAATCAGGACGTCGATGCCGATGTCCTCCATGTCGACCCAGATGGTTCCGGAGGCGACGCAGTCCAGCACGAATAGGCCACCGACCGCATGGGTCGCAGCGGCCACGGCCTTCAGGTAGTCATCGGGGAGGATCATGCCGCTCGCGGTTTCCACATGCGGAGCGAATACCACGGCGGGCTGTTCGCGGGCGATCCAGGCGGTCACTTCGTCGAGCGGGGCAGGGGCGAAGGGGGACTGATGCTCCCCGGCAAGCCGGCGGGCCTTGAGTACCGTCGCATCGGCGGTAATCGCTCCCATCTCAATGATCTGCGTCCAGCGATAGCTGAACCAGCCGTTGCGCAGGATCAGGCATTTCCGGCCGGTGGCGAACTGGCGCGTCACCGCTTCCATGCCGAAGGTGCCGCTGCCCGGCACGATGATGGTCGAACGGGCGTGATAGGTCTGTTTCAGCACGCGGGAGATGTCGCGCATGACTCCCTGGAAGCGTTGCGACATGTGGTTCAGCGCGCGGTCGGTATAGACCACCGAGTATTCCAGCAGGCCGTCTGGGTCGATTTCTGGCAGCAGTCCCGGCATGGTGAGTCTCCATCAGGTAAAAAGCGGATTATGAACGCAACTCGGGATGCCCTGACCATGAAAATTGCCCGTGCCGGCACGGCCCTGCTACTGGCAACAACCCTGGCGGCCGCTGCTCATGCGGCTGAACTTTCCCCCGCCAAGGCCAACAAGCCCGTGGCAGCCAGGGCGCCGTTGCCGGCCAGCCAGCAGCTCGAAAAGGAGTTGCAGCAACTCCCCTGGAAGCAATTCCGGTCGGTGATCGAGTCCATCCCGAAAATGAAGGCGGAGGTCGAGGCCTACGGGCCGATCGGCTTGCAGTACGTCGAGGCACGCTACAAGACTTACTCCTGGAAGAAAAGCATCGACAAGCTGGATGATTCCCAGAAAAGGCAACTCGCCGACCTGATCCGGCAGGCCGGCAGGCGATAATGCGTTGAGAACATAAAAACACGAAGGAGGAGAGCATGCTGGAGATAAATTCGCAGGGTGCTGGCCGCAGGGTAGCTTGGCCATGAACGCCAAAACCCGTTTTATTGTCGCAGTCGGCATCCTGCTGCTACTGCTGGTTGGCCCGTTCCTGGTAACGGCCGGTGTTGTTTTTGCGGACCTCGACGAGGAACACCGCGCCCTATTCATGGCCACCATGGATCGCTGGCTGCCGATCGGCGGCCTGATGACCGTGGTTGGTCTTTTCCTCGGACTAATGTTGTTGCGCATCCTGTTCAAACAGTATGTGCAGGGACTGATGGCGATGGCAGAAGTCCTGCGGCTGATGATCGGTGCCAACCGCAATTTCCGCGTCACTCTGGAAGGGCCACCGGAGATCCAGGAACTGGGACGCGCGGCCAACGACCTGGCGCAGCAACGCGATGCCCTGCTCGACGATGTCGAAGCCCGTATTGCCCGCGCCAATGCTGCGGTGGAAGAGGAGAGAAACCGTCTGGCAGCGCTGGTGGCCGAACTGCCGATGCCGGTGGTGGTCTGCAACCTTGACGGCCGGGTACTGCTCTATAACAACCGCGCCCGACTGCAAGTACGCGCCCTTGCCCCGGATACCCAGGCAGCGGGCGCCTTGATCGGCCTGGGACGCTCGATCTATGGCGTGTTCGAACGCACGTTGATCTCCCATTCGCTGGAAACCCTGCAAAGTCGGCTGGAGCGCGAAGGCAGCCAGCCGCTGGCCCATTTCATTACCACCACGCGCGCCGGCCAGTTGATCCGCGTTCAGATGGCGCCGGTGATTTCCACGACTGCCGTTGAAGGGGCGGCGACACCCCAGCGCAGCATCGGCGGCTACATCCTCGTGATGGAAAACATCACCCGCATGCTGGAAAGCGGCCTGCAGTGCGACCGTACGGTGCAGACGCTGGCCGACGATACGCGCGCCGCCCTTGCCGGCATCCGCAGCAGCGTGCAACACCTGCGCGAAGCGGCCGGCCTGGCTCAGGTCCAGGGGCTGGCCGACGCGATCCAGGACGAGGTGCAGATCCTGACGGTCCGGCTCAATCAGTCGGCACAGGATTACGCCAACAGGCTGGTCAGCCGCTGGCCGCTCGAAGAGATGCAGGGGGCCGACCTGGTGCTGGCGGTCAGCCGGCGCATCGAAGCCCGACTCGGCATCACCGCCAAGATCGACGATGTGGCGGGCGACCTGTGGGTGAAAGTCGATAGTTACTCGCTGACGCAGGCGATGACCTACCTCGCCTCGAAGCTGGAGGAGAGTTTTGATGCGAAACTGGTACGCCTGCGCCTGACGCAGGCCAGGCGCATGGCGGTCTTCGAATTGCGCTGGGCCGGCACCGCCATTTCCAGCGAGTCGCTGCTGGGGTGGCAACTGGAACCGATGACGGTGGCCGGCGAGACCACGCCGCTGACCCTGCGCGACGTCACCGATCGCCACGGTGGCCGGCTGTCCTGCGGGCGCGAATCGGCCATCCAGCAGTCCTTCTTCCGGCTCGAAATTCCGCTGGCCTCCGAGCAGGATGCCGGTGCGCGCGCGGAGCGGGTGCATATCGAAAGCCGTCCCGAGTTCTATGATTTCAACCTGTTCCAGCGCGCGGGGGAGGGCCATGCCCGCGACGATCTGCCCCTCACGCACCTGGTCTATACCGCCTTCGATACCGAAACCACCGGCCTCGAACCTTCCGGCGGCGACGAGATCATCCAGGTCGGTGCGGTACGCATCGTCAATGGCCGGCTGCTGCATCAGGAAGTGATCGATCAACTGGTCGACCCGCAGCGGCCGCTGCGGCCCGAGGGCATTCCGATCCACGGCATCACCGAAGAGATGGTGCATGGGCAGCCGACCATTGACGTGGTGCTGCCGCAATTCCACGGGTTTTGCAGCGATACGGTGCTGGTGGCGCACAACGCCGCCTTCGACATGCGTTTCCTGCAACTCAAGGAGGAGCGCACTGGTCTGCGCTTCGATCAGCCGGTGCTCGATACCCTGCTGCTGTCGCTGGTGATCCACCCGCACCAGGAATCGCACAAGCTGGAAGCCATCGCCGCGCGGCTGGGTATCGACGTCATCGGTCGCCACACCGCGCTGGGTGACGCCTTCGTTACCGGCGAAGTGTTCCTCAAGATGATTCCCCTGCTGGCGGAAAAGGGCATCGTCACCCTGCGACAGGCGCTCGACGCTGCGGAGAAGACCTACCTGGCGCGCTTAGAATACTGATTTGATCCGCCGGAACAACGCAATGACCCCCAAGCCCGCCACTTCGCACCGCGCCAATCTGCACAGCCAGCTGGCGGCGATGGTCAGGCGCAAGCCGATTACCGCCACGCCCGATACCTCGGTCCGCGAAGCCGTGCAGTTGATGTCGGAACACCGCGTCGGCTCCATCATCGTCGTCGAACCCGAGAGCGGCCGGCCGATCGGCATCTTCACGCTGCGCGACCTGCTGCATCGGGTTGCCGCCAAATCCGGCGATCTCGACCAGATGCTGATGGCGGTGATGAGCGACTCCGGCCTGCAAATGCTCAACTGGCGGTCCACCGTCTATCAGGCCGCCATTGTCATGGCACGGTACGGTATCCATCACGTGATCGTCGTCGATGCGGCCGGCAAGCTGGTCGGCATCGTTTCGCAGGAAGACATTTACGAAATGCAGAGCGGCGGCGGCAAGGCCATTTCCGGCGCCATCCGCACTGCCCGCGACATGGAAGGCCTCATCAACGCCGCCCAGGACATTCGCCGCCTGGCCGAGATGACGCTGGACGAAGGCGGTGCGGCCGAGGTGCTGACGCAGCTGATTTCCTCGCTCAACGACCATCTCACGGTGCGGCTGATCGAGCTGACCAAAATCGATTTCAACCTGCCCAGGGCGCCCTGGGCCTGGCTGGCCTTCGGTTCCGAGGGGCGCTACGAGCAGACGCTGTCCACCGACCAGGATAATGGCATCGTCTTTGCTGCGCCTGCCGATCAGGCCGAGGCGGTACGCCAGGCCTTCCTGCCCTTCGCCACCGAGGTGAACCAGCGGCTTGATACGCTCGGCTTCCCGCTGTGCAAGGGTAATGTGATGGCCAGCAATCCCGAGCTGTGCCTGTCGCTCGATGAGTGGCGCGGCCGCTACAACAGCTGGCTGCGCTCCAACTCGCCGCAGGCGCTGCTCGATGCGACGATCTACTTCGACTTCCGCCCGCTCTATGGCGACGAGTCGCTGACCGACGAGTTGTCCGAATGGCTGCGCCAGAACGTGCCGGGCGCCACGCTGTTCCTGCGCTTCCTGGCCGAGAATGCCTTCAGCGTCAAGCCGCCGCTCGCCATGATCCGCGATTTCACTTTCGACGCGAATGAAGCCTTCCCGCATACCCTCGACCTGAAAACCTATGGTGCCCGCCTGTTCGTCGATGCGGCGCGTGTTCTCGCGCTGGCCAATGGCGTCAGCGAGACCAGCACGGTCGAGCGCCTGCGCGCCGTGTCCGAGAAAGGCAAGGTCGGCCGCGACGACATCAGCGCCATCATCGACGGCTTCCATTTCCTCCAGCGCCTGCGCCTGCGCCAGCAACAAATAGGCACGCCGCTGGGGCTGGCCAATCGCGTCGATCCAGAAACGCTCAACGAGCTTGACCGCTTCGTGCTCAAAGAGGCCTTTAAGCAGGCCAAGAAGCTGCAGGGTCGTCTGCAGCTCGATTTCCGCCTGTAACGCGCCGTCTCGCCAGCGCCGACTTTTTTCATCCATGGAACTCCTGATCGCATTCATCGTCGGGCTGCTGATCGGGGTCATCCTGATGTGGGTGATGCGCGGCGCCTTTGCCGATACCTTTCGTTCCCTGTCGGCCGAGGCGCTGCAGAAGAACAATCAGGCCTTCATGGATCTGGCGAAAACCCAGCTCGAAAAGCAGCAGCAAAGCGCGCAGGGCGAACTGGAAAAACGCCAGCAGGCCATTGGCGAACTGGTGTCGCCGATCAAGACTTCGCTGGAAAGCTTCTCGCAGCAGGTGCAAGGCATCGAGAAGTCGCGCATCGACGCTTATGCAACGCTGTTCGAACAGGTGCGCGCCCTGGCCGACAGCCAGGGCCAGTTGCGCAAGGAAACTGCCAACCTAGTGCGGGCGCTGCGCGCACCGCATGCACGCGGTCGCTGGGGCGAACTGCAACTCAAGCGCGTGGTCGAGATGGCCGGCATGCTTGACCATTGCGATTTCTACGAGCAGGCCTCCGCCGATGGTCAAGAAGGCAAGCTGCGCCCTGACCTGATCGTGCGCCTGCCCGGCGGCAAGCAGCTGGTGGTCGATGCCAAGGCGCCGCTGGCCGCCTATCTCGATGCCATCGAGGCACCGGATGACGAGACGCGCCGCCGCAAGCTCGACGACCATGCCCGCCAGGTGCGCGAGCACATCGCCAAGCTGTCCCGCAAGTCCTACTGGGAGCAATTCCAGCCCGCGCCCGATTTCGTCGTGCTGTTCCTGCCCGGCGAAATGTTCTACAGTGCCGCGCTCGAAGCCGATCCGTCGCTGATCGAGTCGGGCGTCGAGCAGCGCGTCATTCTCGCCACGCCGACCACGCTGATCGCGCTGCTACGCGCCGCCGCCTACGGCTGGCAGCAGGAGGCGCTGGCGGCGAATGCCCAGCAGATCTCGCAACTGGGCAAGGAACTCTACGAACGCATCGGCACGCTGGCCGACCATTGGGCCGGCGTCGGCAAGAATCTCGGCGAGGCCGTGGCGGCTTACAACAAGGCCACCGGCTCGCTCGAAACGCGAGTGCTGGTGAGTGCGCGTCGCTTCCGCGACCTGCAGGCCGTTACCGGCGACAAGGACATCCGTGATCTGGCGCCGGTGGATGCGTTGCCACGCCAACGCCAACCGGACGAACCCTGAGTTTAATTTACTGGGCAGACGCCCGGATGCGTGCCCCGGCGCGCTTGAACAATTCCAGCGCCTCGGCATGGCGGCCGTTGGCTTCCGCCCGGCGTGCCTCGCGCAGCAGGCCATCGATGGCTTCTTCCGTCGAACTGGCGCCGGAAAACGACATCGACTGACGCCCGGGATCGGCCCGTTGCGCGCGAATGACGACGGCGGAGGGCGATGCCGTCCTGCCGGCGCCGACTTTTTTCGGTGGCTCCTGCGCCTTCAGCGTGGCGAAGGCACGCCGGTAAGCTTCCGCCGCTTCCGTGCGCCTGCCCTGCAATTCAGCCAGACGCGCCTGGCGCAGTTGCTCCTCGGCGGCATCCGAGATGCGCTGCGAACGGATCGCCTGCGTTTTTTCTGCTGCCGCCTGGCGTGAGATCTGGGCGAAGTTCGCGGCGGTCGTAAAGCTCCTGGCGAGGTCGAAATTACCCTGGCGCATCGCCCAGGCCACGGCATCCTCGTTGGCATCGTTTTTCAGGGCCGGGTTGGCCCCCGCAGCGACGAGACGCCGAGCAATCTCAGTGTGGCCCTCACGCGCCGCCATCATCACGACTGTCGAGCCGTTGGTCGAGCGGGCATTGACATCGGCGCCGCTCGCCAGCAGGTCGTCCACCCGTTCAGCGTGGCCGGCGAAGGCCGCGTAATGCAGTGCGGTCCATTGGTGGTCGGCACGGTTCGGTTTGGCGCCATGCCTGATCAGCCATTGCATGGCTTCCTTGCGATCCTTCCAGGCCGCTAGCATCAATGCGGTTTCGCCGAAGCGGTTGCTGCGGTGAATGTCCGCGCCGCGGCGCAAAAATAGCTCCATCAGTGGGATATTGCCTTCCCAGGCGCCGATCATCAGGCCGGTCCCGATCAGATGGCCCTCGAAGTTCGGGTTCAGGCCCGCGTCCAGCCATTCGCTGGCCTGGTCCAGATTGCCCATTTCGAGCACGACCGAAAATTTCACCGGGTCAGGCAATGCGGCCCGCGCCAGTGGCGGCAGGCAGGCGAGTACCAGGCAGAGCAGCAGTATCAGGCGAGTCATGGTTCGTTTGTCAGGGGTAATCCGGAAAACAGTTTACCTGCCCTGCGCTAGCATTGCCGGCCATGATGGCGAACTCATTGCGTTCCGGCTCACCGGGCGTCCGGCTCGGACTGGCGCTGCTGGCGAGTCTTTGCCTGCATGCCGCGCTGCTGTTGGCACCGGGCCTGCGGTCCTTGCCCAAGCCGCCCGAGCCGCGCCTGATCGTGCGCCTGCCGCTGCCCGCCACCCAGCCGGCCGTGGCCCTGACCACCCGGCAAGAAGAGCCGCCGCCGGTCGAGTCTCCACTCAGGGAAATCCTCGCGCCGCCATCAGTTGCCGTCTCGCCAGCGCCGACTTTTGTGCGCCCGCCGCCCCCCAAGCCGCTCGCCGGCCGTGCGCTTGACAAGGCGCTGGCCGCGATTACGAAGGAAGAGTTTTATCCGCGCGAAGCCATTGCGCGCGGTCTGGAAGGCAAGGCCGTGCTGTTGCTGACGCTGGCCGAGGGTGGCGCCGTCGCCGGCATCGAGGTTGCCAGCAGTTCCGGCCATGCCCTGCTCGACGAGGCGGCGCTCAAGGCCGCCGGGCGCATCCGCTCGCTGCCCGGCGGTCGCCGCCAGGTGCTGCTGCCCGTGGAATTCCAGCTCGACTGATGTCCGCGCCCGCACAGATCGCCCTGCATGTTGCGGCCCCGGCCAAGCCCCCGGTCGGCGCACCCTGCAACGGCTGCGGCGTCTGCTGCGCCCTCGCACCTTGCCCCTTGAGCCGCAGCCTGCTCGGCCATTGCACCGGCACCTGCCCGGCGCTCACCTGGCAGGATCGGGCATGCCGCTATGCCTGCGGGCTGGCAGTCGCCCCGGCCAAGCACCTGCGCTGGCTGCCGGACTCTCTTGAACCGCTGGCGCAACGGCTGGCCCGGCGCTGGATCGCCGCCGGATCGGGTTGCGACTGCGACGCGGAAGTGGAATAGCGGCGTTACTGCTTCCCCGCTAGCTTCTCGATGCATTGGGGTGTTACTCTGGTGACACTGAATGGCAAGGAGAGAGAAAACATGACCACTACCTCATTGAAACTACCGGATGATTTGAAACTGCGAGCCATTGGGGCAGCACAAAAACAAGGCATGTCGCTGCGCATTCATGGTGCAGGCCATCGAGCAGGCCACCGCCGCAGCGGAGTTGCGCGCAAGTTTTGTGGCCGACGCGCTCACCGCCAGGGAGCGGATGTTGGCAAGTGGAACAGGCTTCCTTGCGGAAGAAGTACATCTCTATCTCAAGACCCGCATTGAAGGCAAACCGGTTGCCAGGCCGAAAGCCAAATCTTGGCAAGCTTGATCTATTCCGGGCAGGCGCTGGAAGATCTTGAGCGGCTGACTGATTTCCTTCTTGGTACGGATGTAGGCGCAGCCCTCGAAACAGTGAGTTTGATCGAAGAGGGAGTCAACATCCTGACTCTCACCCGCTGATCGGTCGTCCCGTTGAAGCAGGTCTGCGCGAGTTGATGATTTCTCGTGGCCGAACCGGTTATGTCGCGCTGTATAGCAGAAAGCTTCGACACCATTCTGATACTGGCGATACGGCATCAGCGAGAAGCTGGCTAATGGTAGCCCATGGTAATCAGAGACCAGGCGGCTGCATCGCCGTCCCGCCAACGCCGACTTTTACAGACATTCGCCGCGAAGCGGCACGGTTGCTGAGGAGGGGAGGGTAATCCCTTCCCCAGCAACCGTTGTAGCTCCCTCTTTCACCCCGGATCCTTGACGCTCACGGAAACTGACCCGGCCTCTGCTCAAAAAGCTGACCCACCCCC
>JACDZJ010000382.1_pt1 | contig 13287 bp, 13 predicted proteins | sample 7365721 | NCBI WGS metagenome assembly JACDZJ01 (sample SAMN15143480, study PRJNA637477) | pond metagenome | biome: freshwater wetland ecosystem [ENVO:00000243]; feature: pond [ENVO:00000033]; material: pond water [ENVO:00002228]; isolation source: pond water containing pink berries ... | reverse complement strand
TGGCGATGCCGCATTGTCAAAATGTTAAATCGTTGACAAACCATGAATATGGATACCGTTTACGAGTTGGCCGTTATCGGGTGTTGTTTGATTGGCATGATATTGTAAGGATCGTGGAGATTCAGGAGGTACGAAAACGTGATGAACGCACATATTAATGTTCAGATCATCAAAGGGATAGATGGGGCTCCAGCGTTTGTAGTCGTGCCGTATGCGGAGTGGATTGCGCAGCGGGATGAGGAGCAGCGGGGAGTGCCCCATGAAGTGGTGAATCTGGTTTTTGACAATGACTGGACGCCAATACGGGCCTGGCGCGAATATCTGACTCTGACCCAGTCGGAAGTGGCGGCCCGGATAGGAGTTTCACAAGCTGCTTACGCACAGTCTGAAGCAGCCGCCAAACCTCGAAAAAGCACATTGCAAAAAATAGCAAGAGCCATGAATCTTACCCTGGAACAGGTTGACTTTTAAGGGGGAAATGGAGCCGCCGAGCGTGATGACCATGTTGGTGGTCTGTCGGCCTCGCTCCTTAGTGAGGTCGGCAATATGGACCACTCATTCATGCAGGGCGTCGAGCTTGTTGACCGCCTGTGGTTTGGCAAAGAGGAACGGACCGTACACGGGAAGGTCGGATGAACAAGATTGATTTGCTGAAGCGACTGGATGCGGCTGTCGGCATCAGCGTTTTTCTCTGGAAAAAATGACAACCCAAAATTGACATACGCGGTTGTTTTATGTACAGTACTCCTGTACATAAAATTCCACTGGAGGAAGCCAATGACAATTCAAACAACATATACCGATGCGCGCACTCGATTCGCCGGCTTGTGCGATGCCGCAACCATTAACAGGGAAGTTGTTATTATTCGCCGACGTGGCACAGAAGATGTGGCACTTATTGCCGCTGATGAACTCCAAAGTCTTCAGGAGACCGCCCATCTGCTGCGCTCCCCGAAGAATGCCAGGCGTCTCCTTATGGCCCTCGAACGGGCATTACAGCGGTCGGAAAAGCCCGAGACCTTGGACAGGCTCAAGGGTGAGATAGGGCTGGTGTGAAAAAAAACGCGGCAATTTCAGATAGACTTCCCAGAGACGCTGTATTTCATCCGGAATTCAGGGATGATCTTCGCCACTGGGTGGACACGGACCGGAAGGTTGCGCTGCGAGCCCTGACTCTCATTGAAGCGATAATTCGCGATCCTTTCCGTGGAATCGGCAAGCCGGAACCCCTGAAATACCTGGTACCCGGCACCTGGTCACGACGTTTAAGTCAAGAGCACAGAATTGTCTATCTGGTCACAGATGATCGTGTTGATTTTCTTCAGGCGCGTTACCATTACTGATAGGTTATGGGGACCATGGGGGCTCAAATCGCGACACTCCCCATTACATTATTCTCCTGGCCCGCCTGTTGTTTGGCAAAGAGGAACGAACCGTACACGGGAAGGTCGGATGAACAAGATTGACTTGCTGAAGCGACTGGATGCGGCTGTCGGCGGCCCTCTGTGCCGTCTCTTTCCCCGCGCCAAGGGGAACGACAGGGAGATGCTTATCCACAGGATTCTCGTCATCCGTCCCGGCGGCATCGGCGATGCCGTGTTGCTCGCCCCGGCCATGGAGGCACTGAGAAAGAAATTTCCCCGGGCGGCGCTCACGGTGCTGGCCGAAAAACGAAACGCCGGGATTTTCAGCCTTATCGAAGGCGTTGACCAGGTGTTGTGCTATGATACTGCAAAGGATTTCCTGGCCGCCTTCCGTCTCAAGCCTGATATCATCATTGATACGGAACAGTATCACCGGCTCTCGGCAGTGGTGGCCAGGCTGATTGGGGCAGGGATTTTTATCGGTTTTGGCAGCAACGAGCGGGCACGGCTCTTTCACCATGCCATTCCCTACTCCCATGAAACCTACGAAGCCATCAGCTTTTTGCGGTTACTTGGGCCACTGGGGATTGGATCCACCGACAGACCTGATCCACCATTCCTCAAAATTCCCGCCGAGGCACAATCCAAGGCTTCAGAATTGCTGGAATTATTCGCTGGATACCCCTTTGTGACCATCTTTCCCGGCGCCAGCATCCCCGAGCGACGTTGGGGAGCCCGCCGGTTTGCGCAGGTGGCAGCTGGTATCGCAGCCCTGGGCTACAAGATTGTCATTGTTGGCGGCAGGGAAGATATGGCGTCCGCTTCGGAAATCATAGCCACCATCAAAGGCCTCGACCTCACCGGCCAGACGACCCTTGCCGAAACCGGCGCCATTCTCAAGCAATCGGCCTTACTCATCAGCGGCGACTCAGGCATACTCCACATAGGAGTCGGCCTCGGCATCCCCACGATTTCGCTCTTTGGCCCTGGTATCGCGGAGAAATGGGGGCCACGCGGCCCCCACCATCGGATACTTGAAAGCCATTTATCCTGCTCCCCCTGTACCAGATTCGGCACTACGCAACGATGCCCGCATAATGCTGAATGCATGAATTTGATTTCCGCGGATGAAGTCGTCCAGGCTGCCATGATGATGCTGAAAAAAACCGAAGCTCCCCCGGACGATCTATAGCGCCCATTCCCCCAGCCCAGCCGGCCTGCGTCCCAGAGGGCGGGCAAGGCAGGCTGTGGGGGGACGGTTTTCCCCTTGCTTGACAAATCAGATGATTGCAGGTATTTAGTAGGTCATGAATTCAGGTACCTGGAAGGCCTTTTCTGAGTTTTTCCTTTACTGGAAAAGAGAAAATGGCCCACAGGTTGAAAAGGGAACTTCGTGTGAATCGAAGACGGGCCCGCCGCTGTAACCGGGGACAAATTCCGCAGAATGCCACTGTCTGAGAGCACGCCAGACGGGAAGGCGCGGGATGCGAAAGATCCGGGAGTCAGAAGACCTGCCTGAATTATGGATGGTATGAGCTCGCGGACAGAGCCCATACCTGTGATTTCGGATATGAAGGGAAATCCCGGATCAATTGCTGTCATTGGTCCGGGATTTTTTTTCTCCGGATTCCATCGGTCAAGGGAACACCATGTTCCAGCACAGATTATTCCCTCCCCTCCCGCTTCGCCCCCTCTCTCCGATGGAGTTCCGCCGCATCGTCATCTCCGGCAGCCGCCTTTCCGGGCAAGGCCCTCTGGTCTCCTGCCGTTTGTTGCGGAATTGAAATCATGTCTGCCAAGCCGCCCCTGACCCTGCTCTTCCTGGCCCTGTTCCTGATCCTGGCCATTATCCTGGCCACGGGCATGGGTTTTCTGTCCATAACCCCGGGCGAGGTGGTCCGGGTCTTGTGGTTCAAGGTCTGGGGGGGGCCGCTGGCGGAGGATATGAATCCCGCCTTTCCCTTCGTTATTCTCGAGGTTCGCCTGCCCCGTATTTTGACGGCGGCCATTGTCGGCGGCGGACTGGCCATGGCCGGGGCCGTGTTTCAGGCCATTCTTCTCAATCCCCTGGCCGATCCCTACACCCTCGGGGTTTCTTCGGGGGCCGCCTTTGGCGCCTCCCTGGCCCTGGTGCTGGCGATTCTTGGTGTGGCGATCCCGGTCTTTTTTTCCGTTCCATTCTTCGCCTTTCTCGGAGCCATGGCCACCCTGGCCGCGGTGTTCTCCCTGGCCGCCTCCGATGGCCGGTTTTCGTCCAATACCCTGATTCTGTCCGGCGTGATTGTGGCGGCGATTCTCTCGGCGGGGATCGGCTTTATCCAGTATCTGGCCGATGAACAGGTGGGGGTGATTCTCTTCTGGTTGATGGGCAGCCTGGTGGGCAAGACCTGGAGTGATGTGCTGGTCACGGCCCTGTTTGTCTTTCCCTGTCTCCTGGTCATGCTCTATTTTGCCAGGGATCTCAATATCATGGCCTTTGGCGGGCGAACGGCGGAGACCATCGGGGTGGACAGCCGCCGGGTGAAAAAGAGCCTGCTGGTCTGCGCCTCACTGATGACTGCCATCTGCGTTTCGGTGTCCGGGATCATTGGCTTTGTCGGCCTCATTGTCCCCCATCTCCTGCGCCTGGTTCTGGGCCCGGATAATCGCCTGCTGATTCCCGCCTGCTTCTTCGGCGGCGCCATTCTCCTGCTCACCGCGGATACCATCACCAGGGCCTGGCTGCCGACGGAGCTGCCCATCGGGATCCTCACCTCCCTCATCGGCGGCCCATTCTTCTGCTATATCTTTCGTCGGAAACAGTTGGGGGTGCAGTGATGGTTCTGAATATGAATGAGGCGCCGCTGTTTGCCATGGACAAGGGGTGTTTTGCCTATCGGGGCGACGATGTCCTCAAGTATATTGATCTGCGCCTCGCACCCGGTCGGTTTTACGGGCTTATCGGCCCCAATGGCAGCGGCAAGAGCACCCTGCTTGATCTGCTGACGGCCACCCGCTGTGTGCGCAGCGGCACCCTTCATTTTCAGGGACGACCCATGGGCGGCTACTCAAAAAAGGAGCTGGCGCGAAAGATCGCCCTGGTGCCCCAGCAGTTTGCCATGGGCTTTGATTTTACGGTGGCGGAAGTGGTGCTTATGGGACGTTATCCATATATCCCCAGGTTCGGCAGTCCCACGGTTCGGGACCGTGATCTGGTGGAGGATGCCATGGCAAAGATGCAGATTCAGTCCCTGCGCCATCGTCTGGTCACCGATCTGTCCGGCGGCGAAAAGCAGCGGGTGGTGGTGGCGCGGGCCCTGGCCCAGGACACCGAGGTTCTGGTGCTGGATGAGGCCACGGCCAGTCTGGATATCTACCATACCATTGAAATCATGCATGTTATCCGAACGCTGGTGCACGAGCAGGGGCGCACTGTCATTGCCGCCATCCATGACCTCAATCTGGCCGCCGCCTTTTGTGACCAGGTGATTGTCCTCCAGGACGGGCAGCTCCATAAAACCGGGGCCGTGGCGGAGGTGTTGACATCTCGCTTGATCACCGATGTCTTTCAGGTGGAGCCGGAGCTGCAACTTGCCCTCTATCCATCCCTGGAATCCCCGGCCCTGAAAATCCCCGGCCCGGCCTTGACGTTCCATCCATCTTCGGCGCCAATGTCAGCCCCGCTTGGATCAGGATGGCCGACATATTTGGAGTTCCCAATCAAAGGCCCCATATGCCCGCCCCGCCTGGGAAAAAACTCCCCTCCCTTGACGGGAGGGGTAGGGGGTGGGTGAAGCTGCATCCAGTCGCTGCCATCGGCGATTCCCCCTCCCTGACCTTTCCCCTCCAAGGAATATGGAAATTCTATAAAACTCCCCGTTTGATTCGAAAATGGATTACCTGATTCGAATTCTGCATCAAGGGTTCCATCTCCGTTTCCCCTGCTCAAGAAAACTCCCCTCCCTTGACGGGAATGGGGGGGGTGGGTGATGCCATGGGCCGCTTTCATTGCTGGTTCCCCCCTCCCCTGACCCCTCCCCGCAGGGGGGAGGGGAATTAATTCCACCTTTGATGTGGAAATGGAATTCTATCTTCCAATGCGACACCGCCCCGTTGTTGCCGATGACGAAACCTGCGGAGGATACTGACGGTGCCAGTGTTCTTGGGGCGGGAGACTTTTAAGCCTTAAATCTTGAGAATCTTGAACAGGACCGTCATGATCGCGTCGGAAACAACGATCATGACAATGGCCGTGACCACCGCCGAGGTGGCGGCGGTGCCCACGGCGGAGGCGCTGCGGCCGCACTGCATTCCTCTGAGGCAGCCGGAAAAGGCGACCAGATAGCCAAAAACCGTGGCCTTGAAGATGCCCACACCAAAATGCCTGAGGGCAACGGCATTGACGGTCTGGTTGTAATATTCGGCCATACTGATATCAAGGGTCAGGGCTGCGATGAGAAATCCGCCGCCGATGCCAAGCAGGTCGGCCCAGAGGGCCAGGAGCGGCATCATAATCACCAAGGCCGAGAGACGGGGCAGGACGAGAAAGTCCACCGGGTTGATGCCCATGGTCTGCAAGGCGTCAATCTCTTCGTTAACCTGCATGGTGCCGAGTTGGGCGGCAAAGGCGGCACCGGTTCGGCCGGCCATGATAATGGCGGCCATCATCGCCCCCATCTCACGGGTCATGCCGAGGCCGACGAGATTGGCTATAAAGATTTCAGCCCCGAACAACTGCAACTGCACAGCCCCCACAAATGCCAGGATGATACCCACCAGCACCGAGATAAGCGAAACAATGGGCAGGGCGGAAGGCCCGCATTCTTCCAGGAAATAGAGGAAATCCGAGGTGAGAAACTGGGCCTTGCCGGTGAAGAGTCTGATATAGCTCAGGGTGACCGTGCCGGTAAAGGAAAGAAGCTCGCGGCAGTCCTCAATCAGGTGAATGGTTTTGTTTCCCACAGAGTCAAAGAAGGAGGGGGGCTTTTCTTCAGGCTTGAAGGGTGCCTTTTCCGGGGACGCCGAGCTCAGCACCAAAAGGCGCTGCACCCCGGTGGGCAGACCCTCAACGACCATGGAGAGCTTGTTGTTCTTCGCATACTCGCTGATATCATTGAGGATGATCAGAAACCGGCTGTCCCAGGCGCGCAGGGTGGTGGTGTCAAAGGAGATGGATTTGATGGAATCGGGGAAAAGTTGCCGGATCTCGGAAAAGGGCGGGAAAATGCTGCCGATTACCCATCGTCCGGCGAAGTGCAGGCAAAGGTCGGTGCCTCTGGGCTTGGCCTCGATTGTCCCGTCTGTGCCGGGGTCGGCATTGTTTTTGGGTGAACTTGTTTCTTGCATGCAGTCCTGATCCTGAAAGATTTTTTGATAGGAAAATAAATACACCATAATGGACGCCAGGGAAAGTCCCCATTCGCTGAATCCATCTCCCGAAAATTTCGCATCAATGGTTCAAGCCATAAATCCTGATCATCGACTCTTTTGGTCAAGGGTTGCCGGGATCGAAAAATCCACACTGAAGTCTTTTGGCTGCAAGCAGCTTTAAAACGAAAAAAGTTCCTTTAGCCTGGGACCTCGGTGTCCCGGCAGCCATTGAAGCGCACCAGGAAAAGCTCTTTGAGGTAGCGTCGTGCCAGCTCCTGGTCAGCCAGTGAAAGGGACAACTCATGGATTGGGGAAATAAAGCGGCGCAGAAAACGACGGGCCTTCCCGTCCAGGGGAGGATTTTCATGCCCGAGCCGATTTATCGGAACCGGCGCTCCCGGCCTTAGGGACGACACCGCAGCCTTGAGGGCCGGGTTCAGCAATACGTATGACCGGGAAGAAACCGGCGCCTCTCCTTTACAGTCACGACCCAGGTAGCAGACGATATTGGTCCGGGTCTCCCGGCGACGATCCAGCTCGCGCAGACGACGGATTTCCTGATCGACATCCGCAAGGGCATCCCGGTGGGTGAAGAGCAGGGGGGTCAGCCCGGAGCGGGAAATCATCTCGAGGAACTCGTCGATGCGATAAGTGTGGACATTGGGATGGAGAAACAGGTCTGCCAGGCCGGAGTCGGTGCGCGCCTCCCGGGAGCAGTCGATGAAATGACCCAGCCTGCTGTCGGGAAGGGCGCGGCGAATCAACTGCTTCAAGGTTTCCACATCCTTCACCCCGAGGAGGCGCATTGACCGCCGGATCGACTCTGCCTCCTGCCTGGCATAGTGGCCATAGACCATCACCCTCAGGATCCCGCCCGGTGCAAGACGCTCTTCCAGGGCACAGATCCCCGCTGCCGGATCGTCCAGATGGTGCAGCACGCCGAAGGCCTCAATGAAATGGAAGGGCCCGGGGGCGATGGCCGGATCGAGAAAATTCCCCTGCCACAGACACGCTTTGAGGAAACCATGGAGCAGGCAGTGCAGCCGAGCGCGGCGCAGGTTGTTGCGGGCCAGATCAACCCCGATGACTTTCGCCCCGGGATTGGCAAGGGACATGGGATAGGGTGAAAAGGCGCCACATCCGGCAAGAAGGATCCGGCCCTGCCGCTCCGCCGGCAATTCACCATTAAACCTTGCCCACAGGGCCGTCAGATTCATCGCGTAGGTGTCATGCCGTGGTATGGAGGCCAGCAGCGGGAAATGGGGATAGGGGTGGCGCTCATAGTGCCCGGCCACTTCATCAAAAGACATGGATGCTCCGGTAAGGATCTGCCAGGAAGGCGGAATGCAAAGACAGGGGGAAAAATGCATCGAATGCATATGAGGGGCTGGTCGCCGCTGCCCCTCAGAGATAGAGGTCGTGGGCCTTCATATAGGCAAGCACAGAGGCCGGCACAAGATTTTCCACTGAAATCCGGGTGCTGATCTTCTGCCGGATATCCGAAGAGGAGATATCGGCTATGGATATCCTGGGAGAACAATAGAAAAAAATCTTTTTGTGAAACAAGGGATGGGACCAGCTTCCGGCAGGATCATCGGGTTTATAGCCCAGCCTTTCGACAAGGACCACGACCTCAGTCGGCACACAGCCGCTCCTGCCCAGCACCAGAAAATGCACGGTTTGCAGCAGTTGTTGATGCGATTTCCAGGCGGTGATCTCAAGAAACGCGTCCGCTCCAATGATAAAAAAAAAGTCCATGGCGACAGGATCCGCCAACTGGGCCTGAAGATGTCGCAAGGTATCAATGGTGTACGAGGGGCCGGGCAGAGCGGCCTCAATGGTGGACAGCCGGAAGCCGGGATCATCGCCAATGGCCAGCTCGATCATCTCCGCGCGCTGCTGAAAATCGGCAAGCACCTGCTGATTTTTGTGGGGCGGGATGGAAGCCGGTACAAACCAGACCTCCTCCAGATGACAGATATCCCGGGCGATTCGGGCCAACTGCAGGTGTCCATGGTGAACAGGATCGAAGGTGCCGCCAAGCAGCCCGATGCGTCCGGGAGGCGGGTTCAACTCCGAACCTGTCCCGCGCCATAGACCACAAATTTCCTGGTGGTGAGCTCGGAGAGGCCCATGGGGCCATAGGCGTGCAGTTTCGTGGTGCTGATCCCGATCTCCGCCCCCAGGCCAAGCTGACCGCCATCGTTAAACCGGGTGGAGGCATTTACCATGACCGCCGAGGCATCCACCGACGCCATAAATCGCTGGGCATTGCTATAATCCTCGGTGACAATGACCTCGGTATGCTGGGAACCATGGGCGGCCATATAGTCCATGGCCTCATCGAGGGAGCCCACCACCTTGACGCAGAGAATCAGATCGAGGAACTCGGTGCCCCAGTCGCTGGCGGAAGCCGGACTGATGGCGGGAACCAGGGCGACACTCTCGGCGCAGCCGCGCAGCTCCACCCCGGCAGCAGTCAACTGGCGGGCGATGACCGGGAGATAGTCAGCGGCGATGGCGCGATGAATGAGCAAGCCTTCCAGGGCGTTACAGACGCCGGGCCGCTGGGTCTTGGAGTTCATGATCACCGGTGTTGCCTTGTTGAAATCGGCACTCTGGTCAACAAAGATGTGACAGACCCCTTTGTAATGTTTCAGCACCGGAATCCGTGAGGTTTCCGCGACAAAGCGGATCAGGCCTTCACCCCCGCGCGGGATGATCAGATCGATGAACTCTTCCTGGGCCAGCAGCTCGGTCACCGCCGCCCGATCCGTCACCGGAATAACCTGGATGGCCGCCGGATCAATGCTGTTGGCCGCGAGAACCCCCTGCAGAACCTCGACCAGAACCAGATTGGAGTGGATGGCCTCGGAGCCGCCGCGAAGGATAATGGCATTGCCGGCCTTCAGGCACAGTGCCGCCGCATCCACGGTCACGTTGGGGCGGGACTCATAGATCATCCCGATAACGCCTAAGGGTATCCGCATCCGGCCCACCAGCAGGCCATTGGGTCTTTTGACAAGATTCGAGATTTCCCCCACCGGATCCGGCAGGGCCTGCACCTCATGCAGCCCGGAAATCATGGCGGCCATGACCTTGTCGGAGAGCTCAAGGCGATCAAGCATGGCGGCGGACAGGCCTTTCAGCCGGCCTGCGGCCAGATCCTTGCGGTTCTCCGCCTGGATCAGAGGCCGTTTCTCTTCCAGGGCTGCCGCCATCTGCGAAAGCAGGCTGTTTTTGACCTCGGTGGACAGGGAGACCAGCATCCGCGCCGCCTTTTTCCCATTCCGGGCCATCAGCGGGATGTCAATAGTGGCAGGTTTCAGGGACGGGGCAGGTGCCGCCGATTTTTGAGGATCATTTTCTTGATTCCGTGACATGGTGACGTATGCTCCTACAAGAGAACCAGATTATCCCGGTGGATAACCTCATCGCAGTCCTTGAAACCAAGCAAGGACTCAATTTCATCGGATTGATGCCGTTTGATAATGTCCAGATTGATGGAGCTGTAACTCACCAGCCCGGCGGCAATGGGTTGATTGCGGCCATCAAGACAGTGGACGACATCCCCCACCCCGAACTCTCCCCGCACCTCCTGGATGCCGGATGAAAGGAGGCTTTTGCCTCTGTTGCGCAAGGCGTTGCAGGCCCCATCGTCCAGGACCAGATACCCTTTGGGGCGCAACACATAGGCGATCCAGTGTTTCCGGCGCTGAATCTTGTCCTCGGCAGGGAGGAAGAAGGTCCCGATCATCTCGCCGCTGAATAACTGCTGCAAGATATCGCCCTGGCGACCGGGGCCGATAAAGGAACTTCCTCCGCCCGCCGAAACCATCTTGGCGGCGCGTATCTTGGACAGCATGCCGCCGGTGCCAAGAACGCTTTTGGTATTGCCGGCCATGGCCTCAATCTCGGGAGTAACCCGGGCCACGGTGTACACCGGGCGCGCCAAAGGGTCGGTCAGGGGGTTGCCGGTATAGAGACAATCCACATCGGTGAGACAGATAAACATATCCGCCTCGATGAGATTGGTAATCAGGCCGGCCAGGGTGTCGTTATCGCCAAAACGCAGCTCTTCGCCGGAGACGGGATCATTTTCATTGATGATGGGGATGGCGCCAAAGCGAAAAAGGGTGAGTATGGTGTTGCGAACATTGAGGTATCGATCACGGTCGGCGAGACAGGCGTGGGTCAGAAGGAGCTGGCCGATAACCTTGCCATGACGGGAGAAGGCCTCATCATAGGTCTGCATCAGGCAGGACTGACCGATGGCGGCCAGGGCCTGTTTTTCCTTGAGATCAACCTTCAGACTATCACTGAGGACAATTTTCTTGCGGCCCGCCGCCACCGCCCCGGAGGTGACGAGGATGACCTCGCGCCCGGTATCCTTGAGGAAGGACAGGTCCCGGGAGATATTGTCCACAACTTTTTGATTGATCCCCGAGTCGGTGGTGAGAACGGCACTGCCGACCTTGATAACAATCCGTCTGGCCTTGTCAAAAAGGGTCTGACGATAATAGAGGCCATCATCTCTACTTATCTCATGATTCATGATCGAATAACCAAAAAGTAAATCGAATAGTCGGATAAACTCCATTCCTGACAAACCCCGATAAACGGGATACGAGCCTTTCGCAGATTCTATTCTTGCAAAAAAAAACAAGAATAGAATCTGTAATTCCTTTTCTAAATCAAGATGTGCACGAGAAGAAAAGCGAGTCGCGACGAGGCAGTACAATAAGTACGGTGAGGAGCGACGCAGCGCATTCGACGAAGTGAACGCTTGATTTAGAAATGGAATAAGGCACTAAAAGCTCTCCCCCTCCGGCTCCGGGGGCTCGCCTTCCTGCTCGACACGATCGTGCAGGCGCAATGCCTCCAACTTTTCTTCAAGCAGGTCTTTGAGCTGTTGAATTCCATCTCCGGTCAGACCCGAGATGGAGACGACCGGAAAGCCCAGGCTGGTAAAATGGGCGGCCATCTCCCGCACTTTTTCGGGCTCCTCAACATCTGTTTTATTCAAGACAACTATCCGGATTCTGTCAAGGAGATCTTCCCGATAGGCTCGAAGTTCATTTTCGATCACCAGAAATTCAGCCCGGACATCCTCAACGGAGACATCGATGACATGGAGCAGAATCCGGGTGCGCTCAATATGGCGAAGAAAGGTATGCCCAAGCCCCGCTCCTTCGTGTGCCCCCTCAATAAGTCCGGGAATATCGGCAATGATGCACGGTTCGCTGGAATCAAACTGAAGAACCCCCAGTTGCGGCTCCAGGGTGGTAAAGGGATAACTGGCGACCTTGGGATTGGCGGCCGAAAGCCGGGAGAGAAGGGTTGACTTCCCGGCATTGGGCAGGCCCACCAGGCCGATATCGGCAATCAACTTCAACTCAATGCGCAGCCAGTGTTCTTCCCCCTCCCTTCCCTTCGAGGCAAAACGCGGAGTCCGGTTGGATCCGCTGGAAAAGTGGGCGTTTCCGAATCCGCCATCACCACCTCTGGCGGCAAGAAAGATCTCGCCATCAATGACCAGCTCAGCCAGAACCTCTCCGGTGTCGGCGTCTTTAATGATGGAACCGACGGGCACCTTCATATGACAGTCATTGCCGTTACGGCCATGCATGTCCTTACTCTGCCCATTCCCTCCCCGCTCTGCCTTGAAATGGGAGCGATAGCGAAAATCGATGAGGGAGTTCAGACGCGCCGAAGCCTCAAGCAGAACACTGCCGCCGGCGCCGCCATCACCGCCGCTGGGTCCGCCTTTGGGGACGTACTTTTCACGACGGAAACTGACACAGCCATTGCCGCCATCACCTGCCTTTACGAAAAATTTTGCTTCATCCACAAAGGCCATTTGAGTTATCCATCCCTTTTTAAAAACATCATAAACCGTCTTTCGAGCGGCAGGCCAACGTCTGTTGGCTATGTTGCGTAGTTGGTGCCGGATGCCGGGCATTGAAACAGCCGGAGGGGATGGGTGTTTCGCTGGCGCGGCACAATCCTATTTTGTCAGATTCCCTTCAGTGGCAAGGTCTCAACCACCCCTGACCCCGACCACCCCTGATTCAGGGGGGATAAAGGGGGGTTAAAGGCTTGCCGGTTACGACGATGAAACGGTGTGACAAAGGTGAATTTACCTTTAATGGCAACGACTCAACCACCCCTGACCCCTCCTTATCAAGGAGGGGAATTAAACTCCCCCCTGATTCAGGGGGGATAAAGGGGGGTTAAAAGGGTTGCCGGTTACGACGATGAAACGGTGTGACAATGGTGAATTTCCCTTCAGTGGCAACGACTCAACCACCCCTGACCCCGACCACCCCTTCCCCTCCTTGACAAGGAGGTGAAGGGGTGGTCGGGGAATATCGTTCCCCCCTGATTCAGGGGGGATAAAGGGGGGTTAAAAGGGTTGCCGGTTACGACGATGAAACACTATGACAATGGAGGCATAAGAGGCCGTAAAGGAAACAGGGCAATCCAGGCTGTTTTTGGAACGGGTTCTTTGTATGATCTTTTGGTTGTAATTTGCCAGCCGCCGCGCACTGAAACAGCCGGAGGGGATTGGCTG
>JACDZJ010000381.1_pt1 | contig 13307 bp, 10 predicted proteins | sample 7365721 | NCBI WGS metagenome assembly JACDZJ01 (sample SAMN15143480, study PRJNA637477) | pond metagenome | biome: freshwater wetland ecosystem [ENVO:00000243]; feature: pond [ENVO:00000033]; material: pond water [ENVO:00002228]; isolation source: pond water containing pink berries ... | reverse complement strand
CGTCTAATTCGACCGGTGGGATTTTCACCCACGTGGCTTCCAGCTTCCCCGGCGCACGCACAAAGAAAGACATTTGAAAACGCGCCACCCCGCATTCCCACTCACTTGCCGCGCGCATCACATCGCAAACAGCACCGTTCCGAGAACGGCATGAGCGGGAGAGGCGGAGGATTTTCCGTGGTGGGAGAAAAAAAAAGGCCCGGCGCTTTGTTTCCAAAGCGCCGGGCGCAAGACTGGCAACGACCTACTCTCGCACAACCTATAGAAGCACTACCATCGGCTCTGCAGCGTTTCACTTCCGTGTTCGGGATGGGAACGGGTGGGGCCACTGCGCTGGGTCACCAGACGATGAGAGTCCGAAGGGCTTCGAACTACCAGGTGTCTGGCGACACCATCTTTTGTCAGTATATTTTAAAGAACATTTGAGACCTCGCCTAAGCGGGATCCCGCAGGATTCTCTGGCATTCGCATATTTGGGGAAAAATGAACAACCTCCGGTCGGCAAAGCTGTCAGATGGAGAAAAAAGCCGAACGAGCATTAGTATCGCTAAGCTGAACGCATTGCTGCGCTTATACCCGCGACCTATCAACGTGGTGGTCTTCCACGGCTCTTCAGGGAGATTTCATCTTGGGAGAGGCTTGGCGCTTAGATGCTTTCAGCGCTTATCCTTTCCAAACATAGCTGCCCAGCGGTGCTCCTGACGGAACAACTGGATCACCAGAGGTTTGTCAATCCCGGTCCTCTCGTACTAAGGATTGAACCCCTCAAATCTCCTGCGCCCACAGTGGATAAGGACCGAACTGTCTCGCGACGTTCTGAACCCAGCTCGCGTACCACTTTAACCGGCGAACAGCCGGACCCTTGGGACCTTCTCCAGCCCCAGGATGTGATGAGCCGACATCGAGGTGCCAAACCCTGCCGTCGATATGAGCTCTTGGGCAGGATCAGCCTGTTATCCCTAGCGTACCTTTTGTCCGTTGAGCGATGGCAATTCCACATTAAACCACCGGATCACTTGGACCTACTTTCGTACCTGCTCGACCTGTATGTCTCGCAGTTAAGCTGGCTTATATCCATATACTCGTCACCTGATTACCAACCAGGCTGAGCCAACCTTCGTACTCCTCCGTTACTCTTTGGGAGGAGACCGCCCCAGTCAAACTGACCGGCTGCCAGTGTCTCGCGCCCGGATTACGGGCCGCGGTTAGATGTTCCAGTTTCACAGGGTGGTGTTTCATTGGCGGCTCATCATCCCCCAAAAGAGATGAGTCAAAGCCTCCCACTTACGCTAAGCAATAAAACCGAAACAACAGTGACAGCGTACAGTAAAGGTGCATAGGGTCTTTCCGTCCTACTGCGGGTAGGCGGCATCTTCACCGCCACTACAACTTCGCTGAGCTCCTCGTTGAGACAGCGGTCAACTCGTTACACGATTCGTGCAGGTCGGAACTTACCCGACAAGGAATTTCGCTACCTTAGGACCGTTATAGTTACGGCCGACATTCACGGGGACTTGAGCTCAGAGCTTCGCCTTGCGGCTGACCCCTTACCGTAATCTTTCCGCATTGGTCACGTGTCACACCCTATACGTCGTCATAAAACTTAGCAGAGTGCTGTGTTTTTGTTAAACAGTCGGTTGACCCATTTCACTGCGACCCTCCTAAGAGGGCACCCCTTCTTCCGAAGTTACGGGGCTAGATTGCCGAGTTCCTTAACGAGGTTTCACTCACGCGCCTTGGCACATTTATGCCCACCCACCTGTGTCGGTTTACGGTACGGGCACCTTAGTATACGCCGGAGCTTTTCTTGGCGGACCCTTTAAAGAATCTGCTTCGGCCGAAGCCTCCACATCCGCTTGCGCGACGGGGACTTTCATCACCCCGCTCTTCTCCGGACCCGCGTCACTCCGGTTTAAATTTCGGTGGTGCAGGAATATTAAACCTGCTTTCCATCGTCTACGCCCATCGGCCTCGACTTAGGACCCGACTAACCCTGGGAGGACGAACCTTCCCCAGGAAACCTTGGGTTTACGGCGGACAGGAATTCAACCTGTCTTATCGCTACTCATGTCTGCATCCTCACTTCCCACCACTCCACCGGACGGTTTCCCGCCGGCTTCGACGCAATGGGAACGCTCCCCTACCACGCCCGATAAATCGGGCATCCAGAGCTTCGGTATAACGCTTATCGCCAATCATTATCGGCGCGAGATCGCTCGATGAGTCAGCTATTACGCACTGTTTAAATGATGGCTGCCTCTAAGCCAACATCCTCACTGTTTAAGCAACCTCACATCCTTTCCACTAAACGTTATTTAGGCACCTTAGCTGCTGGTCTGGGTTGTTTCCCTCTCGAACACGAAGCTTATCCCTCGCATTCTGCCTCCCGTGTTACGCCCTGCGGCATTCGGAGTTTGATTGAATTCGATACCCGGGTATGGGCTCTAGTTCATCCAGTGCTCTACCTCCGCAGGTCAGCACACGAGGCTCTACCTAAATAGATTTCGGGGAGAACCAGCTATCACCGGGTTTGATTAGTCTTTCGCTCCTACCTACAGCTCATCCGGGGGCTTTTCAACGCCCATCGGTTCGGTCCTTCACGCCATGTTACTGGCGCTTCAACCTGGCCATAGGTAGATCACCTCGGCTTCGGGTCTAGTGCCCGCAGCTATTCGCCCATTTCGGACTCGCTTTCGCTTCGCCTCGGCCCCAGAGGGGCTTAGACTCGCCACAAACACTAACTCGCAGACTCATTAAGCAAAAGGCACGCCATCACCCTTGCGGGCTCTGACACCTTGTAAGCACATGATTTCAGGTACTATTTCACTCCGCTCGCAGCGGTTCTTTTCACCTTTCCCTCGCGGTACTGGTTCACTATCGGTCGCCAACGAGTATTTAGCCTTACGCCGTGGTCGGCGTGGATTCATGCGTCGTTTCACGTGTGACGCATTACTCAGGAATTCCCTGGGCGCTGCTTGGTTTTCGGTTACAGGCCTCTCACCTTCTATGGAGCGCTTTTCCACACGCTTCACCTAACCTCCCAGCTGCCGTTATCGGGCTCCTACAACCCCCGGGTGCAAGCACCCGGGTTTGGGCTTTTCCGCTTTCGCTCGCCACTACTTACGGAATCACTTTCGTTTTCTTTTCCTCCGGTTACTGAGATGTTTCACTTCACCGGGTCTCGCGCACGCCGTGCTATGTATTCACACGGCGGCGACTGGACATTACTCCAGCCGGGTTACCCCATTCGGACATCCACGGGTCATAGCGTATTTGCCGCTCTCCGTGGCTTATCGCAGCTTATCACGTCCTTCATCGCCTGTTGGCACCAAGGCATTCATCATGTGCTCTTAGTAGCTTTTTATCATCTTGATATTACTGAAATTTCTCCTAGGCGGACCCGGTCCGGTTTTACCCGTCCACAAGCCCGCGCAGACTCAGCTTTGTCAACTATTGGAAGTTGTCATTTTTCTTCCCTAATATGCGAATGTCAAAGAACCCTGCCCATGGCGTTGCCACGGGGCTTGATCCAACCTGAACCATTTTCTGGCCCGTCGATCGGAAAAATTCAAAACGCGCAAACATTGTGGTGGGCCTGATAGGACTCGAACCTATGACCCTGCGCTTATCAAGCGCATGCTCTAACCAACTGAGCTACAGGCCCGAACGAGAGTCTTCAGCGGCCGGCTTTCCGTGTTCAGGGCTGAAAACTGAAAACCAGTGGCTTGGTTTTTTCTTGGAGGCAAGGGGGCTCGAACCCCTGACATCCAGCTTGCAAAGCTGGCGCTCTACCAACTGAGCTATACCCCCAGTCGAGAGTGGCAGATGGGTTGGCACGGATCCTGGCCGGCTTTGTCCGCCTCCAGGTTGCCTTTTTTAGACACTCACATATGCTGAATTGTGCGTTTCGCGTGATTCTGACCAGAGCGGCTTTCGACGCCCTGGATTTTGTCCCGCTTGCGCGGGATCAGACTGACCGTGTTTTTTGCCAGGGCTTTCGCCCCGCAAAGAGTTTAGGTCTTTCTCCTTAGAAAGGAGGTGATCCAGCCGCAGGTTCCCCTACGGCTACCTTGTTACGACTTCATCCCAGTTACCGCTCATAGCGTAGGGCGCTGCCCCCCTTGCGGGTTGGCTCACGCACTTCGGCTACAAACAACTTCCATGATGTGACGGGCGGTGTGTACAAGGCCCGGGAACGTATTCACGGCGCCGTAGCTGATGCGCCATTACTAGCGATTCCGGCTTCATGGAGGCGAGTTGCAGCCTCCAATCCGAACTGGGCCCAGTTTTTGAGATTTCCTCCACCTTGCGGATTCGGTTCATTCTGTACTGGGCATTGTAGTACGTGTGCAGCCCTGGTCGTAAGGGCCATACTGACTTGACGTCATCCCCACCTTCCTCCCCGTTTCACAGGGCAGTCTGTCCAGAGAGCCTTTGCAGGCAACAGGACACAGGGGTTGCGCTCGTTGCGGGACTTAACCCAACATCTCACGACACGAGCTGACGACAGCCATGCAGCACCTGTGCAAATTTGCGGTATTGCTACCGCTCGCTAACTTTCATTAACTTAGAGATGCATGTCAAGACCAGGTAAGGTTCTTCGCGTTGCATCGAATTAAGCCACATACTCCACCGCTTGTGCGGGCCCCCGTCAATTTCTTTGAGTTTTAATCTTGCGACCGTACTTCCCAGGCGGCACGTTTAACGCGTTAGCTCCGGCACGGACGGGGTCTGAGCCCGCCCACACCAAACGTGCACCGTTTACTGCCAGGACTACCGGGGTATCTAATCCCGTTTGCTCCCCTGGCCTTCGTGCATGAGCGTCAGGATATGCCCAGAGAGTCGCCTTCGCAACTGGTCTTCCTCACGATATCTACGCATTTCACTGCTACACCGTGAATTCCACTCTCCTCTACATTCCTCTAGCATGGGAGTATTGAGTGCAGTTCCGGGGTTAAGCCCCGGGATTTCACACTCAACTTTCCACGCCGCCTGCGCACCCTTTACGCCCAATGAATCCGAACAACGCTTGAGACCTCTGTATTACCGCGGCTGCTGGCACAGAGTTAGCCGTCTCTTCCTCTTGCGGTACTATCACTTTCTTGTTCCCGCATGACAGGAGTTTACGACCCGAAGGCCTTCGTCCTCCACGCGGCGTCGCTCCATCAGGGTTTCCCCCATTGTGAAAAATTCTCGACTGCTGCCACCCGTAGGTGTCTGGACCGTGTCTCAGTTCCAGTGTGGCTGGTCGTCCTCTCAGACCAGCTACCCGTCATTGCCTTGGTGGGCCGTTACCTCACCAACTAGCTGATAGGCCGCGAGCTCATCAGGAAGCGTCTTGCGACTTTGGCTTCGGAAGGATGTCCTCCCTGGCCATATGCGGTATTAATTCGCCTTTCGACGAGCTGTCCCCCACTTCCCGGCAGATTGCTCACGTGTTACGCACCCGTTTGCCACTTGACCAGCCCTGTATTGCTACAGAACCGACCTCGTTCGACTTGCATGTCTTATCCACGCCGCCAGCGTTCGTTCTGAGCCAGAATCAAACTCTCCGTGAAAAGTTTGCCCGCCATTGCTGGCGGAAATTTCCTGACTATCCATATATTACCGAGTGAGACTCGGTTCCTATTTGGGCCGTCAAATTAAAATTACAAAACCGACGGAAACGCACAATTCAGCATATGCTGATTGTCTATTTATTTTCTTGTTTGCGTTCTGAATTTTGCCGACTGCGGCGAAAATTCGAATCAGATTTTCAAATACCCTCCCCGCTTGGTGGCGGCTGCAAAAAAGGAAAATTTCTCTTTTTGCCTGCCTTGTCGAGGCCACCTGCGGGAGATCAATTCCCACCAGCCTTTTCGCTGACGGGACGATGAACATATCCCCGATTTCTTTTCCGTCAATACCTTTTTATAAAAAAATTCCAGTCGACGACACCGGATCCGATGAAGAGTCCCTCTTGGCGGTAGCGGCCGTAGTGGGTTCGCGAGGAATGGCTTTCGAGATAGTTGATCTGGCTCTCAATGGCTTCGCGTTTGGTCTGGGGCGCCACTCTGGGTGGGCGGCGAGAAGGGCACGGGATTCGGCCAGCAGAGCTGTGGGACTGGTTTGGGTGAAGACGCATCCGAGTTTGGCCTCGCGGGTGCGAGCACTGCCATCTTCCTGCCTGCCTTTGCGCCCGAAAGGTTTTTCCCGGCGCATGGGTGTGCCCGTGCCATCGCATGATGATTTCATTGGCAATGGGAATATGTTTCGCGCATAGGTCCTGATGTCTCTCCTGAGAAAAATGAAAGAGCCCTTCCTTGCGGAAGGGCTCTTTGCCGTATTGTCCGGCGTTTAGGTTCGTCAGCTAGAGGCTTATGACAGGAGTCGAAGGACCGACTGCGCGCTCTGGTTGGCTTGGGCCAGCATCGCCGTGCCTGCCTGCTGCAGGATGTTAAACCGGGCGAGCTGTGTGCTCTCTGCAGCCACGTCCACATCGATGATGCGGCTGTTAGCGGCTTCTAGGTTGTTTTTGTTGGTGGTCAGCATCTCTTGGCCGAATTTCAGCTTGCTCGCCTCCGAGCCGTTTTGCGCACGCATCGTGGCCAGGCTAGAAAGCGCCGAATTGATCGTCGCCGTCGCAGTGGTGGCATTGGCAACCGATGACACGGAGGCCGAAGTGGCACCGATGGCTGCCGCCATGTTTGTATCACCCAGAAGACCTGCCTTCGTGATGGTCGTGCTGGTGGTGGAGTCTTCGTTTGTATAGACGGTGGACGTGCTGCCGGCTGTTCCAGCGCCGAACAAGCTCACTCCGTTGAACGTGCCTGCCCCCAGAGCAGTGAGCTGCGTTTGAAGCGCGGCAAACTCCGTCTGATAGTTGGCGGTGTCGTTGGTCGTCTTAGTGACGTCCTGCGCAAGGGTGGAGAGCTCAGACATGCGAGTCAGCACCTTGGTCGCCGTAGCAAAGGCCCCATCCTGAGTTTTCAGGAAGGACTGAGCATTAGAGAGGTTGGTGTTGGTCGCTTCATTTCGACGAATCGCTGCGCTCATTTTCATGGACACAGCCAGACCGCCTGCGTCATCGGAAGAATCGACAATGCGCGTACCGCTGGAGAGCCGTTGCAAGCTCTTTTGCAGCATCGTATTGGTCGAGTTCAGGTTCGAGGCCGATACGGAGGCCGACGTATTGGTATTGATTGATAAAGCCATAACTTTTCCTTGTTTTGAGTTTTTTTGCGACGTCCGTGCCGCATTCGGGTCGGTTTGATGAAGTGTTCGGCCTCACTTATCGGGCGTCAGCCACCCTGTAATTAAGAGTTCGGCGAGTGTGGAAGAAACTTGAGGAAAAAAACAGGATTTTTTCTTGTCCTGCTGCAGGGCGTGATCGGCTACCCGGTCAGCGCGGCCATTTTTCCTTCGCTGCCGATGGTTTTTTCTGTCTCGGTGATGATGAGCGGGAGGAGGGCATTGAAAAATTCCGGTGTGTAGCCTTCTTCGCTCAGGAGGTCCTCATCGAGCTCGTTTTGGAATCCGTCTTCCCCGACGCCGAACCCGAGGTTGATAGCGAGGTTTTTGGAGGCATGAATAAGGAGAACTAGCGGGCGGTTCTCCCCTACCACGGAGCGAGGGCGGGGGTAATACTCGACGACCTGGACCAAGGAGCGTGGAAAATTCCACTTACGAAGGAGAGCGGACGCGACTTCCGTATGGTCAAAGCCAAAGACTTCCCGCTCCAGAAGCCTCCAGCTGCGATTGGATTCTTCCTGAAGCTTTCGGACCATGCCGAAATGTTGGCCGCAGGCATGGGCCATGCCCAGCTTGCCGATATCGTGGAGAAGGCCGGCCGTGTAGGCCTCCTTCGGGTCCATCCCGCCCCGTTCGCCAGCAAGGATTCCGGCCGCAATAGCCACGGTGAAGGAATGCGTGCACAAATCTCCTGGCTCCCACCCGTAGCCCTCCACCGGAGCGGACATCCAGCGACCGACCAACCCGCCAGCCACCAACCGGTAGATCTCGCTACTGCCGAGGCGCAGGAACGCCTCATCCAAGGAGGTACACTGGGAGCGCCGGAAGTAGGCCGAGTTGGCCAAGCGCAGGATCGCGGCGGTTGTCCCGGGGTCCCTCGAAATCAAGGACACCAGCGCGGAAGAAATGACATCCGGGTTGTCCATGAGCGTGATGATCCGTGGGAGCAAATCCGGCGCGCATGGCAGCGACGCCGTTTTTTCACAAACATATTCAAGGGACAGATTTGCGATCATGATGAGGTCACACGGATGGAGTCTGCGCTGGCTGGGAAGAACGCATTCAACACGTTCAGTCGGGCTGGCGCGAGCGGAAAATAGAAAAATCCTCCCTCAGGATTTTCGAGCGCGTCTGATTATTGAAGTGAGGCTTCGTTACGCCGGCAAGGTCGTGAGCAGGATCTCAGCCATGCCGGAGGCCGGGGAAACATCGAGCCCGTCTCCCTCCGCCGGTATCAGGAAGAAGCTTCCTCGGGCAAAGGAACATCCGCCGCAAACGACCTCGCCAACTGTGACCGCGACCAAGGTGAATCGCCCTGCCCGACGCACGTCCTCCGCTGTAGACAGCATAAGCTTTTTGACATGGAAGAATGGGCAGTTCGCGATATCGGCCTCCCCAGCATTGCGAACGGGCGGTTCGAAATCTGAAAAATCGATTGAGGCGAGCGACTGGTTGATATGGAGGGCACGCGGCTTTCCATCGAGCCCCATGCGGTTCCAGTCAAAAACTCGGTAGGTGGTGTCGCTATTTTGTTGGACTTCGACGATCAGGTTGCCTTCTCCGATCGCGTGGAGGCGGCCGCTGGGGATGAAGATGCTCTCTCCGGTCGAGACCTGAATCTCATGAAGGGTGCCCTCGACCCCGCCAGCCTCCAACCCGGCTTCAAAATCCGCGCGCGAAACGCCTTTCTTGAGCCCCGCATAGATCCGGGCCCCGGGTAGGGCATCCAAAAAAAACCAGACTTCGGTCTTTGGCTCCCCCCCTAGGGACTCGGCCAAATACAGCGGGGGATGCACCTGCACGGAAAGCCGATCGCGGGCATCCAGAAGCTTCACGAGCAGGGGAAAGCGGGGCGACGGGTCGCTCAGGTAGTCTGCACCAAAAACCTCTGCCCTGTGCCTGGTCCACAGCTCCTGGAGCGATTTTCCCCGCAACTCCCCGGCATGCACGACGCTCTGTGCATCCTCCCGATCCACAATCTCCCAGATTTCCCCAATCGGCACCCCCTTCGGAAGAACCTTTCCCAAAACAGATTCAAACCGACGTCCGCCCCAAACCCGCTCCATCGGGATCGGCTCAAAAAAAATGGGTTCATTCATGGCCGACAGCATTTTCTTTCTGTCGGCCAAGAGCAACTTCAAAAATTGGCTCAGGGAAGGTCATTCGGGCGGGCGACCATAATCCCGGCGCGGGAAGAAAAGCACAAAGAATTTCATGGCATTTTATAACCCGACGGCTTGGCGCACGCGCGCCATCACCGGGTTGGAAGCGGATCGTGCCCTCTCGGCCCCCTCTCGAAGAATGCTATCCACGAGGCCGACATCAGCGAGGATCTCCTCCCGACGCTGGCGCTGGGGGGAAAAATACTCCCAGATCCCCGCAAAGAGACGCTTCTTCAGATCCCCGTAGCCGACACCCCCGCGTAGGAAATCGCCCTCCATCGCGCGGTAGTCGCACTCCGACGCCACAAGTTTGTAGAGCCCGAGGATCGCGGAATTTTCGGCCGGCTTCGGCAGCTCGACAGCCGTCGAGTCGGTCTTGATGCCCATGATTTTTTTCTTCAGCACATTCTCCGGAGCAAAAATTTCGATTGTGTTCTTGTAGCTCTTGCTCATTTTCGCGCCATCGAGCCCGGGCACGGTCGCGGTATCCACGCGGATGCTGGGTTCCGGTAGCTTGAAGACCTCACCGTAGATTTCGTTCACCTTGATGGCGATATCCCGCGCGACCTCGAGGTGCTGTTTTTGGTCACGTCCGACCGGGACGAGGTCGCTATCGTAAATGAGGATATCGGCCGCCATGAGGACCGGATAGGAAAAGAGCCCGTGCGAGGCATGCAGACCTCGAGCGGTTTTGTCCTTGAAGGAATGGCACCGCTCGAGCAGCCCCATCGGAGTCACCGTGCTCAGGATCCACGCGAGCTCGGTGACCGATGGCACATCGGATTGACGGAAAAAGACCGACCGGGCAGGGTCGAGCCCGCATGCTAGGAAATCCACGGCCAACTCTTGGACATTTGCCCGGAGGGTGGCGGCATTTTGCACGGCTGTCAGCGCATGCAGATCCGCGACGAAGTAGAACGCCTCGCCCTTTTCCTGGAGCTCGATCGCCGGCTTCATCATGCCGAAGTAGTTGCCAAGATGGGGAGTGCCCGTGGGCTGGATGCCGGAGAGGATGCGCATGCAGGGGATCCTAGCAGGGGATGCTGCGCGTGAAAAAAGAAAAATCCGCCTCGTTTCCTCCGATGCCCGGCGGCGTGCCAACCGGAGGCTGGACAGGCGGGGCAGAGGGAGGGCATGTTGGCAGGCATGGCGAACGACCAAAGACGCACGATTTTAGAACTGCGACAGGACTGCCGCACGGGACCCCTATCCGCCCGGGTGGCTGGGCAGGTCGAAGAGCTGACGAAGAAGGATTCGGCCAACGGAAAACCCTACTGGGAGATGAAGCTGCGGGACGCGACCGATGTGATGACCCTGCGAGCCTGGGTCGATACGGCGGCGTTCGGCGCGTGCGAGGACCTCGAGCGCGGGGCCTGCATCGAGGTGGAAGGAGAGTTTTTGATCAACGGGGGCTTCGGCCTCGACGGGCGGCGCTGGCGGCTGAGCCCGCTGACGGCAGATTCCGCCGCATCCCTTTTTGCGGGTTCGCCCAAAGAGGTGGCCGGGGCAGAGAAGGATCTCGCCTGCGTGCGAAGCCTATCCGAAGGCCTGGCCGACCTCCGGCTCCGGGCGCTCTGCCTGCTTTTTCTCGATGAGCACGGCGTGCGGTTTCGCAGGGCGGCAGCGGCGAGGGTGAACCATCACGCCCACCGGGGGGGGCTCCTGAGGCATACGGCGCAAATGATGCGCTCGGCAGATGCGCTCTGCGCCGTTTACACCGAGCTCAACCGGGACCTTCTCCTCGCGGGCGTGCTCTTTCACGATACGGGGAAGCTCTGGGAAATGTGTCCGCCCGAGCTGGGGTTCGAGATGCCTCGCGAGATCCGTGGCGAGCTTCTCGGGCATATCAGCATCGGCATCGAGCTGGTGAATACCCTCTGGCGGAAGCTTCCCCTCGACGAGTGGAAATCCCTCTTGCCGGCCTCCGAGGACGTGCGCCTGCACCTCCTGCACCTCCTGGCCTCGCACCATGGCGAGCTTCAGTTCGGCTCTCCTGTCGAGCCGAAAACGCCCGAGGCCATGGCTCTTCATTTTGTTGATAACATCGATGCGCGGCTTGAAATGTTTGCCATGGCCTACGCCCGGCAGCCCGAAATCGCACCGGGCATCCACGAACGCGTGCGCCCGCTGAATACCTCGCCAGTCCGCGCACTGGGGCGGGTGGCCTGGGCGGCGAAGCCGTGATGAAGACCTTCTCTCCCGCGTCCTGGAAGCCAACACTGCCGGATCCTGAGCTTTGCCCAGCCGGACAAGAGCTGCGCGCTCTCTTCTGATTGCTCCTGTTCTTTTGGGCGGCTCTCCCTTCTGCGCTGTGGACCAGTCGAACCGCACGGTCGTGACAATCAAGGACACCGCGGATATCGGAGCGCAGGCCAGAAGATTCCTGCGCACGAGAGTGACCCAGGAGTAGGGATCGCTGCGGGGATGAGGCATCTTTGGCTCGGCCGCCTGGCAGTGCCGGGCTCGCGACACATTCGTGGGCTGGACACCCCAGGATCGTCAGCAGCGCCTAGGCTGGACGACCAATAACACCCGTTTTCTCATCCTTCCCTTCGAGCTCGCGAAGCTTCAGGCTGTCGCTGAATCGAAGAAAAAATAACCGAGATGAACAAGCCAGCGAGGGAGATTCCTTTTGACAATGCGTCGACTTATGATAAGTAACATATCATGAAAGTTGCATCTGTGGCAGATCTGAGAAACAACTTCGCAAGCGTTTCCCGTTGGATCTACGAGGGCGAAAACGTGACGATTCAAAAACGAGGGCAGGCGTTTGCCGTGCTCTCCCCGGCTGGGAAAAAGAAAAAGGCTGGTATTGAATGGCCGGACTACGAATCTCGGTTGAAACGCATGTTTCCCAACGGTCCGACCAAAGGGAGCTCGGAGGAAATCATTGATGACATGCGGGGAGAATACTAGGTGAGAATTTATTTCGACACGTCCACCCTGATAAAGCTCTATGTGCTCGAAGCGAACTCCAGCGCAGCTTTGGAGATCATCCGGGCAAACAAGAATCCCGTTCCGTTTTCGCATCTTGTCGAATTGGAATTGAGGAACGCGATCAGGTTGAAACACGGGCGGGGGGAGATCACGGCATCGGAACAGCGGGCCTCCTTGCAAGCCTTGGATAGCGATCTTGCAAAGGGTGTCCTCGCCCGCCCTGAATACGATCTTGAAGCCGTTTACCACCGGGCGGAAACCCTCTCTGCAAAACATGCGGCGGCCACCATGTCGCGCTCTGCCGACATCTGGCACGTTGCGGCGGCTGTGGAGATCGGCTGCAAGACGTTCGCCTCTTTTGGTGACCGGCAAAGAACCCTTGCGGCTCTTGCCGGGCTTGAACTCCTGCCTGCGAAAATCACCAAAAAGAAACCATGAGAAATCTTGATTTTCCAAGGCAAAACAGCTCAACTTGACCTGCAATCGAGATGAACCGGGCAACGCAGGGATGCGACCCGTCGGGCTCGATTGCCCGACGAAGCGGGAAACCGATTCTGAGAATCAGAGGTCTAGGACACGAAATGTCCTAGACCTTTTTTCTTATTCCTACGGACGGGACATTGAGTGTCTACCGCACGTAGAACTCAAAGACCACAGCGGAATTGCATCAAGCAAGTATACTCGTACACGTAACGGAATGGGGCGAACTCAAGGGCGGTTTGAAGTGGGGCAACCCAGGTTGCCGCCTCATTGCTCTCAGGGTAAAGATGGTGCGCGAGACTCCAGAGGTGTTCGCTGGCAATGAGGTCGAAGGCTGACGAGTATACTAATCATTTTAGAAAAGAGCGACTTTGTCGCTTCAAGGACTCTAGCCGACATTGGATTTCGGCACTCGATTCCGGGATACCGGGAGGCAGACATCAGCTAACCCCACTTCGCGGACTGGCGGGGTCTGAGAGCTTCGGAGCCGCTATTTTG
>JACDZJ010000380.1_pt1 | contig 13310 bp, 12 predicted proteins | sample 7365721 | NCBI WGS metagenome assembly JACDZJ01 (sample SAMN15143480, study PRJNA637477) | pond metagenome | biome: freshwater wetland ecosystem [ENVO:00000243]; feature: pond [ENVO:00000033]; material: pond water [ENVO:00002228]; isolation source: pond water containing pink berries ... | reverse complement strand
TAAAATAAAAAACGTAAATTTTATTTACGTTTTAGAAAAGTAAAAACATAAAGCCTTTAATGACTTATTCTCGTGTGCTGTTTCAAAAGTCAGACAACCAATTGAGTCGTTCTTTAACTGGTTAAATGAAAAAACAAAAATTCAAAGAGCGATGAAAGTCAGATCAACTGCGGGATTACTTATTCATTTATTTGGCAAAATGTCTATTGCTTTCATTAATCTAATTTTTTAAATACTGATTCGCATTAATAATTATTGATATGTTTTATGTAATTTATGTTCAGCTAATCAGTCTTGTAACGTACATCTAAATACTTGTTACTATTTACACGGATTTGAAATTTTAACAATGGAAGGTAAAAGCATACTTAAAACAAATCAACAAAAACTAAATATTATTGTATTATCACATGGATCATACCTTGCTGAAATTACAACGTCTAAAGGTACTTTTGTTAAAAAGATTTTCAAAGAATAGTTTTTTGTGATTGATTTCACTAAAAAAAATCCACACATTAAAATACTTTAGATTTGGATGAACTGATTTTTTGTAAAATATTATTACATTTATAATTTGGAAGTAATCAATTCGTATGAATATAGAGATATTATTTTCTAAGTTTACTCCAATTATTCAATATTCCAATTTTTGAACTTTTGTTCCTTCAAACAGGTGCTAATTTTCCAAAAATGCCAATACTAATAGTACTAAATAAGATAGCTTTTTATTTGTGGATCACGCATTAAGCGAGAAGTTTAGCGTTTTTTAACATTTGCTACTGCCTGTCGTTCGTTAAGTTTAGAAAATACCTTTTTGATATGTTCTTTTCTTTCTAAATTTCAATAAGTAAAAATAGCATTATGTATTAAGATTTAAATATTTTATACTGAGCAATTTATTTAAATAGTTGATTCTAAAAATATTAAAAAATACGAAATAACTAATCTCCGACTTTAATAAATTGTCATATAATTATGAATAAATCGATTAATTCGTATTACTTTTGTAGAAACTTCCAATTGAAATGAAAATATTTTACAAACCTGCGTATACTTATTTTTTTGTAGATATCCTGTTATTGGTAATGAGTTTTTATGTTGTTTTGGATTGGTTTCCACTTACCACTAATACCCCATTCGATAAGTATTCTTTACCTTCGCTTTATTATGTTCTTTTTTGGATATTTTTTTCCTATATTTTTGGTCGATATAAATTATTAAAAGTACAAAAATATTTTAATTCAACATTAAGATTGTTAAATATTAGTTTGATTATCTTTATATTTTTCAAGTTAATAATCTCTTTATACTTTGATCGTTATTCGGATTATGTGCTATTTACAATTACTGTAGGTGCATTTTCTCTCAATTATTTGGCGTTAAGTTTATATTTTTCATACAGATATGCAATAGAATATAATGAATTTACGATTAAACCAGTTGGTATTCGTACAAATGCAACAGTTAAACCAAGTGTACCACTTGATAAAGAGAGTTACTTGCAATTGTGTTCAACAATCCGTTTCCATTCAGGTAATTCCATCTTGAAACTTTTACAAGATAATGTTGACTTAAACAGCGGAAATACATTGGTTTTTGCCTCGACTGATTCAAGGTTTTTGAAGTACCAGCCTCAATATCAATTTTCTACAATTATACAACTTGAAAAATTAAATAATATACAGGGAATCAATAAGATGCTTTCAATTGCAAACGAGAAATTACCCGATGATGGAATTTTTATTTGTTGTTTTGAATCGAAGAGCACCAATAAAAAACGATTTTTGAAGCGATATAAAAAGGGATTAAATTATATTTTATACAGCTTTACTTATTTTTTTCAAAGAGTTTTACCCAAAATAATATTAACACATAAGTTATATTATACCATTACAAAGGGTGCAAATCGTATACTTTCAAAATCAGAAGTTCTAGGCAGATTATATTGTTCGGGATATAAAGTAATTCGAGATAAGAAAGTTGGTCAATTAACATATATTATTGCACAACGCGTAAAACAACCTGAGTCACTTCAAAAGCGCACATACGGACCATTGATTCGCTTACGTAGATATGGTAAGGATGGAAAGTCGTTTGATGTTTATAAAATGCGAACAATGCATCCATATTCTGAATATTTACAGGGATATATATACGATAGAAACAATTTAAAAGACGGTGGAAAATTATATGGAGATATACGTGTTACAACTTTAGGCAGATTTATGAGAAAGTATTGGCTGGATGAACTTCCAATGATATTTAATCTCTTGAAAGGTGAACTTAAATTGGTAGGTGTGCGACCATTAAGTGCTCATTATTTTAGTTTGTACAGCAAAGAATTTCAAAAAAAACGTGTAAAATTCAAGCCGGGATTAATGCCTCCATTTTATGCCGATATGCCACACACACTCGAAGAAATTGAAGCTTCAGAGTTACGATATTTAAAAGCTTGCGAAACTAATGGAACTTTTAATACTGACCTGCGTTATTTCTTTTTAATTTTGAAAAACATTTTGTTGAAAAAAGTGAGAAGTTCGTAGTGATTGAAATATTATAAAAATCAATTTCGAATTTATTTTATTTATGTAAAGTATTTGGGAATTATTGCCCTAAAATAGTTTAGACTATGAAATTAATAAGTAAATTTTTCTTTATTATAGTTTTTATATTTTTCAATTTTGTCATTTTTGGGCAGGATATACCACAACATATTTCGTACACTCGTATTTACGATTTTTTGGATGAAATGGCGAGTGAAGGAATTTTTGAACTTAATTCTGTTGCAAAACCTTATGCCCGTACTTTTATTACTGATAAGCTTCTTGAAGCTGAAGCACAGAGTCAATTACTAAATAATAAACAACACAAGGAATTGTATTTTTTTTTGAATGAATTTGCTTTGGAACAAGAGAGATTGCCTGATTCCAAGTTGAACATTTGGAAAAACGAACTATCAAAGGCATCTTTTATACAACCAGCATTTCATTATCGGGATACATTTTTAAGAGTTCGTATCACTCCATTGGTTGGTTTACAAGTTACCCGCAATAAAAACGGAATTATTATAAAACGTTGGTATGGTGGTGAATTACAAGCTATGATTGGAAATCATCTAAGTATTTATGGGAGTTTGCGCGACATTTCATTTCAGGGTTCATTGTTATCACGTCCTTCATATTTAAACAATTATGCAGGTTGTGAATACAAAGAATCGACTGCCGGTGGCGATTTTAGCGATTCGCGTGGTGGAATAAAATATGCATGGAATTGGGGTTCATTTGGTTTGGTAAAAGAAAATGTGGTATGGGGCGATAATTATCATGGATCAAATATTCTTTCGGGGCGTGCACCTTCATTTCCAATGCTTATGTTGCACCTAAAACCTGCAAAATGGTTCGAAATGCAATATTTTCATGGTTGGTTAGTATCAAATGTTCTCGATAGTACGCGCTATTATGTTGATAATCTAGGTACTAAGCAATACCGAATGGCAAATAAATTTATGGCTGCTAATTTATTTACATTTAATCCGGTGCGTAATTTTAACTTTTCGGTAGGTAATTCAATTGTTTATTCCGAATCAAATGTACAGGCAGCTTATTTTATTCCGGTAGCATTTTACAAGTCGCTTGATCATTCTTTAACAAAAGGATTAAGTATTGAAAATCAAAACTCACAAATATTTTTAAATTTTAGTTCCAGAAATATCAAACATTTACATCTTTTTACTTCAGTTTATATCGATGAAGTAGATTTCAGTAGATTTAAACCGAGTAATCCCGAGAAGAATCCAATTTCTTATAAAGTTGGTGCAAGCTTAAGTAATTTTCCGGTACAAAGTTTATCGATAATTGGTGAATTTACCCGAACAAATATAATTAACTATAAACATTCGATTCCTGTACTTACATGGGCTTCAAACGGTTATAATTTAGGTAGTTATTTGGGTGATAACTCACAGGAAATTTATTTTGCATTGCGCTTTAAACCTATTCGTGGACTGGATTTTAGCCTGTCGTGGATTGAAGCAAAACACGGAAACGAATATTATTATTTGCGAAAGCCAAGTGCAGCCATTGGAACTATTATCAGTCAGCCGGTGTTGGGTGATATTTCTTGGAGCAATCAAACACTTGAATTCAACGCTCAATACGAAATTTTTAATAATGCCTATGCACTGTTTAACCTAAGTTTAAGCAATATTAATGAGTATGATTTAACTTCCACATCAATTGCAGGTGAATTACGTAAAACAGATTCAAATTATCCTGATTTCACACCAGCTTTTCTCGAAGGTAAAAATTCGACAATTACGTTGGGTTTTAGTATGGGATTTTAATAAAATAGTATAATAGATACTATTCCAAAGCATATTTTACAAAAGAATTAATATACGCAGTTACAAGAATTTGGTTACTAGTTACAAGTCTGTTTCTCTGAATATTAATCACAAAAAACATATCATTTAATTATTACATATTACTTACTATGAAACAATATACCGATTTATTAAATCGCGTTTTGGCAGAAGGTGTTCACAAAGAAGACCGTACCGGTACCGGTACTATCAGTTTGTTTGGTCATCAAATGCGTTTTAATCTTGAAGATGGTTTTCCATGCCTTACAACAAAAAAATTGCACTTAAAATCTATTATTCATGAATTATTGTGGTTTCTGAATGGTGATACAAATATCAAATACCTCGCAGATAACGGTGTTCGAATTTGGAATGAATGGGCAGATGAAAATGGTAATTTAGGACATATTTACGGTTATCAGTGGCGTTCGTGGCCCGATTATAACGGTGGACACATCGATCAGATTTCAGAAGTTGTAAATACAATTAAAAACAATCCTGATTCTCGTCGCATTATTGTAAGTGCCTGGAATGTAGTCGATATTCCGAATATGAATTTACCACCCTGCCATGCATTTTTCCAGTTTTATGTTGCCGATGGCAGGTTGAGTTTACAATTGTATCAACGCAGTGCCGACATTTTTTTGGGTGTTCCATTTAATATTGCTTCTTATGCTTTGTTATTGCAAATGATGGCACAAGTTACCGGATTAAAAGCGGGCGATTTTATTCATACGTTGGGTGATGCTCATATTTACACCAACCATTTAGAACAAGTTAAACTTCAACTTTCCCGCGAAGTTCGAACCTTACCTTACATGTTAATTAAACCCAACGTAAAAGATATTTTTTCGTTTCAATTTTCTGATTTTGAATTGATAAATTACGACCCACATCCCCACATTAAAGGTATTGTAGCAATTTAAAATCTAAGCTAAATATTTTTAAAAAAAATTTCAGATTAAAACATTAAGTATAAAAATGGATAATTCAAGTAGATTGTCCATTTTTATTTTGTAATTTTGCCTGCCTATCCCATAATTTGTATTGATATATTACTGCACACTTTTTCAAAAAATTATCGGTATCGAAATTCTAAGATAGGTTAAAAATGTCAATATAATGCATGTTTTCATGCAAATAACACTGATAGTTAGTAATTAAATTTAAAATTTTATGTCAAAAATTACAATTATTGCAGCGGTTGCCGATAACTACGCCATAGGGATTCAAAACAAGCTTCCCTGGCATTTGCCTGCTGATATGAAGCATTTTAAACAATTAACTACTGGTCATGCCATCATGATGGGAAAGCGAACTTTCGAAAGTTTACCACATGGACCACTTCCAAACAGAAAGAATATTGTTGTCACTTCGGTAATGTCCGAAGGTGTTAATGAAGGATATTTCGAAGCCGATTCATTGGAAGATGCATACTTTCTTTGTGAGCACGAAAAACAAATTTTTATTATCGGAGGTACTTCAATTTATAACCAGACAATAAATAAAGCTGATAAATTGAATATAACCTGGGTACATGGCGAATTTCAGGCTGATGTTTTTTTTCCTGAAATTGACTTTAAGGAGTGGAAAGAGATAAGTAGAGAGGATTTTCCTGCCGATGAACAAAATGCGTATCCATATTCATTTGTAGAATATAAACGAATAAAAATGAAATAATTTCTTTAAAAGATTTAATAAAACGCCATTCTTATTAAAGAGTGGCGTTTTATTATATGTTAAATCTACAAATTTTTCGTTAATATTAATTTTGCTAATAAACATTGCAATTAATTGCATAATGATTATCTTTGCGTACTTTTAATAAAATATTGAAACTTAAAACGCAAAACGATTACCATGAGTTATTTATTTAAACCTAAGAATTACCAACCCATACTCAACCTCCAACAAACGGAATTGGGAATAACTAAAATTAAAGATTTTTTTCAATCCAATTTATCTTCAGAACTACGGCTGCGCCGAGTGACTGCGCCACTTTTTGTGCTTCGTGGTACCGGAGTTAATGATGATTTGAATGGTGTAGAACGTGCTGTTAATTTTCCAATAAAAGATATGAATGATGCCCGTGCAGAAGTAGTACACTCTTTGGCAAAGTGGAAACGTCTAACACTGGCAGACTACGGCATCGAAAATGGTTATGGTATTTATACCGATATGAATGCAATACGTGCAGACGAAGAATTGGGAAATTTACATTCACTTTATGTCGATCAATGGGATTGGGAACGGGTAATAATGGCTGAAGAACGCAATATTGATTTCCTGAAAATGATAGTAAAAAGTATATATGCTACTTTTTTGCGTACTGAATATTTGGTTTCGGAAAGTTTTCCGGAAATAAAACCATGTTTACCTTCAGAAATTACGTTTATTCATGCAGAAGAATTGCGGAGACTTTATCCAAATCTGAATTCAAAAAAAAGAGAAACCGAATTTACAAAAAAATACAAAGCTGTTTTTGTTATTGGCATTGGTGGACCTTTGGGCGATGGAGTAAAACACGATGGACGTGCTCCCGATTATGATGACTGGACAACGATAGCTGAAAACGGTTTAGCAGGACTGAATGGGGATTTAATATTATGGAATCCAGTATTGGAACTTGCTTTCGAAGTATCGTCAATGGGAATTAGGGTTAATAAAACAGCACTTTTACGTCAATTGGAAATGGAAGGAAAATTGAGTAGATTAGAAATGTATTTCCATAAACGCTTGAATGAAGGATCATTACCGCTTTCGATTGGAGGTGGTATTGGTCAATCTCGTTTGTGTATGTTCTTTTACGCAAAGCACATATTGGTGAAATTCAAGCCAGTATTTGGCCTGAACAAATGTACAAAGACTGCAAAGAACTGAATATTAAATTGATTTAAGATGATTTTTTGTTATGTGACAGACTTATTAAATTTCTTGTAAAATAGAACCAACTTCTAACAGTTGGTAAAATGAAAATCCTGAACAACCATTTTAAACTGTTTTCAGGATTTTCAATATTATTATAATCAAGACTATCTGCATAAAACGAAACTTTTCAAACTTTTTACCATTATTCTGACTGATTTTTTGTAATTTCGCCATCTATTAATTTGAATGATAATTTTGAATAAAATGAATATAGATTTTAATAAAGGCGGCGGTTTAGTTCCTGCCATTATTCAAGATGAATTGACTTCTAAAGTCTTGATGTTGGGTTATATGAATCAGGAAGCTTTGACCAAAACACAGGAGACGGGTCAGGTCACTTTTTTTAGTAGATCCAAAAATCGATTGTGGACAAAAGGCGAAGAAAGCGAAAATTTTCTAAATGTTGTTTCTATAATTCCCGATTGCGATAATGATACTTTATTGATTAAAGTTCATCCAATTGGTCCGGTTTGCCACTCCGGAGCAGATACTTGCTGGGGTGAAAGCAATGAGGGAGATATTACTTTTCTTAAATACTTGCAGGATTTTATAACAGTTCGTTTTAAGCAAATGCCCGAAGGTTCCTATACCACTTCACTTTTCAAAAAAGGTATTAACCGAATGGCGCAAAAGATAGGTGAAGAAGCTGTTGAAACAATAATAGAAGCTTCCAATGGTACCGATGAAGGTTTTATCTACGAAGCTTCCGATTTAGTGTATCACTTAATTGTTTTACTCACTTCCAAAGGTTTTTCGCTTGACGATTTAGCACACGAATTAAAGAAAAGACACAAATAAATTTATAATTTATAAAATGGAAAAAAAATTATTGATAAAATACGTTGATGTAGACATTTACCAACAAGAGTTATTGGTGTTGAAAAATGTTCAAATCGAAATACATTCCAGCGAATTTGTTTATTTGCTTGGGAAAGTTGGAAGCGGGAAAAGTTCATTGCTAAAATCATTCTACCACGAAGTTCCGATTTTGTCGGGGGTTGCAGGTGTGCTCAATTACGACTTAATTACACTAAAACCCAATGAAGTTCCGTATTTGCGAAGAAAAATTGGAATTGTATTTCAGGATTTTCAACTACTCCACGACAGAACAGTTCATGCTAATTTAGAATTTGTTTTGAAAGCTACAGGCTGGGAAGATAAGGTAACAATTAATGAGCAAATAAACAATGTATTGGATCAGGTTGGTATGAGTAGTAAAGGATATAAAATGCCACATCAACTTTCGGGTGGTGAACAACAGCGGATTGTAATCGCACGGGCTTTACTAAATTCTCCCGAAATGATTTTGGCTGATGAGCCAACTGGAAATCTGGATACAGAAACAGGTAAAGAATTGGTGGAATTGTTGTATAATATTCGCCAATCTGGTACTACAGTAATTTTGGCTACGCATAATCTGGCTTGGGTGAAAAAATTTCCTGGAAGAATATTTAGATGTGAAGACGATAAATTGAAGGAAGAAACAGATGCATCAAACATTCAAAAGGAAATTATTGAAGAACTTGATGTGATGAAAAATCTGGTTGAAGAACCAGTTGTTTTTGAGAAATCGGAAGAAAAACCCATTCAATCGAATGAGCTGGACATGATCGAAAAGACAGATGAAGAACCGGTCGTTATCGAAGTAAAAATGAAAGAAAAAGATTCATTAAAAAACGAAACTCCAAGAAAAAATATACGATAAAAAAAGAAAGACTGTTTCCTGCAAAGACAGTCTTTTTTTAGAAATGTTAACGATTAGTCATGAAAAAACTTCGTTGCCCACAATGCGATATACATCGCTTTTACGTTAAAAACGAGCAACTTGAATGCATTGTTGTAATCGTCGACGAGCAATCCGTAGTCATTCCTCTACATTCTACCGATTCATTGGAAGGTTTTGACTTAACTATTTTATATTGTTTGGGCTGCTCGTGGACAGGTTCACCAAAATCACTCAAAGGTGGAAGTCACAAAAAGCATATTAAATAAAAAAAATCCCTTGAATCGAATGATACAAAGGTTTTTTTTTCAAACTTTTCAAACTTTTCAAACCCTTCAAACTCTTCAAATCCTTCTTAATACGCTCTTGCAAATATTACCCGTTGTACGGATGGTTTTCCTGTCACCATGCATGTACCGGGAGTTGTGTCGCCATTTAATGGAATGCAGCGGATTGTGGCTTTGGTTTCTTCTTTAACGCGTTCTTCGGTTTCGGGTGTACCATCCCAATGGCAAAGTAAAAATCCTCCTTTTTCAATTTCAACTTTAAATTCGTCGTAAGAATTTACTTCGCGGGTAACCGAAGCACGATAATCAAGTGCTTTCTGGAAAATATTTATCTGAATTTCTTTTAATAATCCACTGATATATCGTTCGATATTTTGCAATGAAACAGTTTCTTTTGTCATGGTATCGCGACGTGCTACTTCTAAAGTTCCATTTTCAAGGTCGCGGGCACCCATAACCAACCGCACCGGAACACCTTTAAGTTCGTATTCGGCGAATTTCCACCCCGGCTTTTTATTGTCGTTGTTGTCAAATTTTACGCTAATACCCATTGATCTTAGTTTTGCTGTAATTTCATTTACTTTTTCCGATATAGCAGCCAATTGTTCTTCGTTTTTATAAATTGGAACAATAACAACCTGGAAAGGAGCGAGGTTAGGAGGTAATACCAACCCATTATCATCGGAATGTGACATAATAAGCGCACCAATTAAACGGGTGGAAACACCCCACGACGAAGCCCAAACATAATCCAATTTGTTGCTTTTATCCATAAAAGTAACATCAAATGCTTTAGCAAAATTTTGACCCAAAAAATGTGAAGTTCCGGCTTGTAATGCCTTGCCATCCTGCATTAAAGCTTCTATACAGAAAGTTTCAAGTGCACCGGCAAAACGTTCGTTCGCCGATTTAATACCTTTTATTACAGGAATTGCCATAAACCGTTCAGCAAAATCGGCATATACTTCCAGCATTTTTTTTGTTTCTTCCAATGCATCAGCTTCGGTGGCATGTGCTGTGTGACCTTCTTGCCAAAGAAACTCAGTTGTTCGTAGAAATAAACGTGTCCGCATTTCCCAGCGAACCACATTGGCCCATTGGTTACACAATATAGGTAAGTCTCGATAAGATTGAATCCAACCTTTATAAGTGTTCCAGATAATGGTTTCGGATGTGGGACGTACAATCAGTTCTTCTTCCAACTTTGCTTCAGGGTCGACCACCAAGCCTTTTCCATCCGGACTTGCCATCAGACGATGATGGGTAACAACGGCACATTCTTTGGCAAAACCATCAACATGTTCAGCCTCTTTGCTCAAAAAAGATTTTGGGATAAAAAGTGGAAAATAGGCATTTACATGTCCGGTTTCTTTGAACATTCTGTCCAATTCAGCTTGTATTTTTTCCCAAATAGCATATCCATAAGGTTTAATTACCATGCATCCGCGTACAGCAGAGTTTTCAGCTAAATCGGCTTTAATTACCAAATCGTTGTACCATTGTGAGTAGTTTTCCTCACGTGAAGTTAATTCTTTTGCCATATTTTCAATTTGCGATTTTCAATTTATAATTTACGAATGAAACATAACCGGTTAACCAATTAACCGATTAACCAATCTTCAAACGGGACTGCAAAGATAATCAATTTTTCAGGAAGTTTTACACTTCAGATGTTGACTGGTTTACGTTGAGAACACTGAATTATTACAATGAAGAATTTTTATGACGGTCATTTGATCACTTTTTTTATCCAGTTTGATATCGTTTCAAGAGCTACCGGCGAAATTGTTTGTTCAATTTCACTATATTCCTTTGGCATACCGGTTTTACATTCCTGAAACAAATGATTTAATCCCGACATTTCATTAACGGTATATTTTTTATTACCACTTTTTTTCAATGCTTTTTCTATAGCAGGAAGATTTTCTTTTGCAGGCACTTCCATATCTTTGCTACCAATTATTGCCAACACCGGACATTTTACTTTTTCTAGCATGGGAGCAGGATTGTGCTTGATAAAATTTTGCATCCAAGGCGAAGTAAGTTGGGCTAACTGACGATTAATAATTGATGATTCGGAAGCGTCTTTCGGGATTTCCATTTCTGGAAAATCTTTAATATTCAACTTAATGTAATCAGTTAATTCAATTCTCAGTTTTGCCGAATCAGTAGAATTGTTAATAAGCTTGAATATAACCTTGTTATAATGCAGTGTTTTTTTTATGTCCTCTTCCGTCATCCCGCCATCTCTTCCAATTAGTTCTTGTTGATGTAATAAAATTTCTCCTCCCAAAATTCCAGTTCCGGCCATTAATACAATAAATGCAACATCTTTACAATTCACTGATACCATTGGGGCAATAATTCCACCTCCACTATGTCCAATTAAACCTATATTCTTTAATTCAATGTCTTTTCTGGTTTTAAGATAATTAATAGCCGCTACTACATCAGTTGCAAAATCATTTGTAGTTGCTTTTGTGAAATCACCAGTCGATGCATTAGTTCCACGATCATCATAACGTAAAACGCCGATACCCTTTCGGGTAAGGTAATCGGATAAAACCAAAAATGGTTTGTGTCCCATCAGTTCTTCGTCACGATTTTGTGGTCCACTACCGGTAATCAGAATCACCACCGGAAATTTGCCTTCTTTTTTAGGCAAAGTCAATGTACCGGCAAGTGTAATTTTGTCCTTTGAATTTTCAAAAGTTACTTCCTCTGAATAATACGGATAAGGTTTTACAGGTTCCTGAGGACGTTTTTGCACCACTTTTTCTATGGTTTTACGGCTTAAATTCATTGGAAATGTCTGACCTGCTTGTTTAAATATACCAACAATCTGATTGATACTATCCGGTTTTCCGGAATATTCAATCTGCGCAGCTGCCATTTCAATTTTCAGTACAGAATTTTCATAAGAAGTTTTGCTCATAGGAATATCTTTTGCCCCCTGGTCGGGACTGTCCATGGTGGCTGTATAACCGGCAACTGTTTTTGAAACATGAAATACCAACCGCAACTGCATACCTTGCACTTTGAGTACACCATTCCATTCACCTGTAATGTCTTGACCGAAAATTAAAGTTGTAGAAATAAGTAATAAGCAGATTAATAGATTTTTAGTCATTTTAATGTGATTTTTTTAATGTGATTTTCCGCTTGCAAATGTAAAGTTTTTTTTCCTATCAGCCTAGATAATACATACCTTACATCAACAGAAATAATGCAACAAATGATACGCAAAACAAACGAAAAATTATTTAACAATGTTTTATGAAGCAGCACTTTTCAATGATTCATCTTAATTGTACTTAAATTTACATTTAAATTTCATGTCATAGCTTATTAATCAAATAATTATAAATACTTTTACTTAATCTAAAACGTAAATCTTTCGATATGCAGCGACTTGTACTTCTGTTTTTCGGTGCTTTTTACAGCCTAATTATATCATCACAAGTTTTGAGAGGAAATATTGTCAAGACCAACGGTAATCCGGTGTCTTTCGCCACTATTTATATTCACGAAAATACTAGTGGTATTATTGCTGATCAAAATGGAGCTTTTCAAGTCAGGTTGAAAACCGGAAATTATACCTGTGAATTTCGTTCAATTGGCTTCCAAACACAAACTAAAACCATCGAAATGACTTCTACAGAAGTTAATATTCGTGTTGTTTTATCTGAAAAAATACAGAATTTAAATGAAATAGTGGTTTATGCTTCTAAAGAAGATCCTGCTTACGGCATAATGCGAAAAACCATTTCACGTGCTCCCTATCATTTATATCAGGTTGCTGCCTTTAGTTCAGAAAATTATCTGAAAGGAAGCGCAAAAATTGAAAGTTTACCGGGTTTAATGAAAATGATGATCAGAGATAAAAAGGTGAAATCGCTAATTGGAAAATTGTTTGTTTTGGAATCTCAAAATGAAATCAGTTATCAGTCTCCTACAAAATATAGCGACCTAAAGGTCAATTTCTGCCATTCATAGTATAATTTTATCTTTG
>JACDZJ010000379.1_pt1 | contig 13342 bp, 15 predicted proteins | sample 7365721 | NCBI WGS metagenome assembly JACDZJ01 (sample SAMN15143480, study PRJNA637477) | pond metagenome | biome: freshwater wetland ecosystem [ENVO:00000243]; feature: pond [ENVO:00000033]; material: pond water [ENVO:00002228]; isolation source: pond water containing pink berries ... | reverse complement strand
CTAACAATATGTGCCGTAATTTCCTGACTACCGTACGGCAGTAGATCGGAACATTCAGGTTGCCAACTTTGTAACGAATGGCAACCATTAGCAATATTAGATTCTGATTCGTGGATACCAAGTCTCCGACCCAAATTGCTGCAGCATCCTTTTCATTTGACGCTAGTTGGTCGGGGGTGACCGCATAAGAGTCAAAAGTTCCGGTAGCGCGGATGCGGTCCTCTTTCAGAGGAAATATTTTGACCGTCGCTACTATGCGTTCAGAAAAGAGTTTCTTGCCTATAACCTTTCTTTGGACAAAAACAACGAACGACTCACTGTACGTATTAATCCAACCGGCAAGCTGTTCGGTTGAATACTCCTTCGAATAGTCAGTTTTAAATGCTTTGTTAAGAAAATCTCTCAGTGCAGATAGCCACGGTTCCCTGAGCAACTCTTCTGGCGAAAGCTGCCGGAGGGGGTAGTCTTTTTCGAGGGCACCTATGATCTTTCCAACGATAGGCGTTTTTTCGAGCAGTAGCTCAATGACATTAATAACCCAATCGATCATCCTAGGAGATTTCCCATCAATTCGTGTGAGGAATCAACGCACGTGATTCACTTACTGAGCTGTTCATAAACACCTCTTGCATAACTATATCCTGTTTCCTCGGACCCATACTGCAGTGGGGTGCGAGAATGAGCTCTTTTCCAGTGAGGCACTCATTGATAGCCTTCAGCGGCTGAACGGCTGGTCACTGGCGCATTGCTGCTCGAGTCTGGCTTGAAACTCAAGGCGGCGGTGGCCGGCCAGTTGTCGATAACCAGACATGCTGTGCGACTGCTCGACTCAGAAACCTGCCATTGACCTACGGTGACAGCGAATGACCGCTCCTGGTCGATAGCCGTCCCGCCAGCGCCGACTTTTTGCGAAAATGCGCGGATGACCACCGCACATACCCCGCCCATCGAGCGTGCCAGCCGCGACGAAATCGTCGCGCTGCAACTGCAACGCCTGCAAGCCACCCTCAAGCGCGCCTACGAGCGCGTGCCGCATAACCGTGCCAAATTCGACGCCCACGGTGTCCATCCGGACGACTTGAAAACGCTCGACGACCTGGCGAAGTTCCCTTTCACCAGCAAGGACGACCTGCGCCAGACCTACCCCTACGGGATGTTCGCCGAGCCGCTCGAAAACATCGTGCGGCTGCATGCCTCTTCCGGCACCACCGGCAAGCCGACCGTCGTCGCCTATACGCAGAACGACATCGACACCTGGGCCGGCATCATGGCGCGCTCGATCGCCGCGGCCGGCGGCACCCGCCAGGACATCATCCACATCACCCACGGCTATGGCCTGTTTACCGGCGGCCTGGGCGTGCATTACGGGGCCGAGAAGCTCGGCTGCACCGTCGTGCCGATCTCGGGTGGGCAAACCGAGCGGCAGGTCCAGTTGATCCGGGATTTCGGCGCCACCATGATCGTCGGCTCACCGTCCTACGTGCTCAACATCGTCGACGAATTCGAGCGGCAGGGCCTTGATCCGAGCAAATCCTCCCTGCGGCGCGGCATGTTCGGCGCCGAGCCCTGGGGCGAGGAAATGCGCCGCGAAATCGAGTCGCGGCTCGGCATTATTGCCATGGACCTCTATGGCCTGTCCGAGATGATCGGTCCGGGCGTGGCGGCCGAGTGCATCGAATCGCGCGACGGTCCGACCATCTGGGAAGACCACTTCTACCCCGAGATCATCGACCCGGACACCGGCGCAGTGCTGCCCGACGGCGCACCCGGAGAACTGGTGTTCACCTCGCTGACCAAGGAAGCGCTGCCGATGGTGCGCTACCGCACCCGCGACCTGACGCGCCTGCTGTCGCCCACCGCGCGCAGCTTCCGCCGCATCAGTAAGATCACCGGCCGTTCCGACGACATGCTGATCATCCGCGGCGTCAACGTCTTCCCGAGCCAGATCGAGGAACTGATCCTGAAAACGCCGAAGCTATCGCCGCACTATCAACTGGAAGTCAGCCGCAAGGGGCACATGGACGACCTGGCGGTGCGCGTCGAGCCCAAGCCCGAGTTCGTCGCGGCCGGCGACGACGCCAGCCAGGTGGCCGGCGAACTGCGCCACCGCATCAAGGCGCTGATCGGCATCAACACGAAAATCGACGTCATGCCGCTCGGCGGCGTCGAACGCTCGGCCGGCAAGGCCAGGCGCATCGTCGATCTACGCAAATGAAACCCCATCACTGGCCCTGGACCTTCCTGTTCTTCAGTTTGATCGGTGCCCTCCTCGCATTTGCGGGTATCGCGGCCTTCGCCGGCCTCTTTCAGGGTAGCCACCCGCTCCTCGCCGATCCGATGGCCGGCTGGGGACTGATGGTGAGTGCGGTCGCCTGCTTCCTGACCGGGGCCTTCCCGCTGGTGCTGCGGCGCCTGGCCGAGCGCGAAGGGGCGTAGAAGTGACGGCCCCGTTAGCCTAGTAGCGGTTGTCGAACAGGCGGTTGGTCTTCTTCTCGCTGCGCGGCAGTTCGCCGACAGCCACCGCCTTCGGCACGACGGTGAGGCCGATGCGCTCCTTGCAGCGGCGCCGCACGTCGGCTTCGACGCCCTCGCGGTGCGCGCCGTCCGCCGTCTCGAAGAACACGGTCACGGTATCACGGCCGTCGAGGTGGTCAATCATGATCTGGTACTCGCTGCTGACGCCGTCCACCTGGTGCAGCACCTCGTCGAACAGCGCCGGGAAGATGATGACGCCCTTGACCTTGACCATGTCGTCGGTGCGGCCGAGGATGTCGTCGATGCGCGGATAGGGCGCGCCGCAGGCGCAGGCGCCGGGCATGAAGCGCGTCAGGTCGTGGGTGCGGTAGCGGATCAGCGGCGCGCCTTCCTTCTTCAGTGTGGTGATCACCAGTTCGCCGATCTCGCCTGCCGGGACCTGCTGGCCGGTATGCTGGTCGATGATCTCGAAGTACAGATAGTCGTCCCAGTAGTGCATGCCGCACTGATGGTCGCAGGAGATGCCGATGCCCGGCCCGTACACTTCCGTCAGGCCGTAGATGTCGTAGAGCTGCACGCCCAGCTCGGCGGCGATGCGGCGGCGCATCTTCTCGCCCCAGCGCTCCGAGCCGATGATCGCCTTCTTCAGGTGGATGCGGTCGCGGATGCCGCGCCGCTCGACCTCCTCGGCCAGCAGCAGCGCATAGGACGAGGTGGCGCAGATCACCGTGCTCTTCAGGTCGGTCAGCATCTGCATCTGCTTGTCGGTGTTGCCCGGCCCGGTCGGCACCACCATCGCGCCGAGCCGCTCGGCGCCGGCCTGGAAGCCGATGCCGGCGGTCCACAGCCCGTAGCCGGGGGTAATCTGGATGCGATCCAGACGGGTGCAGCCGGCCAGCGCGTAGCAGCGCGCGAACATCGTCGTCCAGTCCTCGACGTCCTGCGCGGTGTAGGGGATGATCACCGGCGTGCCGGTCGTCCCCGACGAAGAGTGGATGCGGATCACCCCCTCATCCGGCACCGCCTGCAGGCCAAGCGGGTAAGCGTCGCGCAGGTCGGCCTTCTCGGAGAGCGGCAGGGACGCGAAGTCGTCCCAGCTGCGCACGTCCGCGAGGTCGATGCCGGCGAATTTCCCGCAGTAGAACGGGCTCCGGTCCTTGATGCCGGCCAGCAGGCGCCGGATCGCCGCGAACTGCTCCGCCTTCCTGGAATCTGCTTCGCTCACTGCATCTCCTTCCTCGCTTGCCGGGCGCCGGCATGCAGCGCCTTTACGTTCATGTCCACCAGTTTCGGGCGTAGCGCCTTGCGCAGGGTGTCCTCGATCTGGGCAAGGCTGACGCCGAGCGCGCCGGTCGCCGCCGCCGCGCCGATCAGCGCGACGTTGAGCACCTTGGGCGAGCCGATTTCCGCGCAGATCGCGTCGCCATCGACGACCACCAGCCGGCCGCCGCGGCGGCCGAGGTAGTCGATCATCGCCGCGCCGTTGTACTCGGTGTTGGTCAGCGCCGCCGCCACCGGCGCCACGGTGTGGGCGTTGACAACGATGGTGCCGCCCGGCCGCAGCAGCGGCAGGCTGCGCACCGCCTCGCCCGGCTCGAAGCCCAGCAGGGTGTCGGCACTACCCGGCGGCATCAGCGGCGAGGCGATGGCCGCGTCGGCGATGCGCACGTGGCTGACCACCGAGCCGCCGCGCTGCGCCATGCCGATCGTCTCGGACGTGCGCACGCACAGGCCGGCCTCCATGGCGGCGCGGGCCACCAGCTTGGCGGCCAGCACGGTGCCCTGGCCACCTACCCCGGCGATGACGAGGTTGGTCTTCATGGCCCGAGTTCCTCGCGCGACACCGCCTCGATGGCGTCGAACTTGCAGATCTGCGCGCACAGGTCGCAGCCGAAGCACAGGTCGTTGTCGATCCACGCCTTGCCATCCACGCTGAGGATGGCCGGGCAACCGAGCTTGATGATGCATTCCTTGCACTCGCACTTCTCGGCGTTGACCACGTATCCGGGCGCCGGCGGCGCGACATGGATGCACGGCGATTCGAAGATCAGCGCCGCCACGCCGTCGGTGGCGGCGGCGACGGCGCGGTTGACCGCTTCCATCGACGCGTCCAGTTGCAGGGGATCGCATTTCTCGACATGGCGCACGCCGATGCCGCGCAGCACCGTGGCGATATCCACCTTCTGCGACACCGCGCCCATCATGGTGTCGCCGGTGCCCGGATGCGGCTGCAGACCGGTCATCGCCGTGGTGGCGTTGTCGAGCACCACCACCACGATCGGCGTCCGGTTGTATACCGCGTTGATGATGCCGGTGATGCCGGAATGAAAGAAGGTCGAGTCGCCGATGAAGGCGAAATGCACCGCCTCGGGTTCGACCACGTGCAGGCCCTGCGCTATGGTGATGCCGGCGCCCATGCACAGGCAGGTATCGACCATGTCGAGCGGCTTGGCGTTGCCGAGCGTGTAGCAGCCGATGTCGCCGCAGAAAATCGCCCGGCGCTTGCGCATCGCCCGCTTGACGGCGATGAAGGCGGAACGGTGCGAGCAGCCGGCGCACAGCACCGGCGGGCGGGCCGGCAGCGTGGGGGCGGCTTCCGGCAGCGCCGGCCCGGTCGCGTTCGGCGGCAGGGGCACGTCCAGGAAACCGGCGATCACCTTCAGGGAAGCGGTGACAGTGTTCTCGCCGGCCACCTGAATATGTCCGCTGCCTTTGCCCAATACGGCTACCTGCAGTTGACATTCACCGGCGAGGCGCTGCAATTCGCGTTCGATGTAGGGATCGAGTTCCTCGATGACCAGCACACGCTCCAGCCCGGTTAGAAAATCGAGCGCCAGCCGCTTGGGGAAGGGGTGCGGGGTAGCGACGCGCAACAGCTTGAATTCTGGCAGGGGCGCCCCCGGTTCGCCGAGGATGGCCAGCGCCTCGCCGACGTAGCCGGTGCTGATGCCCTGGGTGACAATGCCGAGGCAGCCCGCGCCGGTCAGGCTGTTGAAACGGTAATCGGAGAATTCATCGGCAATCTGCGGCAGGCGCTGCTCGATCTTGATGTGGTTCTCGTAGGAAAGGCGCGGAAAGATCACCCAGCGCGGGCTCTTGTCGAAGCGCAGCGAGGTCGCCGTGGGCGGCGGCAGCTCGCGCAGCGCCACCGGCGCATTGCCATGGCAGACGCGGGTGGTCGGCCGGAACAGCACGGGGGTGCCGAAGCGCTCCGACAGGTCGAAAGCATCGATGATCATCTCGTAGGCTTCTTCGGGCGTGGCCGGATCGAACACCGGCAGCTTGGCGAACAGGCCGAAGGTGCGCGTGTCCTGCTCGGTCTGCGATGAGATGGGGCCGGGATCGTCGGCGACCACCACCACCATGCCGCCCTTGACGCCGAGATAGACCAGGCTCATCAGCGGATCGGCGGCGACATTGAGGCCGACCTGCTTCATGGTCACCAGCGTGCGGGCACCGGCCATCGCCGCGCCGGCGGCGACTTCCAGCGCGACCTTTTCGTTGACGGACCACTCGACGTGGATGTGGCCGTCATGGTGGCGCTGGCCGGCGGCCACCGTCGGCAGGATCTCGCTCGACGGCGTGCCAGGATAGCCGGTGACGACCCGGACGCCCGCAGCGAGCGCGCCGAGGCCGATCGCCTCGTTGCCCATGAGAAATTCGGTTGCCACTCTCGGTCCCCAGCCCTTGCGATGACAAAGCGCGCGATACTACACCGGCAGACAATTCTAATAAAGGCGTCCGACCCATTCCGCAGCGAGTCGGACTACAATTTCCGCCGTCATCCACCGGAGGAGAAAATCAACATGTCGTTGCGCAAATTTCTGCCTGCCGTCCTCGGCACCCTGCTCGCTGCCTGTTGCGGTGTCGCCTTCGCCCAGGTCAAGGTCGGCGTCATCCACTCGGCGACCGGCCCGGTCGCAGCCGTCGGCATTCCGCAGAAAAACAGCGTGCCGCTGCTGCCGCGCAAGATCGGCGACATCACCATCGAGTACCTCCAGTATGACGACCAGTCCGATCCGACCCAGGCGGTACAACTAGCCAAAAAATTGATCTCCGAGCAGAACATCGACGTGCTGGTCGGTCCCTCCGGCTCGCCCAACGCGATGGCGATCCTGCCGGTCATCGCCGAGAACAGCATCCCGTTGCTGGCGCCGGTGGGCACCCCGGCCGTGGTGCTGCCGATGGACGAGAAAAAGCGCTGGGTGTTCAAGACCACGCAAAACGACAGCCTGATCGCCGATGCCATCGTCGCCCACATGCAGAAGAGCGGCATCAAGACGGTCGGCTTCATCGGCTTCAACGATCCTTACGGCGAATCCTGGCTCAAGGAATTCACCGCGCAGATCCAGAAGGTCGGCATCACGCTGGTGGCGACCGAGCGTTTCCTCCGCAGCGACCAGTCGGTGACCGGCCAGGCCGTCAAGCTGATCGCCGCCAAGCCCGACGCCGTGCTGGTAGCCGCCGCCGGCGGCCCGACCGTGCTGCCGCACATCACGCTGGTCGAGCGCGGCTACAAGGGCAAGATTTACCAGACCCACGGCGCCGCCCTGCCCGACTTCATCCGCCTCGGCGGCAAGCAGGTCGAAGGGGCGCTGATGGCCGCCAGCCTGATGCTGGTGCTCGACGAAATCCCCGCCAGCCATCCGTCGAAGAAGATGGCGCAGGAATACATCGCCGCTTATGAAAAGCTGCACGGCAACAAGCCGGCCACCTTCGGCGCCAACGTCTACGACGCCGGCCTGATGCTGCAGCGGGCCGTGCCGGCCGCACTGAAAAAGGCCAGGCCAGGCACCCCCGAGTTCCGCGCTGCGCTGCGCGACGCCCTCGAGCAGATCAAGGAACTCAACGGCACCCAGGGCGTGTACAACATGACGGCGCAGGACCACTCCGGCTTCGACGCCCGCGGCCGGGTGATGATGACGCTCAAGGACGGCGCCTGGCGCCTGATCTCGGATTGATGAATCCACTGGATACTGCAACGCTGGGCGGCGGCTGCTTCTGGTGCCTGGAGGCGGCACTTGGGCAACTGGCCGGCGTGGTGTCGGTCACCTCCGGCTATTGCGGCGGCAAGGTCGAACAGCCAAGCTACGAGCAAGTGTGCACTGGCGACACGGGACATGCCGAAGTCGTCCACATTGAATTTGATCCCGCCGCGATCGACTACCGGACGCTGCTGACGGCCTTCTTCACCATCCACGACCCGACCACGCCCAACCGCCAGGGCCACGATGTCGGCACGCAGTACCGTTCGGTGATTTTTACCCACGACACGGCACAGGCTGCCACCGCACAGGCCCTGATCACCGAACTCGACGGGCAGCGCATCTGGCCAGATCCCATCGTCACCGCCGTCCTGCCGGCGCCGACTTTTTGGCCCGCCGAGGATGGCCACCGCGACTACTTCGCGCGCCATCCCGCCCAGCCCTATTGCCAGGCGGTGGTCGCACCGAAAGTCGTCAAGCTGCGCAAGGCCTTCGTCAGCAGCCTGAAAACGGGTTAAAGCCCGGCAATGCCCCTGTAATTTGGGTTTCGGGCCGGAGTCAAACCCGCAAAATGGCCGCATTTTCCATTCCGCAAGAGGTCTCGCTGCCTTGCACCTGAACTTCCGACGACTGAAGTCCGTTGCCATGACCGGCCTCATGCTGGCATGGCCGTTGTTCGCTGCTGCCGAAACCCCGGATCCGCCGGAAAAGCTTCAAGTCAGCCACGCGGCGGCTCTTGATCCGGACGACCCGCTCCATCAGAGGTTCCAGCGCCAGGACGCAATTCTCGACGAAATCCTGGTAAGTTTGTCGCGCATCGAGGCTCTAGTGCGTGACCTGCACCGCCTAGTTTCCGGACTACCCGATCCGGCCAAACCCGTCGCCTCGCTGCCGCTGCGCCCGGCACCGCCACCGCCAAGCGCTGAGGCCCCTGCGCCTGATCTCTTGGATTGGGCGATTCCCGCCGCCGCAGGGTCCTTGGCAATCCTGCTGCTGCTCGACTGGCGCCGGCGGCGTGCTGTGACCGCAGCCCCCGTGGCGGCGATGGGCGAACCCAAAATATCGACTGAAGTACCGGCAAAACCGGCCGCGCGGCCCCCATCCGCCCCCCCACCAACACCGGCATTTCCGGCAACTCCCGTTGTGGCAATAAAACCGGAACCCGCTACAGAGACGGGAAAAGACCAGGCCATCGAACTCGCGGAAATCATGCTATCGATGGGCCTGGGCCATGGTGCAGCGCAGACCCTGGTCGAGCAGATCGGCCGTGAACCCAAACAGGCGCTGGCACAATGGCTGAAACTGCTGGAAATCTATCGTCAGAACGGCCAACAGGTGGAATTCGAACGCTCCGCCGAGGAATTACGCCAGCACTTCAACGTGCAACCCGTCGATTGGCAGGCCCAGCCAGGATTGCAGCGCAGTCTGGAGGACTACCCGCACATCGCTGCACGAACGGTCGAATTGTGGCGCAAGCCGGCCTGCCTCACCTATCTGCAAAACCTGCTGGACGAAAACCGCGGCGGGGCACGTGCCGGCTTTCCCCAGTCGGTCGCCGAGGAACTGCTGCTGCTGACCGCATTGTTGAAGGCCGACCGCTAGACAGGATTGTCGATATCCACGAACGCGCAGTCCAGGCCACAGTGCGCGGCCAGATGCGCGCCCAGGGCCATGACCCCGTAGCGTTCGGTGGCATGGTGACCCGCAGCGAGGTAAGCCACCCCGGTTTCGCGTGCCAGGTGGGTGGTTTGCTCGGAAATTTCGCCGGACATGAACAGATCGGCCCCAGCGTCGATGGCCGCCTCGAACCAGTCCTGCGCCCCGCCGCTGCACCAGGCGACCCGTGTAATTTCCTGCTGTGTGTCGCCAATCAGCAGAGGCGGTCGGCCAAGCACTTGCTCAGCCTGACGGGTGATGTCGCCGGCAAAAGTTGGCGCTGGCAGGACGGCAAAACAGCCCAGATCGTGCTCGCCGAAGCGGCGCTCGACCGTCCAGCCGAAGCGGGCCGCGAGTTGTGCGTTGTTGCCGAGTTCGGCATGGCCATCGAGCGGCAGGTGATAGGCGAACAGGTTGATGTCGTGTGCCAGCAGGGTCTGCAGGCGGCGCTTGCGAAAACCGGTGACGCGCCCGTCCTCGCCCTTCCAGAACCAGCCGTGATGGACAAGCAGCGCATCGGCCGAGCGCGCCACCGCCGCCTCGATCAGCGCCTGGCTGGCCGTGACCCCGCAGACGATGCGCCGCACCTCGCGGCGTCCTTCCACTTGCAGCCCGTTTGGGCAATAATCGTGGAAGCGCGCCGGCTCCAGCAAGCCGTCCAGATACACAGCCAGTTCATCCCGCCTCATCCCACACCTCCATCATTTCCAGTCCGCGTTTGCGCATGCACCGATTGTGGCTCATTTTTGCCCAGGCCGTCACGGTCACCGTGGCGACCCTGTTCGTCATCCAGACCCTCAAACCGGAATGGCTGGCGTCAAGGCCTGTGGCGAACCCGGTACAACCGGCAGCGGTGGCGACCCAGCAGGCCGATCCTGCTGGCAACGCCCGCAGCAAGGTAGCCAGTTACGCCGACGCGGCCCAGTCCGCCCTGCCGGCGGTGGTGCATATCTTCACCAGCCAGGAAGTGCGGCGGCACCCCTTCATCAACGATCCGGTCTTTCGTCACTTCTTCGGCGACCGCTTCGGGCCGGATAGCCAGCGCCAGTCAGGCCTGGGCAGCGGCGTCGTCGTGTCCGCCGACGGCCTCCTGCTTACCAATAACCATGTGGTCGAATCCGCCGACGAGATCGAGGTGGCCTTTCATGATGGTCGCAAGACCAAGGCCAAACTGGTCGGCGCCGATCCGGAATCCGATCTGGCCATCCTGAAGATCGTCAGCGACAAGCCGCTGACGCCGATCACCTTCGCCGCCGCCGAATCGCTGCGCATCGGTGATGTGGTGCTGGCCATCGGCAATCCCTTCGGTGTCGGCCAGACGGTGACCTCCGGCATCGTTTCGGCGCTCGGCCGCTCACACCTGGGCATCAATACCTTCGAGAATTTCATCCAGACCGACGCAGCCATCAATCCGGGCAACTCCGGCGGGGCGCTGGTCGACAGCAACGGCCACCTGGTCGGCATCAACACGGCGATCTACTCGCAAAGCGGCGGCTCGATGGGCATCGGTTTCGCCATTCCGGTTTCGCTGGCGAAGAGCGTGATGGAGCAGATCATCAAGACCGGCGCGGTAACCCGCGGCTGGATCGGCGTCGAAGTGCAGGACATGACCGCCGAACTGGCCGAATCTTTCGGCATCAAGCAAGGGCAAGGGGCATTGATTGCCGGCGTGATGCGCGGCAGTCCCGCCGACAAGGCCGGCATCAAGCCCGGCGACGTGCTGCTGGCGGTGGCCGGCAAGCCGGTCCGGGACGCCCAGGTGATGCTGGACCTGATTGCCGCCCTGACACCAGGGGAATCGGCCCGCTTCGGACTGAGCCGGGAAGGCAAGCCGCTGGAAGTGGCGGTCGCCATCGGCCGGCGGCCGAAGCCGCCGCGCTAGTCGCTAATTGCTCTCCCGGTTGCGCGCCGACTCCGCCTCGGCGCGATCGAGTTCGGCATCCATCGCCTTGGTGTCAGGCGCGCAGTAGGCATCGGCATCGGCGCGGGTGGAGGTGCCGATCATCTGCGCCAGCACGATGCCCAACTCATACAGCAGCCACATCGGCACGGCCAGCATGAACTGCGAAAGCACGTCGGGCGGCGTGAAGATGGCGCCCACAATGAAGGCACCGACGATGACATAGGGGCGGATTTCCTTGAGCTTGGCCACGCTCACCAGCCCGACACGCACCAGCACGATCACCACCACCGGCACCTCGAAGGTCACGCCAAAGGCGAGGAACGTCGTCAGGACGAAAGACAGGTACTTGTCGATGTCGGTCATCACCGCTACCCCCTCGGGGGCGAACTTGTTGATGAAGGTGAACACCGTCGGAAAGACGACAAAATAGGCGAAGCTCATGCCGATGAAGAACAGCAGCACGCTCGCCACCAGCAGCGGCAGCGCCAGCTTCTTTTCGTGGGTATACAAGCCGGGGGCGACAAATGACCAAGCCTGGTAGAGCACATAGGGGAGGGTGAAAAGGAAGGCCACCATCATCGTCACCTTGATCGGCACGAAGAAGGCGCCGGAAACATCGGTAGCGATCATCTGCCCGCCCTCGGGCAGGGCGGCCAGCATCGGCGCGGCCAACAGCGTGTAGATGTCGCGTGCCCAATTGACGAGGCCGAAGAACACCACCAGAACCGCCAGTAGCGCCCGGATCAGCCGGTCGCGCAGTTCGACCAGATGGGAGATGAAGCTTTCCTGCGCGCCTTCCATCAGGGGGTCTTGCCCGTATCGGATGTTGCCGGCAGAGGCGTCTCACCGGATGTTGGTGTCGTGGTGGCAGTATCGGCCCCGGGCAGGATCGACTGGTTGAGCGAGGTTTCGACCGAGTTCATTTGCTTATTCACCTGCCGTTCGATGTCGCGCGCCTGCTCGGCCACTTGCGACTGTAGTTTCTTGAGTTCGTCCAGTTGCATCTCGCGATTGATGTCGGCCTTGACATCGCCAACATAGCGCTGCAACCTGCCAAGCAAATGGCCCACAGTACGCGCGACCTTGGGCATGCGCTCGGGGCCGATGACGATCAGCCCGACGAGGGCGATCACCATCAGTTCGGAGAAACCGATATCGAACACGACAGGAAATTACAGGGGATGAAAAGTCGGCGCTGGCAGGACGGCGTGAAAGGTCAGGATTTCGCCTGTTCCTTGCGCGCCTCGCCTTCGATGGTAGTGCCCGCCTGGCTGTCAAGCGGCTTGGCGGCATCGGACGAGCCTTCCTTCATGCCGTCCTTGAAGCCCTTGACCGCGCCGCCCAAGTCCTGGCCGACGTTGCGCAACTTCTTGGTGCCGAAAACCAGCATCACGATCACCAACACAACCAGCCAATGCCAGATACTCCAGGTTCCCATCAGACTCTCTCCTCGGTGTTATTTGCGTTTCAGCATGGAGCCGAGCAGATCGGGTCCGCCGACGACATGGACATGAAGATGATACACCTCCTGCTGCCCCACCCTGCCGGTGTTGACGATGGTGCGAAAGCCGTCGGTCAACCCCTGGCTGCGCGCCAGTTCGCCCAGTCTGGCAAACAGTTTGCCCAGCACCGGGGCATGGCTCGCGTCGGTATCCGCCAGCGAGGCAATGTGCTGCTTGGGGATTACCATGAAATGTACCGGTGCAATCGGATTGATGTCGTGGAAGGCAAGGATATCCTCATCCTCATAGACCTTCTTGCAGGGAATGTCCCCGCAGACGATCTTGCAGAAAATGCAGTCGTTCATCACTGGCCCCGACTGGCCTTCTCGTCGATGCCCGAAATGCCTTCGCGACGACGGAACTCCATCATTATGTCATCCACCCCGATGCCGAAATGCGCCAGTAACACCATGCTGTGGAACCACAGGTCGCAGGTCTCGCGCACCAGGTGCAAGCGATCGCCATCCTTCGCGGCCATAATGGTTTCAGCGGCTTCCTCAACCACCTTCTTGCAGATGGCGTCCGTGCCCTTGGCGTAAAGGCTGGCAACGTAGGAGGAATCGGGGGGGGCGCCCCTCCGTGCCTCCAGGGTTTCCTGCACGCGATGGATAACTTCGAGATCAATCATTTGTAGCCTTGGGGTCTTTGAGGATCGCCCTCAAAGCCTTTCTTAATAAGGGTTTCATTTTCAACCAAGCCGAATAGCCACCCACCTAGCTACCCGAAAGGGTGTCGCTTTCGGATTCTACCGCCCTCGCTTGTGTGTTGGCGCTCACCATCCATCTAGCGTTTCTTCCTGTTCTTTGAGTAGCGCCCGCAGT
>JACDZJ010000378.1_pt1 | contig 13425 bp, 8 predicted proteins | sample 7365721 | NCBI WGS metagenome assembly JACDZJ01 (sample SAMN15143480, study PRJNA637477) | pond metagenome | biome: freshwater wetland ecosystem [ENVO:00000243]; feature: pond [ENVO:00000033]; material: pond water [ENVO:00002228]; isolation source: pond water containing pink berries ... | reverse complement strand
TATTCCACCATATTAGATTAAAATCTTCCTCTTTGAGTTTTGCAAGAGGCTCTTCAATATCAATCATTCAGGCAATTGCAGGCCGTTGGGGAGGCAGGTCAAGGCCCCGCTCCAGGTTGTAGGCAACCTTGAATAGGGAATCTTCCCGGAAATGCGGCCCCTGCAGTTGTATGCCAATGGGCAGTCCATCACGGCTGAAGCCGCCAGGGACTGAAATCCCTGGAATACCCGCAAGATTGGCAGAAATCGTCAGCACATCGGACAGATACATGGCAAGGGGATTATCCGCCTTCTCGCCTATCTTCCAGGCAGGGGTGGGGACGACGGGGGAAATTAGGACATCACACTGCCCAAAGGCGCGATTAAAATCACCCAGAATCAAGGTTCGAACCTGGGAGGCTTTTTTGTAATAGGCGTCATAATATCCAGCGGACAGGGCATAGGTGCCAATCAGAATCCGCCGTTTTACCTCCGCGCCAAAGCCCTGTGAACGGCTTTCCTTGTACATCTCCATGAGCGACCGGGCGTTTTTGTCTCGAAATCCGAAGGACACGCCGTCATATCGCGCCAGATTGGAGCTGGCCTCGGCGGTGGCAATAAGATAATAGACCGCGACACAGTAATCCGTGCGCGGCAGGGAGACCTGGACAATCTCCGCACCGGCCTGCCGGAGCAGATCAATACCGTGGTTTACCACCGCCCGAACCTCAGGATCCAGTCCCTCGCCAAAATATTCCTGGGGGACTCCCACCCGCACCCCGTGCAGACCATCAACCAGGGACGTGCCGTAATCGGGCGTCTCCCGGCTGACGGAGGTGGAGTCTTTGGGATCATATCCGCTGATGGCATTGAGCATCAAGGCGCAATCGGTGACGTCACGGGTAAGGGGGCCAATCTGATCGAGGGAGGAGGCAAAGGCCACCAGGCCATAGCGTGACACCAGGCCATAGGTTGGCTTTATCCCCACAATACCGCAGAGAGAGGCGGGCTGACGAATGGACCCGCCGGTATCGGAGCCCAGGGATCCCGGACACTCCAGGGCAGCCACCGATGCCGCTGAGCCGCCGGAAGACCCGCCACTCACATATCCCGGCTTCCATGGATTCTCAGGAACCTGAAAGACACAACTCTCTGAGGTTGAACCCATGGCAAATTCATCCATGGCAACTTTGCCAAGGATAACGGCCCCCTGGCCCTTCAATTTTTCCACCACCGTTGCGTCGTAGGGTGGCACAAAATGCTCCAGGATCCGTGAACCACAGGTTGTGGCCGTTCCCTTGGTGCACAGCAAATCCTTGATCGACAGGGGAATGCCGCAGAGATTCGCGGAGTTGCCATGGGCCCGCATCCTGTCAGCTTCATCGGCCTGGGATAATGCCTGGTCCGGGTTCACCACCAGAAAGGCCTTGATCTCGCCATCCACCGCCGCAATCCGGTCAAGACAGCTCTGGGTCAACTCACGAGATGAAAGAGTGCCGGCAACCAGCTGCCCCCTTGCCTGGGCAATGGTCAATTCATAAGGGTTCATCCATACCTCAAAAAATATTCGCTTATTCCTTGAAAAAAACGCGGCGCACCTTCCTTGTTCAAGAAGTGTCCGGCTCTATTAGTTGGTCATGATCAGACGACAGAAAAGGAGGGATATATCGAAAAAAATGTCAGGATCTGTCCACCGTGGCCCCTAGATAATTTTCGGGACCACAAAGGCTTCACCGTTCTGCCATGGGGAATTCGCCAAGGCGTCCTCCCTGGCCAGGGAGGGCAGAACCCGATCCTCCCGAAAGGCGTTGGAGACAGAAAAGGCACGGGTCATGGGCTGCACACCGGTGGTATCGAGCTCATTGAGTTTGGCCACATAGGAAAGGATCGTATCCAGCTGAGAGGTCATGGTCACAAGCTCCTGTTCACTCAAATGCAACCGTGCCAGATGGGCCACCCTTTCTACTTCTTCTTTTGTTATTGCCACGTTCTGCCAGCCTCCACTGGATGATTTACCGCCAGACCCCTGGGGGACATTTTAAGAAAGTAACTATCCAGCTTGTTGCCGGAGAGGAACGTAAAACCATGCATTGTAACTCTTCAGGAGTGCTCCATATGCGAGAAAGAGGCCTGCGAAGTGTACTGGTTCGTACATGAGCAGGCCGATGACGAAGCAGATGGGGCACTACTGGATAGTTACTTAAGAAATTCCATGCTCCCGGATCGCGTGGGTAAAAATTTCCACCGTCTCGGAATCAAACTGGGTCCCGGAATGATGGCGCAGTTCATTAATCGCCTCGTCCATATTCATATTGCGGCGATAATTCCGTCTTGAGGTCATGGCATCATAACTATCCACCACGATAAGAATCTTGGTCAATGGATCCAGATCCTGGCCCAGCAGGCCATCCGGATACCCCTTGCCATCCATCCGCTCATGATGATGCCTGATAATAAACTGCTCGCGATCCATAAATCCCAATGGTTGAATAATATTGGCACCCACAACCGGATGTTTTCGGATCAGTGCCCATTCCTCTTCATTCAATTTCCCCGGTTTCTGAATACAGGAGAGGTCAATCACCAGTTTGCCGATATCATGGAACTGGGAGGCCCGCCGCAGCACCACCAGGTCATTTTCCGATAAATTCATGGCCAGACCAAGCATTAAGGCATACTCCGTAACCCGCAGGGTATGACCAACGGTGTAGTCATCCTTCTCTTCCATGGCATTTTGCAGACTGCTCATTAATTGCACCGTAGCGTTCTCAAGGCTATGGCTATAGGTGAGCAGCAGTCTGTTGGTTTCTTCCAGCTCCCGGGTTTTATCCCGAACCTCCAGCTCCAGAGATTTTTTATAGTTCTTTTCCCGGAGAATAAAGGTTCTTTTCTCTATGGCCCGGCGGATCTTGACATTAAAAATATCAAGATTTTCAATGGGTTTGGTTAAAAAGTCATATCCTCCAAGGTTTATGGCCTGCACCACATATTCCATGGAGCCAATCCCCGTCAGGAATAAAACCGGAATATTACAATGACGGGCATTCAAAACCTTGATCGTTTCAAATCCCCCCATGTCCGGCATGTTGATATCAAGAATAATGACATCGTATGAATTGTCAACAATATCAATCACTTCTTTTCCGTCAGCAACGGCTTTGACAATATGGCCAAACATCTCCAGGACGGTGGTTATGGTACTCCGGGCAGTTATGTCGTCGTCTGCGAGTAATATTTTTGCCTTTCTGCCTTCCAAATTCTCCCCCTGTCATGTTGACGAGTACAATAATTCTGAGGACCTTACATTTTCCAATATTTTTTTGCAACATCCCACGCCTGTTGTATGGCCGGATGGGGCGATTTTTTTTGACTCAGAAAAAGGGCCGTCTCGTTTTTCAGAGAGATGGGATAGCCGGGATCAATATTCCGACCAGAAAGTTCACCAAGGACGGCCAGGATACCGTCTCGCTGGCCTTCTTTGGTGTAGCCTCCCTCCAGGGTTGCCAGCAGGCGTCCTTCACAACTCTCTTCAGCCAGACGGACAAGCACCCTGGTGATATAAGCGAGTCCCTGTGTCGTGACCTCCATGCTTCCCAAGGGATCCCTGCGGTAGATGTCAAAGCCCGCGGATACCAGGACAAGTTGCGGTTGATACTCCCGTCCGATGGGCAGCACGATTTCGTTCAAGATGGTCGCGTACTCCAGATCACCCTGATATCCGGGCAAAGGAATATTGATGGTAAACCCTTTTCCCGGCCCACGACCTGTCTCCAGAAGAGAACCGGTGCCGGGATAATAGGGGTACTGATGGGTGGAAAGATACAGAACCTTGTCGCTTTCATAAAACGAATGCTGGGTGCCGTTGCCGTGGTGCAGATCCCAGTCCACAATCATTACCCTGTCCAGACCAAGGATCTGGACGGCGTAATGGGCGGCAATGGCGACATTGTTAAAAAGGCAGAATCCCATGGACTGATTCTTTTCAGCATGATGTCCAGGGGGCCGGACCAGGGCAAAACCGTTTTTGATCGTCCCCTCCCAAACCATATCCACCCCCTTGACCAGTGCCCCCACGGCAAGACAGGCGGCGGCATAGGAATCCGGGGAGGTCTGGGTGTCGGGGTCAAGGATGTCGAATGTCTTCCCCGCCGTTTGCGCCACCCTCTCAATCAGGGCCTGGGAATGATTCAAACCGATGAGCTTATGGGACGCCGGGGAAAAGTCCGGGGTGAGGAAACCATCACCCAGCACATCGTTCTCCAGGAGTTTATAGATGCCGGTCAGGCGTTCCGGCGATTCAACATGATCAAAACCGGGATCATGTTTCAAGAAAAGAGAATTTTTAAATATTGCCGTCGCTTGCATGATTCCCCTCCCGGAACTTTTATGATCGTACTCTTCGAATAAGTCTTTTTTCAGTAACAATAAGATCCAGGGGCACATCATGGGGCTGGAGGGATAACGCATCAACCACCTGGATTTCAAAGGCCAGGCCAATCCGCCGGGCTGAGGGAGCCTCGTTTGCCATAAAGCGGTCATAATATCCGCCCCCATAGCCCATTCTGCCACCCTGTTCGTCAAAAAGAGAACCCGGTACAAGAATGGTGTCAATGGTACTGCCTTTTATGGCGTTACTCGCCCTTAACTCCCTTCGCGGTTCAGGGATGGAACAATAGCCCGGCACCAGATCTTTTTCCATATCACAGATCAGCACCGGGAGCAGCCGCTTTTCCGCAACCAGGGTCACCGGAACCGCCACTTTTTTCCCCTGGCGGAGCAGTTCCTTGATCAGAAGGGCGGTTTCAACCTCAGAACGAAAGGCCACAGAGACAAAAAGTGTTTCACTGGACTGAATCTCATCGAGCAGCAGAATTTTTTTACAAATCCTGTCACTCATGACCTGACGGTCAGAACTGGACAAGCAGTCACGGGCTGCCAGGGTAATTTTTCGGGTGATGGATGAATCGATCAAGGGTTGTTTCCCCTTTTTAAAAAAAAATCGCAACTCCCGATTTGAGCCGGAGTTGCGATTTTCATAAACGGTTGTCTGAAAAAAATATCACATGGGTACAATCAATTTATTGGTTTCCTCGTTCCAGGTCACCACCAGATACCAGACCAGCATGGCCGCCGCGATAAAAAACAAGGTGCCACCGTATCCCATAACATCAGGGAGATAGACCTGAGAACCAAGGACACCGCGACCTTCAAAATCCTTGGCCCTAAACCAGGAGGTCATGATGGAATTGGACACTGCAAAAAATGGAACCACTAGAATCAGCTTGACCTGTCCCTCACCAACACGCCAGAGTGTGCCGGAGCCACAGCCCCCGGCGAGCATGGCGCCCAGGCCAAAAATAAAACCGCCAACAATGGCGCCCCAACCAAAGGTTCCACGTACATAATGGGCAGGATCAAGCACCGCCAGACCTTCCGCCCGAAGGGGAACGGAATACTTCAACACGGCGGCACCGATGGCCACAAGAACAATGGACAGGGCAACGGATTTAGCCAGGGTGCAGTCACCGGTCATATGGGGTTCGCGAAAGCCCTGGACCATACACCAGCGACCCCGATGCATGACATATCCCAGGGCCGCGGCTATAACAATAATTCCGCTGAGGGTTGCCAGATACTCATTTTCGGTATTTGCGGCAAAGGTATACGCTCCCCAGAAGATCCCTCCCATGGCGGCAAGCCCAAGCACATAGAGCAACACATTGGGTAATTCGATGGTTGCGGAACCACCGTCACCCCAGGTGATATATTCCATCTCCACGTACAATAATTTCAAACCCAGGATAACACCGGCCACCAGGCCAATCCACATGGTAAAGCCATTTGCCGCCAAATTCCCAATGGCATTATACATCCCGCCAACATTACAGCCACCCGCCAATGTCGCCCCTATGCCCATCAGGACGCCGGCGATCATCGCTTTCACCATTTCCCGATACGGGGGGATGCGAAGGGCAAACTCCTTCGCCAGGCAGGCTGAGATAAAGGCCCCGGTTATAAATCCAATACCAATGATGGAGCCGGAATCCTGAAAAATGGATCTGGGGGCCTTGAGATAATAGCTGAAAAAGCCGGATTCAGCCCCAAGGAGACTGGTTATTCCATACATAATCCAGTCTCCCCAGCTTCTAAAGGCACCCACAGCTCCCCAGGGACGCCACCAGGCCATAATCATAACAGACAAAAAAGCCACCATGATCCCGGTAACGGTGGCATTCCATTCGGATCGACACACAACTTTAAAAAGCTCTTTCACCTTCGTTGCCATGACACTTTCTTCACTCATTCCCCCCTCCTTTTTTTAAAAAATAGTTGAAATAATTTAAAGAAATATAGACCTTGTTTACCCCTGCCCGGATCACTTGTCAAGTATCGAAGGAAACCAGCTCTCCATGAAATATTTTTTAAACAAGAAAGACAGTACGTTATTCATCCAATGAACGATGATCTGGCAGCCATTCTTCATTGGATCGTTATTCCCCCGGAAAAATCCAGGGTCTGGGAACACGCCAATACTGCCCGCCAACCCAATGGTGCCGGATTCGGGCAAACGGTTCACTCCTTTCGGCTGTCCTCTCTTTTCTTCCTTGGGGTCGAGTCCCACAGCATCGGTTCATTGAGAATATTCCAACCCCATTTGAGCAGTCCCAGCAGGGTTACGGAGATCCACAGGGCCCAGGCCAGCATGGCCAACCGGTAGGCGAGCATGGGAATGGAAAAAAGCCAGCCCTGGGGCAGAGTCCGGCCGCTGACATCCTGATACCAGCGCAGCAGGCTGCCGTTGGAGCCGTTGCCCGCGATATTCATGTCCGGGTGTCCCAGCAGTCCCTGACTGATGGCCCAGACCAGGGCGATCAGGGCCGAGACGGTGAGAAGCCCGAGGCCCACCTGGATCAGGTTAAAAACGTACTTGCCCCTGTCTGCCTGCAGTCGTGTTCGCCCTTGGACGGCAATGAGCCAGCCCACCACCAGCAGGCAGCTGAACAGGTTACTCATGCTCATGCCGATGCCGAGCAGGAAAAGCTGATGGAAACGTAAGGGGGTCAGTCCGGTTTTGCTGATCACCAGGGCCAGGAGTGCCAGCACCACCAGGGTTGACCAGTAGAGAATGGCCGGGCCCAGCAGCGGTCCGCCGAGGAAGAGGGGCCAGCGGTTGGCGGGCAGGGTCATGTCGATGGCGGAGTTCACGCTGTCGCTTCCCAGATCAATGACCGGCGTGTGGTAGAAGGTGCTGATCCCGGACGGCTGCCGCCATTCCACGGAAATATCCTGTCTGCCCGGGGTGATGGGGATGGTGAGTTTACCTCCGTCCTGGCGCAACTGTTGCGGCGCCCCGTTGATGGCAGCCCTCTGCACCTGGGCGTCCGCCGGCAGGGTGATGGTATGCTGGCCGCCCTGGCTGCTGCGGATGGTGAAGTTCAGGGTTGTCTCCGTGGCCCGGCTGCCCGGACGCACCAGGAGGCGGGACTGGTCGATGGTCAGGGTCTGGCCGACAATGCCTTCGGGACGGGAAACAAGTAGCTTGAGCTGTTCCCCCGGCCAGGGGTGCCAGGTGGGAAGCCAGCGCCGGCCAGTCTGGTGGAGAATCACCGGAATCCCTTCTGATTCCAGGTGATAGATCGGGCTGACATCCACCCGCCAGATCTCGGTCCACTGACTGGTATCGGCGTGGCTGAGGAGGAGCTGTTCGCCCTTTTCCAGCACCGACTCCCAGCGCAGCTCGCCCGCCCTGGCATCGAGGGCGACCTTGGCCCGCCCGTCCTGTACCCGAACTCCTTCGGTGACCACCGATTCTCCGGGAAGCAGCGGGACATCAAAGACCACTGCGGAACCCTCCGGGCTCATCCGGCTGATTCTCGTCTCCACCTTCCAGGTCAGGCCCAGGAGCAGGGTCCGTTCGATGAGGACAAAGGGCGGCAGAACCCCGGCCTCCAGAGGCTGATCGGCGCTGGTCTCTTTATTCAGAATCCGTTTGAACTGGAGCTGGCTGTCGGCAACGCCATTGTCGATGCCCTCCACGATCCAGCCATCGGCGGTGCTGGTGCTCTGATTGGGGTGCAGCGGCAGGGGCAGCTGGATGCTGTTCTGCCGGGGCAGATTGCCGGACAGCCGGATGACATGATGGCCGGCCGGAACCAGAATCCAGAGCTGCCCCTCGCTGCGGAACAGGGCTGTTGCCGGTTTATCATCGAGGAGCACCTGCTGCGGCAGCCAGTGACTGCCATTGCCGGGCAGGGGAACGGCACTGTCCACCTGGCTGTCCACCCGCAGATGAAGGCTGAGGGCCTCGGGGGTGATGGTCACGGCCATCTCGGAAAGATTGGCGCAGTGCGGAAAACAGTCATCCTTTTCCAGAAGACGGGAGCGCAGCTGCTCAAACATCTCGGGAGACGGAATCTCTCCGGCCTGACCGGGACTTGCGCCGGCCAGGAATCCGAGCAGAAGCGGCAGTATCAGCAGGGTCTTCCAGGCCGGCAGGGTCCAGCCCCGGCCGGGACGCCAGCTGATATTGAACATCCCGGCGGCCAGCAGACCCATGAGCAGGACCCGGGCGAAGGCAAGGACGAGGTTGGTTTTGGGGCCAATAAGGGTCAGGTGGATCTGCTGACTGCGCTCCACCGGGCCGCTCCAGCCCATGGGGATGGCTGTCCACTGCCAGGTCGGCAGGCCGGGCCCGGTCTGCTGGAGCATTTTCGGATCATACTGCGGCACCTGACTCTGGGTGGCAGAGCCGCTGGCAGCCGGTCTGACCTTGACCTTTGCCGGGGGCGGCGCCATGGTGCCGGTCATCGTCTCCATGGGCTGGACACTCTGCATCGCGTCTAACTCTTCGCGCACCCGGTCATCTTTGCTGGCAATGCTGTCGGCAAGGGCCTTAGGGGCTGGCGCCACTGCCGGTGCCTGACGGACGGTGAGCTCAGCCATGGAGTGCCAGGGCTTTTCCAGCTGGGGGTAAATCCCCACCCGTAACTGGTTGATGGCAAAGGGGATGAAGAGCAGAATAAGACTGAGGATGGTTGCGGCCTGGTATCCTCTGATGATCTGTCGGAATTTCCCGGTGGGCAGATAGCGAAGCAGGGCCACCCCGGCGAGAATGGCCAGCCAGACCCAGCGGGGCGCCCCGGCCTCGTGGTAACTGAGAGTAAAGGAGCAGAAGGCGATGACGCTGAGGGTCGGCTGCCGGTAGAGTCGGGCGATGGCCAGGGTGAAGATGATGACCACGAAGAAATCGAGCAGGCTCCAGCGGTTCACCCAGGTGGCGGCAATGGAATCGACGCCGCTGGCATTGAGCAGCCTCCAGCCCGGCGGCAGGTTCAGGATGGCGCTGACCTGCTGGAAATCATGATCCCAGCCGGTGGCGGGCAGGGTCGAGATCAGGGCGGAGCCGCCGACGGCCAGGGTGCTGTCGGCGGCTAACTGGAGCTGCCCTTCCCGCAGTTCCACCCCAGCCTTGTCGCTTCCGGCCCGTTTGGTGAGAAACTGCTCCTGCCTGTTCACCATCACTCGTCCCAGGGTCTGGCGCGGCGGCATCTCGAGGCGCCAGCCGTTATTTTTCTGGCCGCTGATCGTGTCCTGGATGGTGAAGCCGGTGCCATCAAAGCGGAGCCAGAGTTTTCGTTGCAGGCTCAGTTGATCCGGGGGGGGCAGGGCCGCGCCGCGTCGGGTTTCCCTGATCTGCATGGACTCGCCAGGGAGCATCCGGTAGGCGGGAAGGTTCCGCCATTGCCTGGGCATGGAGGTCAGTTGCGGATCAATGGCGGTAATGCCGCCAATCTCCACGCCGCGCAGGTCGGAGTGGGGCTGAAAGGAAATGATCTCTTCGGCCGGCCAGAACGGATCGTCCGGTCGGAGCCACTGGTAGCTGCTCAGCGGGCCGATAAAGCGGCTGATGACCGTCACCTCCCACTGGCCGGGCCGCACCTGGATGCGCAGACGGCCATCCGCCTCAAGTTTTACGGGCAGACCGGCCGTCACCGAGAGCGGGATAAGCTGGCCGGGAGGAAAAAGGGGGCCGGTGACGATCTCGCGGGCCACTCCCGCAATATCGAGATTGAGCAGGGTCGTCATCTGGGCCGGGATGGTGTCGTCGAGGAGGCGAAAGACCTGGAGGCTCAGGCTGTTCTCCATCTTTTCCGGCTGTCCCTTGGCGGCCTGGAACCAGAGTCGGCCGTCTTTGTCGAAATTGGGGAAGTCCACCAGACGGTCATTGAGCAAGAGGGAGATCAGGCCGCTCTGGGCCGGGATGGGGAGGGACTCGGGCAGGCTGGTCCACTGAAAGCGGCCGGTGACCTCGTGGGAGCCGCGCTCCACCTTGATCCATGGCCTGCCGTTCTGATCCATGACCAGGGCGGTCTGCCCGTTCACCTTGACATCCAGCGGCCAGTGGTCGGTGGCGCCGGGAAGCTGGATCCAGCGATTATGCTGAACCAGCCATTGCTGGCGGAAAGTCCCGCCCTGTTCACTGACATGGATAAGCAGCCGGGCCGGCCAGTCGCAATGGAGGCTGGAGGCGTCATCAAAGGAGGGGGAGCAAAGTTGTTCTTCTTCATGGCCGTGGAGCACCCAGTCAACCCAGGGGGTGAGGGGAGCGGGAATTTGCACAGCAGCTTCTGCCCGTACGATTGGAAGGCAGATGGTTGCCGGGAAGAAGGTGATAAGCAGGAGAAAGAAAATTCTGGCGCCGAGCTTCATGGATGGACTCCCCCGGGGATGATGAAAAAGAAATCAGGCTAGAGACGTTAACGAGTTGACTGAAGGGGTAACATACAAACATGTTCATTGATATTCTGCGAATATGGAAGAGGCCTCGAAGCCTTCCTTAAAAAGGGGCCTGGGACCTAATCCCCTCGTTTTTTTCCTGAGAGCTGAAAGGGTCGCTGTGATCTTTTCAAAGCGAACCTCGATGAACGGGATATGCAACTTTTTCCAGATTATTTCTTTGTAAAAAAAATACAAGCAATATTCTGCAAACCGCCTATGCCAGGCTGCGCCAAACCGGCGGGATGGGAAGTCCTCTTTAAAACTCGAATTGAATGGATTAATATATTGACCCTTGGGATCATCGTGTGATAGTCTCGCAGTTTTTTTGTGTCATCAGAGGCTTTCGGAGCCTCAACAACTAACAGCTCGATGGAGGAGATGAAATGTCCATTGTTACAATTACCAGAGGATCATACAGTCGGGGCAAAGAAGTGGCGGAAAGGCTTGCTAAAAAATTAGGGTATGAGTGTATCGCCCGAGACATCCTGTTGCAGGCCTCCGAGGAATTCAACATCCCCGAGATCAAGCTTGTCCGGGCAATTCATGATGCCCCGAAGATTCTGCAAAGATATTTCGGCGGTTCCGAGCGGTATGTCAAATACTATCGCTCCGCTCTCCTTCAACACGCCAAAGGAGACAATCTTGTCTATCATGGCCTGGCAGGGCATTTCTTTCTCAAAGATATCCCCCATGTCCTCAAAATCAGAATCAATGCAGATATCGATACCCGGGTCAAGGAAGAGATGGCCAGGGAAAATATCTCTGCCGAAGAGGCGCTCCATGTTCTCAAGAATGATGATGAAGAACGGAGGAAATGGAGCATGCAGGTCTATGGAACGGATCCCTGGGATAGTCGTCTCTACGATATGGTCATCAATATCTGCACACTGTCTTTGGATGATGCTGTGGATATCATCTATGGGGTGCTGCAAAAACCAACTTTCCGCACAACTCCTGAATCCCAGCAACTGATAAACCATTTGGCCAGTTCGGCTAAAGAGCAGGTAGAAAAGATCAAATCCCTTGGTACCAGCCTCTTTTAAAGCGTTATTCTTGTGTCCGGGCGTCTCAAAAGGTGAACACCTGACTGAACTTTTTTTTCCCAAGGGGAAATCGGTTGGCAGGAGCTTCCTGTTTGGTGCCCGGAAAGAAAAACCGCCGGTTTCCCCTTCTTTGTAAAGGGGAGACCGACGGCAGGATGCTGAGAATCAAGTCGATTCACGATTTGCAAAAAATCAGCGCGCCTTGAGCGCTGATTATCAGGCCCTCACTAAAAGAAATTATACTGGGCACTGAGCTGGATGCGGTTCAGCTCGCCATCCGCGCCGCTTTCCACTTCCCGATAGCCGTGCAGATATTCGATGCCCAGTTCAACACTGGGCACGATGTTCCAGATCAGATTGACGTGAACGGACTGCATCTCTTTGTCGGTCGCATCAAGAAGGGCTGCAGTATTGACAATAGACCGATCATTGTCAGCCGCACCGTAGGAATAGACCAGACTGGAACGGAGATTATCCACCCAGAAGTGGCGGTAAGCAAGAAATCCACCATATTGGTCGAAGGTCTCAACCTCATTGGTGCGGATGTTGAATGCCGCATCTCTAAATTTTGTGGTCATATAGCGGCCCAGGGCATTGCCGTAGTTAAACTGGAAGCGCAGGTCATCCTTGCCGTAGGCGGGAATCCTGCCGCCGAAGGTGATGGCCCCGCCCCATGCCGAATCATCAATGGATGTAGGTCGAGCGGGGTCGCTGGGAGTTTTACCTCCATTATCGGCACTTATCTCCCGGGCCATGGCCGCCACTGAATAGGAACCGTGTTCGGAATTCAAATTCACCCGGGCGACCAGATCGGCGACGTGATCGTCATCGGTTTCAGTGCTGTTTTTGTTATCGAAGGTGGCGTTGGGGTCTTCCACCGCAAACTGGAGGGAGCCCCAGGCAAAGGGCTCGGTCCAGCGGATCAGGCCTTGGCGCATAAAGGTCTGGGCGGCGGGGCCGCCGAAATCCACGGTGTCGGGCAGGGAGTCCATGACCTCGAAGGTGGTCCAGGTCTGGCCGGCCAGGAGTTTCCCCAGTTCACCGTAGGCGTGCCGGATCCGGAAGTCGGCGTTGGAGCTTGATCCGTTGCCGCTTGCTGGATTTACATTTGCGCCGCCGAAGAAATCGCCCTCAAAAAAGGTATTGAGCTTGCCATAGGCGGTGTCCGTGCTTGTGCCCACGTTAAAGCGGCTCTGGCGGGCATGGAGGACAACTTGATTATCATCGGGGTTGTTTTTGTCCAGGGGGATGGCGTAAGGCAGGAAGAGTTGGTCAGCGGTGCTATTGTCCCCAGCACTTTTGTCACTATAGATGGCGTCAAGTTTGGCATAGCCGCCGAGCCTGAGGCTGGTCTCGGTGCCGGGAATGACAAAATAACCCTTCTGCACCGGTTTGGCAGGGACGGCGATCTTGTCGGCGGGGGCGGGGACGGTGACGATCTGGGTCTCCACCGGTCGTTTTTCCAGGACCTCAATGCGCTGCTGCAGGGCCTTCAGTTGGGCCTTCAACTCCGAGATCTCGTCGGCGCGTGCCGGGGATCCCATTGCCAGCACGCCGATGCCAAAGATAGCGGGAGTCAGCATCAGTACCTTGTACGATTTTTGGATTGAAAATTTCACCCTCT
>JACDZJ010000377.1_pt1 | contig 13426 bp, 12 predicted proteins | sample 7365721 | NCBI WGS metagenome assembly JACDZJ01 (sample SAMN15143480, study PRJNA637477) | pond metagenome | biome: freshwater wetland ecosystem [ENVO:00000243]; feature: pond [ENVO:00000033]; material: pond water [ENVO:00002228]; isolation source: pond water containing pink berries ... | reverse complement strand
GTGGTTTGATTTAAGAACGCATTGCAAATGCTAAGAATACAAAAGTTGGGATTAGTATCGAGAAACGCTACCACTCGTTTATAACGAGTGGTTGTTGGTTTAACGTTTGTAACGTTGTAATAAAAGAAAAAATTTAAAACGACAAAATCAATACGATATTTTTGATATTCAACTTTTCGTTTTAAAATATTATTGGCAAGTTAGGTGGTTTGATTTAAGAACGCATTGCAAATGCTAAGAATACAAAAGTTGGGATTAGAAATAAATCCCAACAACGCAGTGTCCAGCTTTAGAATAAGGCATGAGGGGGAAATCCGGTGGGACAAGGGCAGAAGCATTAGAAAACTTAATGCTAAACCGTACCACACTGGTAGTAGCTCACCGTCTCTCCACAATAAAACGTGCCGACGAAATTTGTGTAATGCACGAAGGTAAAATTGTTGAGCGTGGCCGACACGACGAATTGATTGAACTTGATGGCTATTACAAAAGATTGTGCGATATGCAGTCGTTTTAAATTATATTCCACTAAAACACATTGATTTCTATATATGTGTTTTAATTCAACAATCCATCAATCACTTCGGTCATTTTCTTAAACTCTACTTCGTCGTAAAGCCGTGTCAGAAAAACAATTTTACCGGTTTTGTCGATAATCACGTTGCGAGTAATGCCGGCTTCGCGCTGAGCGTACAAAGCAAAAATATCAGCTTTTGGATCTAACCCAATAGAATATGTTATAGGGACGGATTTTGCGAATTTCAGGACAGTTTCAAGCGGTTCATCACGGTCGATAGCCACCAACGAAAAGTTCGGGTTGATTTTGTGTTTTTGCCATATATCGTACTCAATATGGGGCATTTCCTTTCGGCAAACACTGCACCAGCTTGCTGTAAATTGTAACATAACCACTTTCCCTTTCAATTCAGAAAGTTTTATTACTTTTCCATCGGTTAAACTTATGCTAAAATTGGGTGCTATATCGCCTACTTTTACCAAATATGCCCGGTCGTCTTTCGTTTGAGTATAGGCGGTTGTACTTATTAGCAATGCCAATATAAAAAATATTTGTTTCATTATTTCGTTTTTTGAGTCTACTTGGATAAGTCAATATTCCATTTTTCGGAATGTACTTTTATTTAAAAATTTCAATAGTATATGTTTTGTAGTATAAGGCATCAATATACTTAAAAAAAACCAATGTAAGTCTTAGTCATATAACGGTTTATTTCTATAAATCAAATAATATCATTTATTGATGAATTTTCAGAAATCAATAAATCAGGCTTTTATCTACTTAATTTACATTTCCCAATGTTCACAGGTTGCAATCAAATCATCGAATGTTTTTACTTTCGATTTGGCTTGCACTTCGGCAATTTGCTTTTCTAAAGCTGAATCGTAAGATTCTTCAACTACATCGCGGATAACTCCCATAGCAATTGGCATTTCGGGACCTTCCATCAAAGCTAGTTTAAGTTGAAGTGTGGTATCTTCACAAGCAGCATCGTGAACCAAAACATCGTTTTCTGTAATTCCATTTTCACCTATCGTTACTACTTTCAATTTTAACCCATCCAATACAAGTCCCTTATTGTTTTCAACACCAAATATCATTGGTTTGCCATGTTCCAGCATCAATAAACGGTCGGCACGAAATTCTTTTTCAGCTAAATAACCATGTGCTCCATCGTTGAAAATAACACAATTAACAAGACATTCCACCATCGAAGTACCTTTATGATGTGCAGCAGCAAGCATCGAAATTTGAGAATTCTTTAAATCAACATCCAATAACCTTGCGAAGAAAGTACCGCGTGCCCCTAATGTCAATTCTGCAGAACGAAATGGACGTTCAACCGTTCCAAAAGGAGACGATTTGGTTACATAACCCTTTTTAGTTGTTGGAGAATATTGTCCTTTGGTTAAGCCGTAAATCTGATTGTTGAAAAGCAAAACATTAATATCAATATTGCGCCGAACACTGTGTATAAAATGATTTCCACCAATGGCTAAACAATCGCCGTCACCTGTAATTTGCCAAACTGTAAGCTTTGGGTTGGCTACTTTCACGCCTGTAGCAACTACTGCTCCACGTCCATGAATGGTATGAAAACCGTAACCACTGATATAATAGGGCAAGCGCGAGGAACAACCAATCCCAGATATAACAGCTGTTTTGTGTGGCGGTATACCTAATTCTGCCATTACTTTCTGAAGTGTATTGAGTACTGCATAGTCACCACATCCGGGACACCAACGAACATATTGATCGCTTTTAAAGTCTTTTGCCGTAAATGGTATAGTTGAATATTCTTTCGTTTCCATAATTTATTTTTTGTTTTTTTGAAGAATGTTGATGTACTACTTCAATAATTTTACGAAACATTCTTCCAATTCAGCCACTGTAAATGGTTGACCTTGTACTTTGTTATATTGCAGAAACTCTACAGCAGGAACTTTTGACCGTAGATAAGTTGCAAATTGTCCACTGTTTAATTCACAAACCACCACTTTTTTGTAACGTTGAATTACTTCAACAGTGTTTTTTGGCAATGGATTGATATAATTAAAATGAGCCAGTGCAATTTTAGAGCCTTTTTTATTCATACCGTTTACAGCTGTCATCAAGTGTCCATGCGTTCCACCCCAACCGATAACCAATAAATCGGCATCCATAGTTCCTTCAAGTTTTAATTCGGGAAGAACCAGGCTAATATTACTCACTTTCTGCTCACGTGTATCAACCATTTTTTGGTGATTTACCGGATCGGAAGAAATTGCTCCCGAATAATAATCTTTCTCCAAACCTCCGTTTCTATGTCCAAAACCTTTTGTCCCCGGAATACTCCAATATCTTACTTTTGTCTTTTCATCGCGTGAAGTTACATTACAGCCTTCCATTCCCTGTTGGGCATAATTTGGTTGAATTTCGGGCAATTCGGCTAGCTTAGGCAGTTTCCATAGCGAAGTTCCATTTCCAATAAATGCATCAGTCAACAAAATAACTGGTGTCATGTATTCAAGAGCTATTTTACTTGCCATAAATGCGAAATGGAAACAATCGGCAGGAGTACTGGCTGCCATAACAACGACAGGACTTTCACCATTTCGTCCATAAAGTGCTTGTAATAAATCAGTTTGTTCAGTTTTCGTTGGCAATCCGGTTGATGGACCGCCGCGCATTACATCCACAACCACCAACGGAAGTTCAGCCATTACAGCAAGTCCTATTGCTTCCGATTTAAGTGCCAAACCTGGACCGGAAGTACTGGTTGCAGCCAAACAACCTGCAAAAGAAGCACCGATAGCAGAAGTAATTCCGGCAATTTCATCTTCAGCCTGAAACACTTTTACACCCATATCTTTTCGCAAAGCCAGTTCTTGCATAATGTCGGTGGCTGGTGTAATTGGGTAACTTCCAAGGAATAACTCTAAACCTACTTTCTTTGATGCTGCTATTAATCCCCATGCAGTTGCTTTGTTTCCACTAATACTTGTATAACTACCTTTTGGTGTTTCGTGCGATTTTTCAACAAGAAAAGTTGAAACTGTTAAATGTAAATTATTTCCATAGTTAAAACCATCGGTTAATACTTTTACATTTGCATGCAAAAGATCCGGTTTTTTCCCAAATTTATTTTCTAGAAAATGTATAGCTTGATCGATTGGACGATTAAATAACCAACAGATTAATCCAAGAGCAAACATGTTTTTACTTCTCAACACTGTTTTGATGTCAAAACCAAAACCTTCTAAACTACTTTGTGTAAGTGATGAAAGAGGTGCAGGAATCAACTGAGTAGTTTCCGATACAGATAATTCTTCAAATGGATTGTCTGTTTTAAATTCAGCTTTGTTTAAATCCGTTTTTTCAAAAGTATCGGTATCAAAAATGATAATTCCACCTTTTTTTATGCTTTTGATATTTACTTTCAAAGCTGCGGGATTCATGGCTACCAATACATCGGCGTCATCTCCGGGTGTATATATTTTACTCGATCCCAAATGAACCTGAAAACCAGAAACACCACCCAATGTTCCAAGTGGGGCACGAATTTCGGAAGGATAATCGGGGAAAGTAGAAATTTCATTGCCTAATATTGCCGAAAGATTGGAAAAAAGCATACCAGTGAGTTGCATTCCGTCACCGGAGTCACCAGAAAACCTGACAACTACATTATCCAATTCGGTTTTTAATGTGTTTTCCATTTGTTTTATAATTGTAATTAATGGTTAATTGTAATCTTTACATGCAAAAATAGAGAAAATATTTCAGGTTACAATTATGTGAACTATTTATTGCATTATTCGTAAACAATAATACAGAAATTTATAAATATTAAGAATAAATTTTTGACGTTTTTATAGCCTCAAAAACAATAATTCTCTACTACTATTTAGTTTTTTTAAATTACAATAACCAGTATGTAAATAACCCATCTCAAAATTCGGCATTGTTTGGCGTTCTGGGGAATGGAATTACATCTCTGATATTTGCCATTCCAGTTACAAACAACAATAATCGCTCAAAACCAAGTCCAAATCCTGCGTGAGGAGCAGTTCCAAATCGTCGTGTTTCAAGATACCACCAAATATCTTTTGTAGGAACTCCCATTTCTTCGGCGCGTGCTTTGAGCTTGTCATAATCTTCTTCGCGTTGGGAACCACCTATGATTTCACCAATTTTTGGAAACAAAACATCCATTGCACGCACAGTTTTTCCATCATCGTTTTGTTTCATGTAAAACGATTTAATTTCTTTGGGATAATCAGTTAATATAACAGGTTTTTTGAAATGTTGTTCAACCAGGTAGCGTTCATGTTCGGATTGTAAATCTGTTCCCCAACCTACCGGAAATTCAAATTTATGTCCTTTGGCAATAGCTGCTTCCAGAATTTCTACGCCTTGTGTATATGGTAAACGAATAAAATCTTCCTGAACAACTGAATTAAGGCGTTCAATCAATTCTTTGTCGTACATGGTACAAAGGAACTCCAAATCATCTTTACATTTATCTAAAGCCCAACGAATACAATATTGAATAAAATTCTGAGCCAATTGCATATTTTCTTCAATTTCGTTGAATGCTACTTCAGGTTCAATCATCCAAAATTCTGATAAGTGACGAGGTGTATTTGAATTTTCGGCACGAAATGTGGGTCCGAAAGTATAAATAGCACCCATCGACATAGCAGCCAATTCTCCTTCAAGTTGACCAGAAACTGTTAAGCTCGCTTGTTTCCCAAAAAAATCACTGTTATAATCTATTCGGCCATTTTCAGTTTTTTTCAAGTCATATAAATTCATGGTTGTAACTTGAAACATCTGACCTGCACCTTCACAGTCCGAAGCAGTAATAATTGGGGTGTGAAAATAGAAAAAACCCCGTTTATGAAAAAAAGTATGAATAGCCATAGCCATGTGATGTCGGATGCGAAAAATGGCGCCAAAAGTATTCGTACGAGGTCGTAAGTGAGCAATTTCACGCAAAAATTCGAGTGTATGTCCTTTCTTTTGCAAAGGATAAGTTTCAGGATCGGCAGCACCATAAATTTCAATCTGTTCGGCTTGAATTTCCACCAATTGTCCTTGCCCCATCGACTCCACAAGTTTTCCGGTTACACTTATACATGCTCCGGTAGTAATGGGTTTCAAAAATTCTTCGCCAAATTTTTCATTGTTAACTACCACTTGAATATTATGAATAGTCGAACCATCATTTAATGCAATAAAACTTACATTTTTATTCCCTCGGCGAGTACGCACCCATCCTTTTATATTCACTACTGCTCCAAAATCATTTCGCTTTAGTGTATCAATAATAATAGTTTTATTCATTCAAACTAAGTTTTAAAAAAATTTTTTACATATATTTCTGTTTTGTGGCTGCAAAAGTACTAATTTCCATTGGAAGATTATACTTTATAAAAACAAAAAAGCACCAAATTCAAAGTGACTTGGTGCTTTTAATAATGCATCTAATTACTATTCCTTTATCGATTGATCGTTATTGCCAATCATACTCATTGCACAACGGAATCCTATTTCATTACTTGATTTATCTTGATCTAAGTAGCGACGAGTAGAAGGATTTAACCAATATATACGATCTTTCCATGAGCCTCCTTTGTAAACACGGGTTCTATTAGTAATTTTAGGACTCAAAATATCTGTTGGATCAACTTTAACGGGATTTTTTAAGTTTGACAAACCTGTTGAATCTCCCAAAGCAAAATTAAGCTGTGATGCAGAATCGCCATCTTTGTAATTACGAACATCATCTTCATTTGCTACTTGGGTAGCAATACGTCCAAGCGAATCTGTTTTATATGCTTTAATACCCATTGCATCAGCACTTTGCACAATAGGAGTTAAATATACATTACCCCTGAATGAGTTATATTCAGCCATATCTTCATACGAAGTAGAACGATAAACATCCAATACCCATTCGTTTACATTTCCAGCCATATTATATAACCCAAAATCATTTGGTGAATAAAAATTAACGGGTGCTGTAATAGCTGCTTTGTCGTTCAAACTTCCAGAAGTTCCCATCATATCACCACGTCCACGTACAAAGTTTGCCTCCATTGATCCAAGCTGTCTTTTTGATAGATTACGAGCTTGTGTGCCTGACCATGGATAAATTTTTCCTTCGGGAACTAATCCATCTTTATTTGAAAAAACGGCATACGCAGCAAATTCCCACTCAGCCTCTGTAGGAAGCCTGTAGGCTGAGAAAAGAATACCATCATTCATAGACACTTTACGATTTTGTCCATAAACATCTTTTTTGTTGTTTTTTCCAACTTTTGGCTGATAATTCGATTGTAATAAATATTTTTGAGTATTAAACACAAAAGAATTTGCAATTGAATCATGATTAGTTTGTTTTTGCAACGATTTAAAATCGGGAGGGGCAATAATGCCTTCGTTAATTAATTTCAACTCATTTACCCTGTCGGTTCGCCAAGTACAATAATCCATTGCTTGTTCCCAACTTACACCCACAACAGGGTATTGATCATATGAAGGATGAGAAAAATAATTTTCTAAGTATGGCTCATTATATGCTAATTCTTCACGCCATACTTTAAAGTCGGGTTGAGTTTTAGCCACTAATTTGGGAGCAGTCTTCCCAAAAACAACCTGCATCCAGTTGGTGTATTCACGCCAATCAATATTCCTTATCTCATATTGATCCATGTAAAACGAACTAACAGTTACTCGGCGACGTTTATTATTTCGTGGTCCCGTAATAAATTCACCTTTTTCACCAATTGAGTAAGACCCACCCTCAATAGCAACCATTCCATATGGAACTTCTGACTTGAAGCCGTTTATTACTTCAAATCCGGCCCCTGCTTTATCGTTATATTTCCATCCTGTAACTGAGGAATAACCATCGTTGGTCGATTTACTTGCACAACCAATTAAAGTCATTATCAAACAAAATGTTGCAAATTTAGCTATGGTTTTCAATTTCATATTAGGAATTATAAGTTAGAATTATAATATTATCAAAAATAACAGTGCAAAAATAGTATTTTTTTTTATGTAAACATACTCTGACATTTATATTTTTTCATTTTAAAAAATAAATATTACAATATTGGCATAAAACGGATACTATCTAATATTATTATCTATTTTTTTACTTAAGGATAACTCAATCGCTATATTTTCTTACTTTTGCAATTGCAATTAAAATCTTCTAGGATTAATGTATGAATTCAAATCATTTACAAATAAAATTAAATAATCATTTGGTTGATTTATCAACTCCCATTGTTATGGGGATTGTTAATGTAACTCCTGATTCATTTTTTAAAGGAAACAGATTTATATCCGAAAATGAAATTTTGCGTTGTGTTGAGAAAATATTATCTGACGGTGGTACAATCATCGATGTTGGAGGGTATTCAACTCGCCCATCAGCAAATGTAGTAACACAAGAAGAAGAAATAAAACGAGTTTCTGAAGCACTTGAAATTATTTTCAAAAATTTCCCAGATGTGTTAATTTCTGTTGATACTTTCCGATCGGGTGTTGTTCGGCAAATAACAAGAAACTATCCGGTGGCAATGATTAACGATATTGGTGGGGGTACATTGGATGATTTGATGTTTGAAACAGTATCCGATTTAAAGATAACTTATATTTTAATGCACACACAAGGATCACCTCAAATGATGCAGAAAATGACTAATTATAAAGATGTTGCTTCAGAAGTGCTCCATTTTTTTAAAAAAAGGTTGTCTCAGCTCAGGTTATTTGGAGTAAACGATGTGATAATTGATCCTGGATTTGGGTTTGCAAAAACAATTGAACAAAACTATGAACTTTTGAATAAACTGTCGTATTTTAAAGAATTAAATGTTCCAATACTTGCTGGAATTTCTAGGAAATCAATGATTTACAAGTCCCTTGAAACGAACGCAGAAGAAGCACTCAATGGAACTACCGCAGCAAATATGCTGGCATTGATAGGCGGTGCTTCAATTTTGCGTGTACATGATGTAAAAGAAGCTATGCAGACAATTAAAATTTATTATGCATTTAATAATATCAAAACCAATAAATAATTTAACGAATATATTGTAAATCATCATTATGGGGTTTCAAATAGGTTTTAAAGACATAGTAGATATTTTTTTGGTAGCAGTACTGCTTTACCAAATGTTCAAACTGCTCAAACGTTCAGGTGCTGTGAATGTTTTTGTAGGTATTTTAGCTTTTATAATTTGTTGGTTTCTTGTTTCCTACGTTTTTAAAATGGAGCTTTTGGGCGGTATCTTCGACCGTGTGATAAGTGTTGGTGCATTTGCACTGATTGTGCTTTTTCAAGATGAAATCAGACGTTTTTTTTCTCGAATTGGAGCTACCCAAAAATGGAGTATTTTAAATTCTATCAAACGTTTTTTTGGGAATAATAGTACCGAACAGATAAAAACCAATTTCGATTTAGTTCAAATTGTACTTGCTTGTCGTAATTTATCCAAAAGTTCTACCGGAGGCTTAATAGTACTTACACGCACCAACGATTTAGATTTTTATTTACAATCTGGCGAACAGATAAATGCAACCATCAATTCACGTTTGATTGAAAGTATATTTTTTAAAAATAGTCCTTTGCACGATGGAGCAATGATAATCTCACATCGCACACTCAAAGCCGCTGCTTGTATTTTACCTGTTTCAAAAAATCAATCCATTCCAAAGCGCTTGGGGCTACGACATCGTGCAGCATTGGGAATTACTGAACATTCGGATGCTATTGCCATAGTGGTTTCGGAAGAAACCGGACATATCTCGTGGGCAGTGAATGGTCTACTTACTGTTAATGTAAAACCTGAACAATTGGAACATTTCTTATCGGAGGAATTGGCGCAATAAAAAAGAGAATAAAACGTGTGAATATTTGACAAACAATTATATATAACATAAAACCAATGAAAGTGGTGGATATAAAAAGTGTATTGAAAAATGTTCAAATCAGGATTTAGTTAAGCCAATATTTCGATATTCAATTGGCGTAAAACCAGTTCTTTTTTTAAAAAAAATTGGGAAATAATCAGGATTTTCGAAGTTTAGACTATATGAAATTTGTTTTACAGATTGGGTGGTAGTGGAAAGTTGTAACTTTGCTTCATTGAGTTTCAGTTCAAGCATAAATTGCGATGGTGAAGAGCCTGTAAATTCTTTGAAAGCTCTCCTAAAGCCGGAATAACTAACATTCATTCGTTTTGCTACATCTTCTGCTGTAATTTTATTGTAAACCGATTCGCGCATAATCACTTTTGCTTTATTGATTTTTTGTATCAACTCTTCATCCACAAAGTCGCAGGTTTTATGGCGGTAATACATCAAACCCAAAATATGCATTACAATTCCCGAAAGCGCCTGTTGGAATCCGGCACGTTCTTCGTTGGCAATTTTGGATGCTTTCAGGTATAAATCTACAATTCGCTCATTCAACCCAATATTGAAAACCGGTGCCTGATTTAGGAAAAACCCTTCCTGAACAATTTTTTGAATGATTTCTCCTTTAAATCCAATCCAATATTCAGTCCAACCCGAGTTTTCAATTGGTTTGTAGGTATGCAATACTCCCGGCATTAAAAAAAACATTTTGCCTTCAGAAATAAGGCATGAATCCATGTTATTACCAAAAGTAAACACACCATTTCCATTCGTAATATAAAGCAACTGATACTCATTCAAAATTCGCCTCTTTTCAACATTGAAATAATATCCACGAGGGTGATTTTTAGGAGGATATGATTCATTTACTGCAATAGTCTGATGACCAACAGTTGTGACTGTTAAGCCCCAATGTTCATCTTCCTCGGATGAAATCAAATAGTTAATTTTCGGTTTATACCCCTTTTCCATATATATGGAATTTAATTTTTAGAATTTAATCTGACTTAAAAAAAAAATTATACAAATAAATCAATTTCTTCATCTGTAATGTTCGATCCACCAAGAATAATTAACCTTTCCACTACATTTCGCAATTCACGAATATTTCCTGTCCAGGAACGGTTTTTCAAGTTTTCAATAGCATTCTTATCAAAACTTTTAGGTTGAATACCTTGTTCATTACAAATTAATTCAGTGAAATGAGCCACCAATAAAGGAATATCTTCTTTTCGTTGGTCCAGTCTGGGTATATGAATGGGAATTACATTTAATCTATGAAATAAATCTTCGCGAAAATTTCCATTTTCAATTTCTTTTTTCAAGTTTTTGTTTGTCGCTGCCAACACTCGCACATCCACTTTAATGCTTTTGTCGCTTCCTACACGGGTTAATTCATTTTCTTGCAATACACGTAAAACTTTGGTTTGAGCCGATAGACTCATATCACCAATTTCGTCCAAAAAAATTGTTCCACCATCGGCTTGTTCAAATTTTCCAATCCTTTGTTTTATAGCTGAAGTAAAAGCTCCTTTTTCGTGTCCAAATAGCTCACTTTCAATTAATTCCGATGGTATTGCAGCACAATTCACTTCTACATAAGGTGCTTCATTGCGATTACTTTTCTCAAAAAGCAAACGTGCCACCACTTCTTTTCCAGTTCCATTGTCTCCGGTAATCAATACCCGTGCATCGGTTGGAGCAACCCGATCAATCATCAAACGAACTTTTTCTATTTCCTGCGAAACACCTAACATAAAATGTTTTTTTGCAACTTTCTTTTTCATAGTTTTAGTTTCTATAACTAAACTGTTTTTTTCCAGTGCATTGCGAACTGTAATAAGCAGACGATTCAAATCTATGGGTTTTTCGATAAAGTCAAACGATCCTTTTTTGATACATTCTACAGCAGTTTCTATATTTCCATGACCCGAAATCATTACAACCGGAGCTTCTATTTCCTTTTCTATCAACAAACTTAACAATTCAATTCCATCCATTTCGGGCATTTTAATGTCCGATAAAATCAAATCAAAAACACCATTCTGAACAGCTTCTAATCCTTGTTTTCCGTTTTCAGCAAGAGTAATCTGGTGTTTTTCAAACTCCAGAATATCTTTCAGTGTATTCCGTATACTGCGTTCGTCGTCAATTATTAATATTCTTGCCATAATTTAAAAGTAAACAATTAAGCTATCACCACAAATCATAAAATAAGTTATATAAGTATCTTTAGTAGGTGTTGGTATACTACAAATCAAAACCAATATCACTTCTGAAATATTTTCCATTGTATTGAATTTTTTTTGCATTGGCAAATGAAACAGCTAATGCTTCGTCTTTTGAATTTCCGTAAGAACTTATAGCCATAACACGTCCGCCATTGGTCACTATCTTACCTGTTTTTATTGTAGTGCCGGCATGGAAAACAATACTTTCTTCCACATTTTCTAATCCTGTAATTTCATCATCTTTGTTGTATTCCTGTGGATAACCACCTGCAACCAACATCACTGTTACCGCTGTGCGCTTATCGAATTCAATTGATTTTTCGTTCAAATTACCGTTGGCAACTCCTTCGAGTAAATCCACAAAATCGCTTTTAAGTCGCAGCATTACCACTTCGGTTTCAGGGTCGCCCATACGGGCATTGTACTCTATAGTAATTGGTTCACCTTTTACTCTTATCAAGCCAAAAAAGATAAATCCTTTATAAACAATACCTTCATTAATCAATCCGTCTATAGTTGGTTTGATAATACGTTCTTCAACTTTATACATAAAAGCTGCGTCGGCAAACGAAACGGGCGAAACAGCACCCATTCCTCCTGTATTTAATCCGGTTTCACCTACACCAATTCGTTTGTAATCTTTTGCTTCGGGTAGAATTTTATAGTTTTTTCCGTCAGTAATCACAAATACCGAACATTCAATACCTTCTAGAAATTCTTCGATAACAACCGTTTTACTAGCTGCACCAAATTTTCCATCGAGCATGACTTTCAACTCCGAAATTGTATCGTCTAAATTATTCAATATGATAACACCCTTTCCTGCAGCCAATCCGTCAGCTTTCAATACATAAGGTGCTTCCAGGCTTTTCAGAAATGCAATTCCTTCATTTAGATTATCTCTTGTTACACTTAAATAACCCGCTGTTGGAATATTGTGACGGAACATAAATTGTTTCGAAAAATCTTTACTTCCTTCTAATTGAGCACCAATTTTATCGGGTCCGATAACGGGAATCGACTTCAAATCTTCATCGACTGCAAAAAAATCAACAATTCCTTTTACCAAAGGATCTTCTGGTCCAACTACCACAAAATCTACGTCATATTCCAGAACCGCTTTTTTAATACTCAGAAAATCATCAGCGGCAATTGATAAATTTGTTGCTAAAGAGGCAGTTCCTGGATTTCCGGGCGCAGTATAAAGCTTAGAGAGTTTTGGACTTTGTGCTATTTTCCAAGCCATCGCATGTTCGCGTCCGCCAGAACCAAGTAAAAGAATATTCATTGGAGTAGATAATTGAATTTAATGTGCAAAAGTAACAAATAAAAACAGACTCTTAAGCTCTTAGGGAGAACTATTTTGATGAGTCAATTTTTAGAAAAAGAATAAATTTATTCACAGTGGATGAACAGAGATGATAAATTCAATATTTTATGAAATAAAAAAACTGGAAAGTTATTTGGGAGGGAAGGTATATAATAATGCGAAAGGTAGTGTACCTCACGGCATACTACCAATCTTTGTTAACCTTAAATCTAATACTATGAAAAAATCACGATGCAAAAGTACGGCTTTTTTTATTACCATCCAAACATTTTTGAGAAAAAACACACAAAAACTATGCTTTATAACATACTTTTAGAATTGTTTGTCTATTTTTAAGTATTTGGCTCACATTCGTAGCATTTTAAACTCATTTATTGCAAATAAAAAACGTAACTACTCAGCACCCCTAGAAAAGGATCAATCGTTATTTGCCAC
>JACDZJ010000376.1_pt1 | contig 13428 bp, 10 predicted proteins | sample 7365721 | NCBI WGS metagenome assembly JACDZJ01 (sample SAMN15143480, study PRJNA637477) | pond metagenome | biome: freshwater wetland ecosystem [ENVO:00000243]; feature: pond [ENVO:00000033]; material: pond water [ENVO:00002228]; isolation source: pond water containing pink berries ... | reverse complement strand
TATACACAAATTTTTAAACACTTTTGTGACTAAAAAAACACACTCTAATTAATAACAAAACTTATCGAAACGATAATTTAGCTACGTTAAATTTTGGCGGTTTTTATGCTCAAGCTACTTACTTACTTTTTGGTGGCAGTCAGGTTTACGACAAAGCACAAGGCGAGTTTAACCAACCTGATAGAGGAAAAAAATGGGGTGATATAGAATTGACTTTCCGATATGATTATATTAATTTGAACGACAAAGATGTAATGGGCGGTTCTGCCGAAGGTTATACTGTAGGTTTGAATTTCTATGCTGCTAAGAATTTCAAATTTCAGGTAAATTATAGTTATGTAAACCACGACCGTTATGCTAATGGTAAAGGAAAACTTTACGTAGGACATGATGTGGAAGGCAATCTCACTAAATTACCATCGAAAGTGGCTGATGCCAATGGTAAAGCAGGTAATGATTACGGCATGTTAGGTGTTCGTTGCGAAATTGATTTTTAATAAACTAATAACGATATAAATATACTAAAATGAAAATGAAAATATTATCAGCAATCTTAGTTGCAGCTTTCATTACAAGTTCATGTGTTAAGGACACTGTATTTGTTGGTGCTGCAAGTATTGTCACTGTAACAGCAACTCCTGCCGCTCCTCAATCAGCCGAAACGGTAGTTGTAAAAGCCAAAATCACCGATTTGAAAAGTATAACAAGTGTAAAATTATTTTACAAAGCTTCAACTGTAACAGTTTTTGACTCTGTAGATATGACATCGCTGTCGAGTGAACAATTTATGTGGGCTGGAACTATTCCAACCTTTGCAAAAGATGTAAAAGTAGAGTATTATGTAAAGGCGCTAAATTCAGATAATCTATATTCGGTATTTCCATTAAATGCTCCTACTACAAAAGCTTCGTATACAGTTGGTGCATCCAATGTTATTAAATTATTTGTGAATGAAGTATTTCCCGATGGGACTAAAGATGCGACTGATCCAGATTGGGTGGAGATATATAATGATTCCGAAATTCAGGTTGATTTAGCAGGTTATATCTTATATGATGAAGGAATTAGAGCTTCATTAACTGGTGCCAGCCTAAAACCAAAACGTGTGTTGGGCAGCTTTGTAATCCCACCTAAAGGCTTTACAGTAATTGCAACCGAACAAAATGGTGAAACTGTAACTTTTGGATTAAGTACTGGAGGCGATGCAGTGTTTCTTGAAAATCCGACTGGATTAGTGGTAGCTTCACTCGATTTTTATACTACTCCAATTGTTACTACGGGTAAAAAATCTTACGGACGCAAACCTGATGGATCGAATACATTGGTGCTTTTTAATAATGCTACAAAAGGGAGCTCTAATAACAATGCTGATTGATAATTGTAAATCAATGGATTAAACTAAGCATACCTTTAAACAATGACTCTGAAGTGCAAAGTTTACTACATTGAATTGTAAATTGCAAATAAAAAAAGTAAATAAAAAAGATTATGGCAAAAGAAGAATTGAAAATTGGGGAGGTTTCAAAACCTCGTTTTGAGTTCCGATCGTTCGGACAGAATTTTGATGCAGCGGCAAAACGCTTGTCACGTTTATCAATGCCCATACCTGAAAAAGTTTGGGAACGTTATTCGGATGAAATTTATATCCTTTCGCGAACCAACGATATCAATAATACCAAAATTCGCGACGGTAAAATGGACATAAAAACCTACATACAAACTGTAGATGGTTTGGAACAATGGAATCCACTTATGAAAGGAGAATTCCCGATAGCAGCCAAAGTGCTAACAGAAGAAGTCTTTCCTGCATTTATGGTAGAAATACCTGCACTGACTAAAGATGTTATCACCTACGATGAATTTATAAGTATGATTGAAGCACATCCCGATTTGGCTGCTGTAAAAGTTCACAAACAACGTTTTGGCTATATGGTAAACAATACTTTATGCGAATATGGCGAAGTACTCATTAATGGTGCTCGAATTGTTACCATCAATTCAGAATCGACAGAGGTAGAAGATATTCTGAAAACAATAAAAGATTGTGGACTTGAAGGTGTTGAAAATATCAATTACTTACAAGCTATCAAACGTGTGATTGGAATGATTTATAAACCGCTGGCAAACTGAAGTAAGATAGATTTGAAAATGAGTTAATTTGAAAATGAATCAATGATTTATAAATAATTCTATTTGTCAAATTCAGCTATACATAACGCTAGATTTCAAGAACTTTACCAAAGTTCTATACTTTGGTAAGTTTATAACCAATTAACTAATCAACAAAAAACCAATTAACCAAAAAAAAAATGGCACAAGAAATTGAAAAAAAATTTTTGGTATGCTCAGAAGCTTTTAAAGCCGAAGCTACAAAACAAACCCGTATCACGCAGGGATACCTGTCATCCATTCCTGAACGGACTGTTCGGGTTCGTGTAAAAGGTTCTAAAGGTTTTATTACCATCAAAGGAATTGGAAATGAATCAGGGGCTTCACGCTACGAATGGGAAAAAGAAATTCCCTTGAAAGAAGTGGAAGAGTTGTTGAAAATTTGTGAACCGGGCGTAATCGACAAAACACGTTACGAAGTGAAAGCCGGAAAATACACTTTCGAAATTGATGAGTTTTATGGCGAAAACCAAGGCTTGACTGTTGCTGAAATTGAACTTTCGAGTGAAGATGATAAATTTGACAAACCAGCATGGGTAGGCGAAGAAGTAACAGGAGATGTAAAATACTATAACTCCATGTTAATGAAAAATCCATATACTAAATGGTAATCTACGTTGACCATTTACAATTTTGAAAATAACACAGAAAGGGTTTGAAAAGAAATATCAGTATAATGTAATAGCCTAAATTGCCTAAAAAAAAGGATGATTTAGGTGAATTCATTTAGTTATCTTGCATTATTTAAAAATTAATTTTCAACAAATGAGCGAAGTAACAAAAAACGCGACATCAACCGAGAATTTAGTAACAGAAGAAAATACTCCATTCGATCCGCTCGATATGAATAATTACCGGATTGAGAAATTACCAAAAATGGTAAAATCCGGATTTGAAAAATGGATGGCATTAGCTGGTGGTCCTCTGGCTATATTACTTTTCATTTATTTCTATTGGTTTGCAAAAATTCCATTTCTCGAACATTTTGACGTTTCGATTTTAGGAAAAGAAGCTGCAAAAAGATTTGGAGAAGTAGGTGCTAGCGGTTTCACGAGAATAAATTATGCCATGCTCGCTATTTTTGTAGGAGCAATTGTTCTTTGGATAACTGAAGCGATTCCCAATTATCTGACATCGTTGATATTGATTTTGGGTATGGTACTGACAGGAGTTACTACCGATAAAGTGGCTTATGCACAACTCGGTCATCCTGTTATGTGGCTGAATATCTTATCATTTGTATTGGCAAGTATGTTGGTTAAAACACGTGTTGCCAAACGCTTTGCATTATGGTTCGTAATCCGGTTCGGGAAAAATGCAACCATGATAATTTTCAGTTTCATGGTTATCAATATCGTATTATCGGCTTTTATATCGGCAACAACCGCAAAAGCAACTATTTTATTACCTATTTTCATGGTTGTGGCTGCTATTTACGGAGCAAGAGGTGGAGATAACCGAAATAATCTCGGGCGAAACCTGGTTCTGCAAAACCTTTTTCAAATCAATATGGGTGCTACGGGATTTCTCACGGGTTCGGGTGCGAATTTACTTGCCGGGGCAATGATTGCCGGTGCAATGGGTTGGAGTTCATTCAGTTATCAGGACTGGTTTGTAGCTGCTTTCCCGCTGTGTCTCATTCTGATGATTATTGGGTGGATTATTGGCACAAAATTAATTTTCCCATTAAAAAAAGAAGAAAACCAACCACAAATTGATGGTGGTATGGATAGGTTGAGAACAGAACTGGCTAAACTCGGAAAAATGACTTTTGAGGAATTTAAAGCCATTGCCATTTTTGTTATTGTATTAGGTTTATGGGCTACCGACAAACAACACGGAATCAATCAAACAGCAGTCGCTTTTTTGGGTGCAGTCGTGGCATTACTTCCCGGAATAGGCATTGTAAAATGGAACGATATTGACATTCCTTGGCACTTGCTGTTGTTTTCTGCCGGTGCTTATACTTTAGGAGCAGGACTCGAAGCTACCGATTTGCCGGCAACTTTGGTTGACGTATTGTTTAATGCTATTGGAATAAATGCCAATACACCATTTATACTTATTTATTCAATGCTTACCGGTGCTATGCTTTTTTCGGAACTTTTATTCGAAAGTAAAACCATGCGGGCATTAATTTTTATGCCAATTTCAATAGGCGTGGCGAATAAATTCGGATTTTCGGTTTTAAGCCTGGCATTTCCGGTGGCTTTACTCATTGAACACGTTTACGTTTTACCATTCAATAGTAAACCTGCTGCATTATTGTATACTACAAATCACTACAGTTGGAGCGATACATTAAAATTCGGTTTGACCATGATGATGATAAGTTGGTTTATGATAATGCTTTGGGGTGAAACAGTATTAAAATGGTTAGGCTATACAAACGGATTGATAGCCCCCTAATCCCTATAACGGGGACTTCTAATGGATTTAGAAAAAAACAGAACTTACTAATATCTGAAATTTTATTTCACCATCATTAATTTGTTAGTTAAGTGCAATACAGATTGGAAATACCAATCTAAAAATTAAATGAATCAAATTTCGTCCCAAAGCCCCGTCCGATTAATAGGGCAAATGGCAGGGAAATAAATAGTGATTTAAGAAGTGATTTATAAATTTCGGTTGTAAATAATATTTGGAGACGAAAGTAACTACACACCCGCATTAGGGGCTTAGGCGGTTTGTTTCTTGAAACTTGAAATAAATGATTACAAAAATCTACAACGAAATCGTGAATTTTCTGAGTTTTTCGACAAAGCTCAGAAAGTTGCGTTCACGGATAAATCAAAGTATTGATTTACCGGAAATTATCGGAGAATTACCCAATTCTCATCCGCGTGGATTTATCAAAGAATTTAAAAAAAGAAGAACAACCATAGTTGAAAATTATTTAAGAATTACCAATAGTCTCGAATCGGCTAACTACAACGAAAGAGTTCATGCACTTAATCTGCTTGCCGAACATATTATTTATTCTCGATCATTGTCAATGCCACTCAATGCAGCAAGGGTTCAACTGGCATTGATGAAAGAAGTAGTAAAAAACCGTGATGACAAACGTGTACAACTGGAATTGATGCGAGACTTCTCGGTTTCTTCTTTTGGTCATCCCCGAAAAATCAGAAATTTTCTCAGAAAACTCGATATTATTGAAGTTCCCGAAACAGGCAAGGAACTCAAAGACTTGAAAATGGGTTGGGATTTTCATGTCCATGATAGCACATCCTATGGTGTTAAACTTCCAATTCAACTTATCATTGATGCATTTATTAAAGGCATTTCTGAGTTAACAATAGTATACAACAATCTCGACCGTGAAGAAGCAGTAAAGGAAGTGTTGGAAGCCGGAAGAATATTAGGGATAAAAGTAAATATAGCACTGGAATTTAGTGCATTAACCAATGGAATGAGATTCCATTATTTATATATTTTGCCCAATTTTTCGAGCGAAAAAGAAAGATTTAAAACATTCCTGAAACAAAAAACAACCAATTTCAATGAATTTCTGCATGAGTTGGAAGAAAATGAAAACAAAAGACAAAAAGACATTGAGCAACTGATACAGAACTTTAATAATGAGCACCTTCCTAAAATAAACGAAGGTTATGCATCCGATTCCATTTACTATTTACAACCTTTAATTGTTCACGACGAGGAAAATGCCTTTGGTCATAAAATTTATTCGCACCGACAACTTGGAGAACTTTTATATCCAAAACTTAAAAAAGTACTTGAAAAAAGAGCAATACAGATTTCAGCTTTAAAAATTCAAACCGAAAAGGCACACGAACAATTTACGAAACAAGAACGTGAAACTATCCAACATCGCTTCCGTGAAATTCGCATGCAATATCGAAATCTGGAACCCGAAAAAATAAGATTGGAGTATTTTGGCGGCGACGAAACTTTGCTAATCGAAACAGCCGTTAGTAGTTTGGAAGACATCTATTTACTGGCAAAGAAAGCAGGTGGGAATATTAAATTTATTCAACCACTGAAACATGGATTGCAAGCAGCTATCAATAAGATTTTGGAAAACTACAAGATGTTATCGTACACCGAGATTTATAATATGTATGGAACATACGAATCAAAAGAATCAGATTTTGTGATATTTTCAAAATTTATAAAATTATTAAATGAGAGAAAATTAGACCCAACTATTGAATTTTTAAATGCAAATAAACTAAATTTTGATGAAATTAAACTAAAGGAAGCATTGGAATATTTACTATTAAATAAATTAATTCCAGCAATTGGAAGTGATGCTGCTGGGCGGTCGACACTGGCACCTGGTATGGGATTTATTCTGGAAAGCAGGTTAGTAAAAAATCAAAAAAACTATTTCAGAAAACATCATCATATATTGCCTACTGAAATATCTGATTTAATCTTCAGTCTGGCAAAAATCCCAAAAATGCCTTTAATAAAAGACGAAAAACCAACCATTATTTGTTTGGGGAAACTAAATCGGGGTAAACAAAACCTGCTGGGAGACGAAAAAATTGAAAAACCTATTCACCCCTTTAAAGTATGGGAATACCTGAATCCGACCATTAAAAATACCCTTTTTATTCTCATTGGGTTTATTCCGGCTTATCTTACAGTTGGTATTGAGTTTGCATTTTTGTGGCTTTCAATAACCGGTTCGCGCAATGTATTTGTAGATGTAATTTCCGAAAATGGCTTTAGCCCAAATGAGTGGCATACCAACGATATTAATTGGACCAATTTTGCTCATTCTCTTTTCTGGACTGGTTTTTCGGTGCCAATTCTGGGATTTGTTAAAGCCAGTTTCGATATTGCCTGGACAGGAACACACGAAGGAGTACTTTTCGAAACCTTAAAGTTCTTTTGCATAAATATCTCCAATGGCATTTATCTGGCTTCACATAATTATGTCAGAGGGTTTGATAAAGTAACGATCAGGGCAAACTTTTTTCGTAGTATTTTAGCCTGGCCATTGGCAGCTACTTTTTCTCCTTTGGGTAATGCACTTCTAGTACCAAGTATCGTACAAGCTAAGTTTTGGTCCGATTTTGTGGCAGCTATTATTGAAGGAACAGGCAAATACAAAAATATTATAAAAGTGAAAGATCGCATTATGCAGAAATTAATACCGGTCGTAGTCAGCAATGATCTGGAAGCCGAAAAGCTTGCCATGTTGGACATTATCTATTTTGTATATGAAAGTACCAGGGCTGAAACGGCTCTTAAAAAGCAACTTATTCCTCAGATTAGTCGGCTTACAAAAATAAAAAACTTCTTATTGAGAAGAAAAATAATGATTACGCCCAACGAAACGTATTTCGAACTCAAAAAGCGTATGGAATTGCCTGATAGGTTCAATGAATTGATTGATTATATTATTGAGCATTATTATCGGGAACAAAGTTTGTATTTAGTCAAAATGGTTTCCATGAACTACAATAGACTGTATAAATGGTTAAACAGCATCGCTAGATAATTGGGATAACATAATTCTAATTCCGTCATTAAAAAGTCGGAATCTGAATTCCGACCTCCCGAAAGATATTCAGAAATAAGAATTCAAATAACCTTAAAACAAAATCCTATGACAATCATTCTTTTTGGCCCTCCGGGCTGTGGTAAAGGTACTCAGAGTGAATTAATTGCTGAAAAATACAAACTTAAACACATTTCTACCGGTGACATTCTTCGGGCAGAAATGGAAATGGGAACAGAACTTGGTTTGTCAGCAAAAAAATATGTAAACGAAGGAAAATTAGTGCCTGATGACGTCATAATCGGGATGCTGATGAAGGCTATTAAATCCATTGATGCTAACCTGAACGGAGTTTTACTGGACGGTTTTCCACGTACAACTGCCCAAGCTGAGGCTTTGGAAGAAAAATTAACTTCATCCAATAAACAAACAAATGTGTTGATAGATTTACGTGTAAATGATAAAGAATTGATTTCACGTATGATATTACGGGGAAAAGCTACCGGAAGAGTAGATGACAATCCTGAAACCATAAAAAAAAGACTACAAGTTTATGCCGAACAAACTTACCCTGTTAAATCGTTTTATCAGAAACTAAATAAATATGTTTCAATTGACGGATTAGGTAAAATTGATGATATCTTTGGAAAAATTTGCATCGAAATAGAAAAAGCTATTTGAACCAACTTTTAATTAGTTGGTTTCATCGCTGTAAAACATGAAGAAAAACCAAACAAAACTTCAAAAACGATTATAAGAATCAGAATATTTAGTATAATCTTAGCACCCAGTTCAATTAATGAAATTTTTCTTCATTAAATCGAAAAAAAACTGAAATATTAAGTACTTTATTAAAATTTAAATCCATATATTTGTGTGATTTTACATTAAAAATCTTTTGCATCTTATCATTTAATTTAATATTCAACTATTTTTAAATAATAATCATTTTTAAAAATCTTGAACATAAAAAAAACTATATCTGCCTTATTACCTATAGCAATCGGACAGGTTTTTAAAATAAAATAAATAAACGAATTAATTTAAAAACTTTTGAAAGGAGAACAAATTATGAAACAGAAATTACAATTTTATTTTGTGTCCGTTTTTTTCTTAATGTCAACAGCATTTGTAAACGGACAAGTGAGAATTACTGAAGTTATGTCGAGTGCTTCGGGTGAAGCAGGAACAGTTGGAGCAATAGACTGGTTTGAAGTTACAAATCTTGGTGCCACCGAAGTTGATATTACGGGATGGAAGGTGGATGATGGTAGTTTTGCTTTTGCCACTGCCCTTGCATTGAATGGGGTTATTGCTATTCCTGCCGGAAAAAGCGTTATTTTTATGGAAACTGCTGCTCCTGCTACCGATGTTGCTGCTTTTAAAGCATTCTGGGGTACTTCCCTTGATGCCGTGTCTGTTGGTTCATATTCTGGATCGGGAATTTCACTTTCATCAAATGGAGATGGTGTTGCGTTATTTAGAACTGATGGAACCGAAGTTACCCGTGTAACTTTTAGTGCTGCAACATCAGGTTCATCTTTTTATTGGAGCTATAGTGCTACGGGTTCAGTTATTTCAACTGCAGTTGTAAGTACTCTTGGAACAATTAATGGTACTGTATCTAATCAAGTTACATTAACTTCAGCTAATGTAATTGGAAATATAGGTTCCCCCGGAACAGCCATTATCTTTCCATTAAGTTCAAATGTAAACAACCCAAACTACAAAAATTGGTCGTTGGTTGGAAAGACATTAAAATTTGATATTTTGCCAACAACAAAGGTTGAAATTTATGCGCTAACAGGTAGCAAAGTGGCTGTTTTTGAAGCTGCAAAAGAAATAGAATTGAATTTAAGCAGAGGCATTTATATGCTTAAATTTAACGATAAGGCATCGAAATTTATGAAGAAATAAGTTTTTCAAAAAATATTGATATTCTTTTTTTTCAATTTTTTGAAATCAAAGCTTCGGAGTACGATGTAATTATCGTGCTCCGTTTTTTGGAATGGGATTGTCGATTCGACTAAAAGTTCTACTTTTGTCGTTTACCAATCTGAATTCAACTATGCAATTATTCCGCAATAAATGGACGGCATTATTTCTAAGTAATTTTCTGGGAGTTTATAATGATAACTTCGTGAAAAACTGCATTATATTTATTGCCGTGGGTTGGGCAATGCCAAAGTGGATGACGCAGTCACAATTAATTTCAATAGTATCGGCTTCGCTTGTAGTTCCATATCTATTTCTGTCACCATTAGCCGGTCGCTTGGCTGTTATCTATTCTAAAAAGAAAATCTTCCTGCTTTGTAAATTACTCGAAATTCCGATATTGCTATTGGCATGCGTTGCATTTTACTATCATTGGGTAATGGTAGCCATTTTTTCCGTATTGCTCATGGGAATTCTAAGTTGTTTATATTCTCCATCAAAATACAGCCTGATACGTGATATTGGCGGAGAAACCGGAGTTTCATTTGGAAGTGGAGTGTTTGAAATGATGGCTTTTCTTGGAATTTTAATTGGAACAGTAACAGCTTCTGTTCTGGCAGATGTTTACAATCAATGGATTGTTTATTCATTTCTCCTAGGATTGGCTTTGCTGGGTTATGTGGTTACCGGTTCCATTCGGGCAATTGAATTACCCGAAAACAAAGAAGATTCCAGCCATTTGAATCCAATCAGTTTCTTGATTGATTCCTATCGTTTTGCCGCTAAACATAACCTGGTGAACAGTGCAGTTTTTGGTGCATCAGCGTTTTGGTTGATTGGGGGTATGTTGCAAATGAATCTGGTTATTCATTGTAAACAGATTTATCATGCTTCGAATACCGTTACCGGAATGGTTATGGCAACTGCTGCTATTGGCATCTCACTGGGTTGTTGGGCAGCAGGAAAAATTTCAGGAAATAAAGTAAAAAAAGGTCTTATTTTGATAGGAATTTCGGGTATGGGTATTCTGTTCTTTATTCTCACTTTTTTTCATCTGAGTATGTTATTTTTCGTGTTTTACGTTTTTTTCGTGGCATTTATGGGTGGTATTTTTCAAATTCCCTGTCTGTCCATCCTTCAAAACTCCAACCTTGGGCGAAAACTTGGTGATATGATTGCCTATTTGAATCTTGTTACTTTCATTTTTGTCTTGTTGGGAACACTCTTTTTCGCTCTCACCACTTATTTTACTACCGAAAACAGTAATGCCGTTTTTGGAATTATTCTCGCCTTCTGTATTTTTGTAATCATTTTCTTTCTGAAAAGTTCTCCGGTATTTTTGAAAGATTCAAAATCAATGCTTAAAAACATAGTTTTAAAACATACATAATTTCATCAATTTATAATAGAGATTTCATATATTGCCATTCAATTTTTTAATAATAAAAACAATTTATTTTTTAGTATTAATCATTTATTATTTAATACAATATGAAAGTATATCAATCAAATGAAATTAAGAACATCTCACTATTGGGAAGTTCCGGCTCCGGGAAAACCACTCTTGTTGAAGCTATGCTTTACGAGAGTGGTATCATAAAACGCAGAGGAACAGTTACAGGTCAAAACACTGTTTCCGATTACTTCCCTGTTGAAAAAGAATATGGTTATTCTGTTTTTTCTACCATTATTCAAACAGAATGGCTTAGCAAAAAACTAAATTTTATTGACTGTCCCGGTGCCGATGACTTTATCGGTGGTGTTGTTACCTCCCTCAATGTAACTGATACTGCTCTTATCCTGCTCAATACGCAATATGGCGTAGAAGTTGGCACCAATAATCACTTTCGGTACACCGAAAAATTTAACAAACCCGTTATTTTTGTAACCAATCACCTCGATCAGGAAAAAGCTGACTTCGATCGTACCTTGATGCAATTAAAAGAAAACTTTGGTAATAAAGTGGTTCAAATTCAATATCCTATTGCTTCCGGACCTCAGTTTAATACTGTGATTGATGTTTTGAAAATGAAAATGTATCAATGGAAACCCGAAGGAGGTGTACCAGATGTATTGGAAATACCTAGCAATGAAATAGGGAAAGCACAAGAACTTCACAATATATTGGTTGAAGCAGCTGCTGAACATGATGAAGAATTGATGGAAAAATTTTTCGATCAAGGCTCACTTACCGAAGAGGAATTACGTATTGGAATACGTAAAGGGCTAATTCACCGTGATATGTTTCCCGTATTCTGTGTTTGTGCCGGAAAAGACATGTGCGTTCGCCGATTGATGGAATTTGTGGGCAATGTAGTTCCAAGTGTAAATCAAACCGAAAAACCACAAACCAAAAATGGCAAAGATGTAACAGCCGATTCATATGGTCCTACCAGTATTTATGTTTTTAAAACCAGTGTCGAACCACATATTGGCGAAGTATCTTATTTTAAAGTGATGAGTGGAAAGCTAAAAGAAGGCGATGATTTAGTCAATATCGACCGTAGTTCCAAAGAACGAATCAGTCAAATTTATGCTGTAGCCGGACAAATCAGAACCAAAGTTGAAGAAATTGTGGCTGGTGATATTGGTGCAACCGTAAAATTGAAAGATACACGTACAGGTAACACGCTCAGCATAAAAGGTTGCGATTATGATTTCAAAGAAATTAAATATCCAGAACCTAAATATCGTCGTGCTATTAAAGCCATTTCAGAATCGGACGAAGAAAAACTGAGTGAAGTGCTGACACGTATGCACGAAGAAGATCCAACGTGGATTGTTGAACAATCGAAAGAATTGAAACAAGCTATTTTATACGGACAAGGAGAATTCCATTTACGTACCCTGAAGTGGAGAGTAGAGCATAACGATAAAATCCCAATTGAATTTAAAGACCCTAAAATTCCATATCGCGAAACTATTACCAAAAATGCTCGTGCCGATTACCGTCATAAAAAGCAATCGGGTGGTTCTGGTCAGTTTGGTGAAGTTCATCTTATTGTTGAACCTTATTACGAAGGAATGCAGGCTCCGGTAGTGTTCCATTTTGGAGGACAGGAATTCAAAATCAGTAACCGCGATACACAAGAAATAAACCTCGAATGGGGTGGAAAACTGGTTTTTATCAACAGTATTGTAGGAGGCTCTATCGATGCACGTTTTTTACCTGCAATTCTGAAAGGAATTATGGATCGCATGGAACAGGGACCACTAACCGGTTCGTATGCACGCGATGTTCGTGTTATTGTTTACGATGGAAAAATGCACCTGGTTGATTCAAACGAAATTTCCTTCCGTTTGGCTGGTCGACATGCATTTTCTCAAGCATTCAAAGAAGCTGGACCAAAACTACTCGAGCCAGTATATGATGTTGTAATTCAAGCTCCATCCGATCGGTTGGGCGATGTGATGAGTGATTTACAAGGTCGTCGTGCTGTGATTATGGGGATGGAAAGTGAAAAGGGCTTTGAAAAACTTTCAGCCAAAATTCCATTAAAGGAATTGGGAACATATTCTACAACCTTGAGTTCGCTCACCGGTGGTCGTGCTTCATTCAGCATGAAGTTTGCCAGCTACGAATTGGTGCCAATGGATATTCAGGACAAATTACTTAAAGAATACGAAGCATCGAAGAAAGAAGAAGAATAAATACTGTCAATTTTACAATTCAAAATCAAGGGAAAGCAGTTGTCTGGAAACGGATAACTGTTTTTTTTGATTGCTATAAATCAGTATGGTAAATACAAATGAACTTCCAAAAATTTTATATTTATAAATACACCAATAATATAAAATAGTAACTACTCAGCACCCCTAAGTTGATGATACAGAATATTTTATGAATT
>JACDZJ010000375.1_pt1 | contig 13463 bp, 14 predicted proteins | sample 7365721 | NCBI WGS metagenome assembly JACDZJ01 (sample SAMN15143480, study PRJNA637477) | pond metagenome | biome: freshwater wetland ecosystem [ENVO:00000243]; feature: pond [ENVO:00000033]; material: pond water [ENVO:00002228]; isolation source: pond water containing pink berries ... | reverse complement strand
TCTCCTTGTCAATCATCCGGTCTGACTAGTCAGACTAGTCAGAATAATAGGACGATCGTCCGGAGCACGCCCGATGTCAAGAAAAGTCGGCGCTGGCGGGACGGCGCTGAGCGGAGGGCGTGCGTTACTTTGGCGCCATTGTGTCCGGCATGCGCACCGCAATCACCTGGCCCTTGGCCGTGACCTTGCCGTTGGCCGAGACCGTGACATCGACGACGACCTTCTTCTCCTTGATCTCGACCGGTGCGCCGCGCAATTCCAGTTCCACGCCCTGCGGCGTTGGCGCAAGATAGGAAACCTGCAAGGAACCGGTGACGAAGCGCAGCGCCGGCAGGGAACCCGGCTCACGCCCGGCTGCCTGGTAGGCGGCGCCCGCCGCGGTGCCGGTGCCGTGACAATCGACCAGCGAGGCGATCAGGCCACCATAGACGAAGCCGGGAATCGCAGTGTGTTCCGGACCGGGGGTGAAATGGGCGATGCCTTCGCCCTTGTCGCCGTTCCAGTAGGTTTTGATCTGGTGGCCGGCGGCATTGTTCCGGCCGCAGCCGTAGCAATGGCTCAACTCATCCGGGTAGCAATCCTGAACCGCTTTTTGCATGCTGATCTCCTCCGAAAATGGACTGGCGGATGATACCCGCTGCCGGACGTGCATCCGCTAGAATCAACGTTCCCCACCGTACTGCCGGAGTTCACATGCCTGCCTACCGTTCCCGCACCTCCACCCACGGCCGCAACATGGCCGGCGCGCGCGCCCTGTGGCGTGCCACAGGCATGCAGGACGGTGATTTCGACAAGCCGATCATCGCCGTGGTCAATTCCTTCACCCAGTTCGTACCGGGCCACGTGCATCTGAAGGATCTCGGCCAGTTGGTGGCGCGCCAGATCGAGGCGGCCGGCGGCGTGGCCAAGGAATTCAACACCATCGCCGTTGATGACGGCATCGCCATGGGCCACGGCGGCATGCTCTATTCGCTGCCTTCGCGCGAACTGATCGCCGACTCGGTCGAGTACATGTGCAACGCCCACACCGCCGACGCGATGGTGTGTATCTCCAACTGCGACAAGATCACCCCCGGCATGCTGATGGCGGCGCTGCGCCTCAACATTCCGGCCATCTTCGTGTCCGGCGGGCCGATGGAAGCCGGCAAGGTCAAATGGCATGGCGAATACCGCATGGTCGATTTGATCGACGCCATGATCGAGGCGGGCGACAGCAAGAACTCCGATGCCGACGTGAATGCCATGGAACGCTCGGCCTGCCCGACCTGCGGTTCCTGCTCCGGCATGTTCACCGCCAACTCGATGAACTGCCTGACCGAGGCGCTGGGCCTGTCGCTGCCTGGAAACGGCTCGCTGCTGGCGACCCATGCCGACCGCGAGAAGCTGTTCGTCAAGGCCGGCCGGCAGATCGTCGCACTGGCGAAGCGCTGGTACGAGCAGGACGACGCCAGCGCGCTGCCGCGCAGCATCGCCAGCTTCGCTGCCTTCGAGAACGCCATCGCGCTCGACATCGCCATGGGCGGTTCGACCAACACGGTGCTGCACCTGCTGGCTTCTGCACAGGAAGCCGGCGTGGCTTTCACGATGGCCGACATCGATCGCATGTCCAGAAAGGTCCCGTGTCTGGCCAAAGTGGCGCCGGCCACGCAGAAATACCACATGGAAGATGTGCATCGCGCCGGCGGCATCATGGCCATCCTCGGCGAACTGGATCGCGCCGGGCTGATCAATCGCGACTGCCCGACGGTGCTCTACCCGTCCCTCGGCGAGCAACTGGATTGCTGCGACGTGATCCGTAACACCAGCAAGCCCGTGCATGAGTTCTATCGTGCCGCGCCAGGCGGGGTGCCGACGCAGGTCGCCTTCTCGCAGAGCCGCAGCTACCCCAAGCTGGACCTTGACCGCGAAAGCGGCTGTATCCGTGACAAGGCTCACGCCTACTCGCAGGACGGCGGTCTGGCGATTCTGTTTGGCAACATCGCCGAGAAGGGTTGCATCGTCAAGACGGCGGGCGTCGACGATTCCATCCTCAAATTTACCGGCCGGGCGCGGGTGTGCGAGTCGCAGGAAGAAGCGGTCGAGAAAATCCTCGGCGACCAGATCAAGCCCGGCGACATTGTCGTCGTCTTGTACGAGGGCCCCAAGGGCGGGCCCGGCATGCAGGAAATGCTCTACCCGACCTCCTATCTGAAGTCAAAGGGCCTCGGCAAGGTCTGCGCCATGCTCACCGACGGGCGTTTTTCTGGCGGTACGTCGGGCCTCAGCATCGGCCATGCATCGCCGGAAGCGGCGGCGGGCGGTGCCATCGGCCTGGTCGAGGAAGGCGACACGATCGAGATCGACATTCCCAACCGCAGCATCAACCTCGTCATCGAAAAGTCGGCGCTGGCGGGACGGTGTGCCGCGATGGCAGCGAAAGGTGCGGCGGCGTGGAAACCGGCCAAACGCGAGCGTGCCGTCTCGGCGGCGCTCAAGGCCTACGCCGCATTGACCACCAGCGCCGATACCGGCGCGGTACGCGACGTTTCTCAGCTTTAACTTGAAGGGGAGGCACGATGGCAACGACAAGCAGCCGCAAGAAGCCCGTAGCGAAGAAACCAGCGGTGCGCAAGCCCAAGCAGGCCACCGGCGAAGTCCTGAACGAACTGAAGCTGTTGGCCAAGGAACTCAACCAGGCTGCCAAGGGGCTGTCCAAGCGCTCGGCCAACAGTCCGAAAGAGGTTGCGGCCATCCTCGGCAATGTCGAGCGCATTACCGCGGAAGCAGCCACCAAGTCGCTCCTCGAAGCCGAATCCGCCAAGGATCAGGTGAAACAGGCGCTGGCTTCGCTCGGCAAGGACTGGAGCCGCAAGGAGCTTGAAGCCATGCTCAACGCCATTGGCAGCCAGCTGACCAACATCATCGTCGCCCAGGAATTCCAGGACCTGGCCGGCCAGTCGCTGCGCAAGGCGACCAAGGCGCTGGTCGGTGCCATCATCGTCGTCGAGAGTGGCGGACCCACCGAAGATCAGCGCTTGACGCAAAAGGATGTCGACTTGCTGCTGAATGATCTGTTACCTTAGTGGACAAAAATAATCGGGTATAGTTGGTCCTTGATCCGGAGGTCGACATGCCCGACATCACCAATCGTCTTGCTCAAGAGACCTCGCCCTACCTCAGGCAGCACGCCGACAACCCGGTGGCCTGGTGGCCCTGGGGAGAGGAAGCGCTGACGGAAGCCAGGACGCAGGACAAGCCGATTCTGCTTTCCATCGGTTATTCCGCCTGTCACTGGTGCCATGTGATGGCGCACGAGTCTTTCGAGGACGAGCCAACGGCGGCGGTGATGAACCGGCATTTCATCAACATCAAGGTGGACCGCGAAGAACGCCCGGATCTCGACCAGATTTATCAGACGGCGCACCAGATGCTGGTGCAGCGACCGGGCGGCTGGCCCCTGACCATGTTCCTGACCCCCGACGGCGTGCCCTTCCATGGCGGCACCTATTTCCCGCGTGAAGCCCGCTACGGCCTGCCGGGTTTTGTCGACCTGTGCGAGCGGATCAATGAGGTCTGGCAGACACGGCGTGGCGACATCGACGCCCAGAACCGCGGGCTGCTGACGGCGCTGACGCACTCCCCGCCAACCAAGGGCGTGGCTGCGCTCGACGACGGTCCGCTGACAGCCTTGCGCACGCTCCTGCTCGGCAGTTTCGATCGCCATTTCGGCGGGTTCGGCGGGGCGCCGAAGTTTCCACACCCTACCGACCTGCGCTTTTTGCTATCCCGGTCGAATGATCCGCAGGCGTGCGAAGCGGCCTTGTTTACGCTCAAGTGCATGGCGGCGGGCGGCATCCATGACCAACTGGGCGGCGGCTTCTGCCGCTACAGCGTGGATGAGCGCTGGGAGATTCCCCATTTCGAAAAGATGCTCTACGACAACGGACCCTTGCTGGGGCTGTATGCCGATGCTTGGGCAGCGACCGGCGATGCGTCGTTCCTGCGTGTAACAGAAGGCATTGTCGGCTGGCTCCAGCGTGAAATGACCGCGCCGGGGGGGGCGTTTTATTCCTCGCTCGACGCCGATTCCGAAGGTGAGGAAGGCAGGTTCTATGTGTGGGAGCGTGCCGAGGTGGCCCGGCTCCTGACGCCCGAAGAGTCGGCGCTGGCGGGACGCCACTGGGGACTGGCGGAGCCGGCCAATTTCGAGAACCGGCACTGGCATCTGAAAATCGCCGCGCCGCTGGCCGAAGGTGAAACCGTCTTGCTGGAGTCTGCTCGCGCCAAGCTCTTCGCGGCGCGCGAACAGCGCATCCACCCAGGGCGTGACGACAAGATCCTGACAAGCTGGAACGGCCTGATGATCGAGGGGCTGGGGCACGCGGCACGCCTCTGCGAGCGCCCCGACTGGCTGGCGATAGGACGCAAGGCTCTCGACGATCTGAAAAGTCGGCGTTGGCAGGACGGCCGGCTCACCACCACGGACAGCTTGCCGGCCTATCTGGACGACTATGCCTTCCTGCTCGCCGCCCTGCTGGAAATGCTACAAGCCGATTGTCGTACCGATGATCTGGCCTTTGCCCGCCAGCTCGCCGACGCCCTGCTGGAAAATTTCGAGGACCGCGACGCAGGCGGTTTCTTCTTTACCGCGCACGACCACGAACAACTCATCCAGCGCCCCAAGACCGGCCACGACAACGCTCAGCCCGCCGGTAACGGCATGGCGGCGCTGGCCTTGCAGCGGCTCGGCCACCTGCTCGGCGAGGTGCGTTACCTGGAAGCTGCGCGTCGAACCATCGAGGCATTTTGGTCGCAGTTCGAACGACAACCTGCCGGCTTTGCCTCCCTGCTGTCTGCGCTGGAAGGAGCGCTGGCACTACCGGCAAGCTCGCATGTCAACGCCCCGGCTTGTCACGGCGTTAATTGCCTTGCACCGCAGGACAACCCGGAAAAACTGAAGGAAGTATTGCAAGACCGCTGATTTCCGCTAGACTGACGGTCGAAATTTTCATCACAAACCAACAACCCTGCGAGGAAGAACATGAAACTGATCGCTACCGCACTGATTACCGCTGGCCTGATGGTCTCTGCTCCAGCCATGGCCAACAAGGATCTCGCCACCAAGAGTGGCTGTCTGGCCTGCCACGCTGTCGACAAGAAGGTCGTCGGCCCCGCCTATCAGGATATTGCCAAGAAGTATGCCGGCAAGGCCGATGCCGAAGCGATGCTGGTCAAAAAGGTCAAGGCCGGTGGCGTGGGTGTCTGGGGCCCGATCCCGATGCCGCCGAATGCTGCGGTCAAGGACGCCGACATTCAAACCCTGGTCAAGTGGGTTCTCGCCGGCGCCAAGTAAGCATTTCAATATTGAAGAAAAACCCGGCATTAGCCGGGTTTTTGTCGTGTCTGGTTTGTAACTGTTTGACGATTCGAAACTTTCCAACCTCCCTGGAGATCCAAGTGAATACACCTACAAAAAAAGTTTTGTCCCTGTCGATTGCCGCTGCCGTGCTGTTGATCGGTTGCGGCAAGGAAGCCCCTGCCCCTGCCTCGGCACCGAAAGCTGAAACACCGCCCCCCCCGCCTGCCGCCGAAATCGTCAAGATCGGCCATGTCGGTCCGCTCACCGGCGGTATCGCCCATCTAGGCAAGGACAACGAAAACGGTGCCCGCCTGGCCGTTGAAGAGGCGAATGCGGCCGGTATCAGCATCGGCGGCAAGCCGGTCAAGTTCGAGGTCGTCGCCGAAGACGACCAGGCAGATCCGAAGGTCGGCAACACCGTCGCCCAGAAACTGGTCGATGCCAAGGTAGTCGGCGTGGTTGGCCACCTGAATTCCGGCACCACCATCCCGGCTTCCGCCATCTACAACGGTGCCGGCCTGCCGATGATTTCGGGTTCCGCCACCAACCCGGCACTGACCGAGCAGGGCTTCAAGGGCGTGTTCCGCGTCGTCGGCCGCGACGACCAGCAGGGCCCGGCTATCGCCAACTACCTGGTCGCCAATGCCAAGCCGAAGACGGCAGCCGTCATCGATGATGCCACCGCCTATGGCGAGGGTCTGGCTAACGAAGTCGAGAAGGCGCTCAAGGCCGCCGGCGTCAAGGTGCTGCCGCGCGAGAAGGGCACCGACAAGACCGCTGACTGGAAAGCCGTGCTGACCAAGGTCAAGGGCAAGAAGCCCGATGTCGTCTTCTACGGCGGCATGGACGCCACCGGCGGCCCGCTGCTCAAGCAGGCCCGCGAACTCAAGATCGGCGCAGTATTCGCCTTCGGCGACGGTGCCTGTACCGACAAGATGGGCGAACTGGCGGGCGAAGCGGCCGAGAACCTGATCTGCTCCCAGGCCGGCATTCCGGTGCAGGCGGCGGGCAAGGCTTTCCTCGACGCTTACAAGGCCAAGTACAACATCGACCCGATCCTCTACTCGCCTTTCACCTACGACGCGGCAAAGCTGATGATCGCGGCGATGCAGAAGGCCGACTCGACCGATCCGGCGAAGTATCTGCCGGCGCTGCAGTCGATCGACTTCAACGGTGCGTCGGGCAACATCCAGTTCGACGAAAAGGGTGACCGCAAAGATGCCGAGATGACCATCTTCACGCTGAAGAGCGCTAAGGTCACCCCGCTGGCGATCATCAAGGGCGGCAAGTCGCTGACCCTCGACGAGTACGCGGCTTTGGGCGCGGCCGGCAAGTAACAGTCGGCTCCGGCAACACGGCGACGGCACTCCCGGGCAACTGAGGGTGCCGTCGTTGTTTCCCCGGTAAGCTTTGCCCATGGATATCTTCATCCAGCAGATCATCAACGGCCTGACGACGGGCAGCGTCTATGCCATCGTCGCGCTCGGCTATACGATGGTCTATGGCGTCATCCAGTTGATCAACTTCGCCCACGGCGAAGTGGTGATGATCGGTGCGATGGTGGCCTTTACCGTCATCATGGCCATGGTCGGCCTGCCGCTGCCGCCGATCGTCGTCGTGCTGCTCGGCGTGCTGGCCGCCATTCCCGTCTGCATGGCGATCGGCTACCTGCTCGAACGCCTCGCCTACCGGCCCCTGCGTCACGCTCCGCGACTGGCACCACTGATCACCGCGATCGGCATGTCGATCATCCTGCAACACCTCGCCCTGCTGATCTGGGGCCGCGACCCGCGTGCCTTCCCGCAGATCATGGAAAACGCCAGCTTCGCCATTGGCGGGGCAGCCATCAGCAGCGTGCAGATCGCCATCATCCTGCTGTCGGTGACGATGATGGGCGCGCTCACCTGGTTCGTTTATCGCACCAAATTCGGCATTGCCATCCGCGCCACCGCCGAAGACGTGCGCGTCGCCGCGCTGATGGGCATCGACGCCAACCGCGTCATCGCCGCCACCTTCGTCATCGGTGCTGGCCTCGGCGCCGTGGCCGGCGTGATGGTGGGCACCTACTACGGCATCGCCCATTACACGATGGGCTTCATCCTCGGCCTCAAGGCCTTCTCTGCGGCCGTGCTCGGCGGCATCGGCAACCTCGCCGGGGCCATGTTGGGCGGCATCCTGCTGGGACTGGTCGAAGCGCTGGGTGCCGGCTACATCGGCGACATGACCGACCTGTGCGACTGGCCGATCGTGGGCGCCAACGGCGGCCTGCTGGCCGAACGCTGCGCCGTCGATGGCCACGTGGTGCTGTTCGGCAGCAACTACCAGGATGTGTTCGCCTTCCTGGTGCTGATCCTCGTGCTGGTCTTCAGGCCGTCGGGCCTGTTGGGCGAACGGGTTTCCGAGCGGGCATGAAGAAGAGCTGGCTCGGCATCGCGCTCATCGCCCTTGCGCTGCTGGTGCTGCCGCATGTGCTGACCAGCGTCGGCACCGCCTGGGTGCGCATCGCCAACCTGGCGATCCTGTTCGTGTTCCTGTCGCTCGGCCTCAACATCGTCGTCGGCATGGCCGGCCTGCTTGACCTCGGCTACGTCGCCTTCTACGCCGTCGGCGCCTACACCTGGGCGCTGCTGGCATCACCGCATTTCAATCTGCATCTGCCGTTCTGGGCGATCCTGCCGATCGGCGCGCTGATCGCCTGCATGGCGGGCGCCGTGCTGGGAGCGCCGACTTTGCGGCTGCGCGGCGACTACCTCGCTATCGTCACCCTTGGCTTCGGCGAGATCGTGCGCATCTTCATGAACAACCTGTCGGCGCCGTTCAACATCACCAACGGGCCGAAGGGCATCACCCGCATCGACGGCTTCAGCGTGGGCGGCGTCAATTTTTCCGCAACTGACACCCTGTTCGGCCTCGCCTTCACCGGCCCGGTCAAGTACTACCATGTCCTGCTGCTGTTGCTCCTTGGCGTCATCCTGGTCAACCTGCGCCTGCAACAATCGCGCATCGGCCGCGCCTGGGTGGCGATCCGCGAGGACGAAGTCGCCGCCAAGGCGGCCGGCATCAACACGCGCAACGTCAAGCTGCTGGCCTTCGCCATGGGCGCCAGCTTCGGCGGCATCGCCGGGGGCATGTTCGCGGCGATGCAGGGCTTCGTCAGCCCCGAGAGCTTCATCCTGCAGGAATCGGTGATGATCCTGGCGATGGTGGTGCTCGGCGGCATGGGTAACGTCTGGGGCGTGATCGCGGGTGCGCTGCTCTTGTCCTTCGTGCCGGAATTCCTGCGCTATACCGTCGAGCCGGCGCAGAAGGCACTGTTCGGCAAGCTGCTGGTCGAGCCCGAAGTGCTGCGCATGCTGGTGTTCGGTATCGCGCTGGTGCTGACGATGCGCTTCCGCCCGGCCGGCCTGTGGCCGGAATCGCGCCACAAGCGCGAAATGAAGGAAGAAGTGGCGTGAGCACGGTTTTGCTCGAGGCACGTGGCATCGGCAAGCGCTTCGGCGGCGTCCAGGCACTCAAGGACGTGTCGCTGACCATCCGTCATAAAGAGATTTACGGCCTGATCGGCCCCAACGGTGCGGGCAAGACCACCTTCTTCAACGTGCTGACGGGGCTGTACACCCGCGACAGCGGCGACATCCTGTTCGATGGAGCCGCCCTCGAACTCGGTAGCCCGCACCTCGTCGCCCGCGCCGGGATTGCGCGCACCTTCCAAAACATCCGCCTGTTCGGCAACATGACCGCGCTGGAGAACGTCATGGTTGGCCGCCATGTGCGCACCAAGACCGGCGTATTCGGCGCGATCCTACGCACTCCGGCGCAGCGCGCGGAGGAGGTGGAAATTCGTCGCCGCGCCGAGGAACTGCTGCATTACGTCGGTATCGCCCATCGCGCCGGCGACCTCGCCCGCCATCTGGCCTACGGCGACCAGCGCCGGCTGGAGATCGCCCGTGCGCTAGCGACGGAACCCAAGTTGCTGGCGCTCGACGAGCCGGCGGCCGGCATGAACGCGACCGAGACGGTCGCCCTGCGCCAACTCATCGAGGGCCTGCGCGGCGACGGCCTGACGGTGCTGCTGATCGAGCACGACGTCAAGCTGGTAATGGGCCTGTGCGACCGTGTGGCCGTCCTCGATTATGGTGAAAAGATCGCCGAGGACGTGCCCGATATCGTGCAGCGCGATTCCAAGGTGATCGAGGCGTATCTGGGGGGCAGTGTTGGCGACGGTCCTGCTTGAGGCGCTCAACCTCGAAGTCCATTACGGCGGCATCGCCGCCGTCAAGGGCATTTCCTTCGCTGTCGAGCAGGGCGAACTGGTCTGCCTGATCGGCGCCAACGGCGCGGGCAAGACCTCCACCCTCAAGGCGCTGGCGCGCATGATCCCGTCGCGCGGCGAAATCCATTACCGCAGCGAACGGCTCGACCGTCTGCCGAGTCATCACCTGATCCGTCAGGGGCTGGCGCTGGTGCCCGAAGGTCGCGGCATCTTCGCGCGGCTGACGGTGGCCGAGAATCTGGCGATGGGTGCCTACCACCGCGATGACAAGCCGGAGATCGCTGCCGACCTCGACCGCATCTACGTGATGCTGCCGCGCCTCAAGGAGCGGGCCAGCCAGGTGGCCGGCACCCTTTCCGGCGGCGAGCAGCAGATGCTGGCGATCGGCCGGGCGCTGATGGGGCGGCCGCAACTGCTGCTGCTCGACGAACCGTCGATGGGCCTCGCGCCGCTGATGGTCGAAAAGGTTTTCGAGGTGATCCGCTCGGTGGCGGCACAGGGCGTGACCATCCTGCTGGTCGAGCAGAACGCCCGCCTCGCGCTGCAAACCTGCTCGCGCGGCTATGTGATGGAAAGCGGCTTGATTACCCTGGCCGACCGTGCCGACAGCCTGTTGGCCGACCCGCGCGTGCGGGCCGCGTATCTGGGCGAGTAGAAAAGTCGGCGCTGGCGGGACGGCGGATTGCGACCCAAAGCTGCCGTTCAAATAATGAGATGCAGCTATTCACTATTGTTAAGGTTACTGACGTCTACAGCAAAGTTCGGATGAATTAGACAATATTTTATTTTCTGAAAAGGTTCTGGCCCCCATTCCTTACAGACCTTCACCGCCCTTGACACGTTTAATTCCCCGGAATAGAGAACGGCAACCCCAATGTCTTGAATACATCTTCACCGCGCTGACGCAACAGTGAAAGAATAAAGCTCGGCTCAACTGACCATGCGTAAGCCAGCATTCCTCTAAGTATCGAAATATCCTCGTTGCCGAGATTTCCATTGGAGAAGCGGTAGAGCTGGTTACGAATTTTCCGCTTCTTATCGCGACCGAGTGAAGTTTCTCCCTCCGGAGTTAGAACGAGCCCCACCAATGAACGGCGATAGGCTTTTGAAGTGAAGACGGTTTTTTCAGTGTTTATTTTTAATCTAGGGTACACGAGCTGTTCGCATAGTTCGCTTACTTCAGCATGAATCTCTTTTAGTACGCCCTTGCGATTAGTTGAGAAGGCAAGATCGTCAGCATACCTGCTGTAGAGAACTTTCTTAGACTGAGTAATTTTGGCGACCTGTTTATCGAAATCGAATAGCACAGTATTGGATAGTATGGGGGAACTTGGGGCACCGATCGATAACACTAAATCACCGGTATCCCGGCGACGCCAACAAACCAGCTTGCAAACAGACGTAATGTCACCCGTAGAAAGCTTTCCATATTTGGTTAAGTGCTTGTGAATGTCATGAACCGTAATCGAAGGAAAGAAATTCTTGAAATCCATTTTCAGAAGAAAGCGCTTGGCCGCATGCTTACCAGCATGGTCAGCTATCGAAATACCTTGTCGATAGGCAGTTGCCGATCGATGAATCGGTAAAGAGACAAATATCTTTTCGGTTAGCCAACGCTGAATGAGCTTAACTTCTGTGGCTGGCTGGGCAATTGTTCGGAACTGATTTGGTTTCTGCTTAGGAATCTGATAGACCTTATAGCGATACTGAGCAGTCCCGATCAACTGATGAATCTCCTGTTCAGAAAACGGAAGGTCTCTGATTAACTGATCTACGAGGCTCTTACTCACAGCCAGGCCTTTTTAGCTAGTTCGTAGACATACTTCCGCTTGTCGTCACCTAAGACTTTAGTCAGCCTTTCAGCAATCGCCCTATCGCGGTTAAATGGTTTTTTTCTATCTGATGACTTGTAGTCAATATATGGCTTGCGAAACTTCTTTGGTGAGAGATAGTGGGTACCACCATATATGAGCTCGGAAATCAGATCGGTTTTCTTTAGCACGAAGAAAAGTTGGGCCATCCTTTCTTGGTTGAGTGGAATGCCGAAGTGGCTTGCGAGAGTTTTTAACTCGGTGGCTGTTGTAACTAAAAATAAATTAATTAGGTCTAGCACTAGTAGCATCTGGTGTTGCGGAAGACTCTTGTCAAAAGTACATCTCACATCTACAAGCCTTCTTTTTTCATCTAGTGTATCGATTATTACGGTGGGAATATGTGGCGTTAGGTCACCTGGTTTCGCCAAATCAGGAATTACGCAGAGACTGGACAGTTTTTTTTGGGTGTGAACAACATTTCGAATTGGCCCTAAGCTGATAAATGACTTGGCTGCATATCGGCTCGTGGTCACAACGATGATAAGACGCTGACTCAAGGAGTCTATTTGGGAAAAAGCTCCTAATTCTGCGATAGAGCCTGGCGACTCTAAGAAAACCAGGACAGCGCTTGTGAGATAGCTGAGATCCTTTTCGAATAGAAGCAGATCTTCATAAACGTTGAAGTCATTCCAATCCTCATAGCTCTCTGGGAGAAGAAAGACCTGCTTCAAATCATTCCGATTTGTCTCGATCCAACGTACAAAGGCATCTCGTTGAGATCGAGGTTGAGCTTTACTTTTCTTTGATGAAATCTTTCCACCGAAGACAGATACATACTCCGGGGAAGAAACGACGGTTGCCATATCGGTGGCAACCGTCGCAAGAAATGACTCAAAACCTACTATGGTCATCAAGTAAGCTCAGATACCCTTAATTACAGGCACGAAGGCTCCGAATTTGCCTAAGTGCATCAAGCACTTAGGCAAATTCGGAGCCTTCGTGCCGTCGATGTCGTTCAATAAAATACCGTCTGGCGATACGCCCGACGATGGTAGTCAGTTGGTCTAACACCATAGATCGCGTAACTGAGTGTGGCAATTATGCAGTTAGATGCCGAATAAAGGCAAGATACGCGAGAGTCGGCAGACAAGTAATTAGCATGGGATGCAGGACAAAAGAGATTTCGAAAAAGGTCAATTATTACGATCAGTTGTGCGACTACTTATTTTCCTTAATCGCCGAATTTGGAACCATGCTCGTAGACGGGCTTTACACCCGACCAGTTGTTTTAGCCACAGTTGGTGAAGTCCGCTCCTGGCCGACCGCCGTCCCGCCAGCGCCGACTTTTCACAAGCGCGGGCTGACTGCCCTTAATAGTCACCGCTGACCTTATCGATGGCCGGCCTGATCTTGGCGCGGTCGGCCATGCCCAACATGCCCACCGGTTGTTTCAGGCGCACCATGTCGATGGCGAAAATTTCGTCGGCCGACAGGACGAAAGCGCCGACACCGGGAACCTCGACCAGCGGTGCCATGATTTTCACCGGCTGGGCGTTGGCGCGCAGGGGAATGACGACGCAGGCACCCGTGCGGCTCGTGATGTGATCGTTCTAGATGGCGACCAGATAGGGGATCGTCGTCTGCTTGGTGCCGGGATTGGGATAGATGTGATACTGGGCCAAGTTGAAACCGCTCAGACCCGCTCAAACTCTTCGCCAGCCAGCCCGGTGGCGGCAATGTCGCGACCGTGGGCGACCAACGCTGCCGCATTGCGCTCGGCCCAGGTGCGGTTTTCCAATTCATCGGCCATCGCGGCCAGGAAGCGCTCGGCTTGAGCGGAAAAATTCACCTGGCTTTTGTAGGGCTCCAGCCGGTCCAGCAGGGCCTGGTCGATCGACAGGGACAGGCGACCTTTTCTGGCCGGAGAGTCAATGGCTTTCAGCATCAGAGCGCTCCTTGCGCAAAATCATGTGCATGGTCTTACGCTTATTTCGGTGCGTAGCTGAACACGTCGGCGAAGAACTCGTCCTTGGGCAGG
>JACDZJ010000374.1_pt1 | contig 13489 bp, 6 predicted proteins | sample 7365721 | NCBI WGS metagenome assembly JACDZJ01 (sample SAMN15143480, study PRJNA637477) | pond metagenome | biome: freshwater wetland ecosystem [ENVO:00000243]; feature: pond [ENVO:00000033]; material: pond water [ENVO:00002228]; isolation source: pond water containing pink berries ... | reverse complement strand
TCTTTATGAGAACTTCCCTTTTTTCTGTTTTATTTGTCGGTCAGTAGTGATTAATAAATTATGTTAGGTGTGTGAAATTTATATTTCGTTGAATTACAATAATGTTACGTAACTTTTTGTTCACGTAAATGTTCTGTAAATGTAATTTTTTTGACATTGTTTTCAAATCTCAGATACATAATTTTGCATAGATTTATTTAATGTGAATTTCAAAATAAAAACAATTTTAAAAAAGTTATGAAAACAAGATTACTTAAGCCAGTAGCTTTGGCTCTGTTGCTTGGAAGTGCAGGTTTGGTTCAACCCATTGTAGCACAATGTTATTTAAAAGGTGATTTTCACCAACACACTACTTATTCAGATGGTAGTTACAGTTTTGCTCACATGATGGCAAAAAACAATCAGTATGGTTTGGACTGGTGGTCAAACAACGATCACGGAGGTGCATTTAACAGAGATGGACGCAACTCCGGTACTGATTTAAATACAACAGTTTATTGGGATAGTTACGCTTCAAATCCAATTGTTGGAACTGCAAGTACAAGCAATGGCCATCAAAATATGTGGCGTTGGCAGTCGTTACGCGATTATTCGTTTACTGATATTTTAACTGCTCGTTTGTTATATTCTACAAAAACAATTATTCAGGGTTACGAGTGGAATGTTCCCGGACACGAACATGCAAGTATGGGACTTATTACTAATCAATTCGATGCTTCACCTAATTGTAATCCTTTGGCTGAATTTGAGTTCAAATTCGATGGTAGTGATACAGATGTAACTGGAGGTGTTGTGCAAGGTTGGACAAAAAGTACACTTGCCGACCATGCTAAAACATTGGAAGCAATTACTTGGTTACAAACTAACTACAAAACAACAAGTTATGTAGTTCCTGCTCACGCTGAACGCCAGAAAAAATATAAAATCAATCATTTCCGCGACATGAACGATGCAGGACCGGATGTGTGTTTCGGATTCGAAAGTATGCCCGGACACCAAAAGTCAAGTGGTCGTGGAGGATACAGTGCAAGTTCTGACGGTGGCGTAACCTACGGTGGATGCGGTGTTTATGCTGCAAAAGTTGGTGGTTTATGGGATGCAATGCTTTCGGAAGGTCGAAAGTTCTGGTTGTTTGCCAGCTCCGACTGTCATGATGTAGCAGGTGATTTCTATCCTGGTGAATACCAAAAGACCTATACCTATACTACTGCTAAAACAGCACAAGCTATTGTTGATGGCTTGCGATCGGGAAATAGTTGGGTTGTTGAAGGTGATCTGATTGATTCGTTAATCTATACCGTAGAAACTGCCGACCAAAGCAGAACAAAAGTGGGTATGGGTTCCAATTTAATTGTAAGCAAAGGTAAATCAGTAAAAATTACAATTAAGGCTCGTGACCCTCAAGGTGTAAATAACAATACATATAGTAGTTACACTAATCCGGTTTTGGATCATATCGATATTATTAAAGGAAAAATAGGAGCTAAAATTGCGTCTACCGATCCACATTACACAGTTGATAATGTTACTACTACATCTGTTATTGCCCGTTTCGATGCAGTGGGAGGTGTTACCGATACAAAAAGTATTACAAGTCAAAAATGGACAAGTTTGGGTAATGGTTGGGTAGAAATGAGCTTAATTATCCCAAATGTGACAGATTCAGTTTATTTACGTTTACGTGGTACCAATCAAGGATTAAATGTTGCAAACGAAACCGATGTGGATGGCAATCCTTTGACAGATGCTTTGATGGGAACAAACGATGCTGCAAAAGCATTTGCCGATCTTTGGTTTTATTCTAACCCAATTTTTGTTTATTCTAATCCTGTTAAAGTTGCTAAATTTCAGATTAAACAGGCTTCGGACGATTTGGAAGAAGCATTAGCACCAGAAGTTGGATACACACAGTCATTACCTGTGGGACAAATTGACTGGACAAGTAGCGATTTAGAAGTTGGATGCGAGGGCAGTGCAAATGCCAATCCACAAATGATAGGATTACGTTTTCCTGGGATTAATTTTCCAAAAAACAAAACAATTAAAAATGCGTATATTGAATTAGAAGTGGATGTTGCTACTTCGAAAGTTGATCCATGTAATTTGATTATTACAAGTGAAGATAACGATAATCCGTTGACATTTGCAAACACTGCATCGGTATTGACTTCTCGTCCAAAATCGACAAGTTCGGTTGCTTGGAATGTTGCTGCTGATGAGTTAAATGTGGTTGACAGTCGTTATAATTCTGCTAATATAGTAAGTTTAGTACAAGCCAATTTAAACCGAACAGGTTGGATTTCTGGTAATGCAATGGCGTTTTTTATCAAAGGATCAGGTCGCCGCGAAATGGAATCGTACGATGGTGAAGCAAGTGCTGCTGCAGCATTGGTTGTGGAATACGAAATGAACGATACAGATATTCGTGTGATGCAAATTGCCGATTCTATCGCATATAAACTTGCTTTGAAATCTGATTCAATTTTAGCTACAACAAGTTCGTTGGTCGAGGCGAGTTATACAATTCCAAGCTGGACAAGTTTATTGATTGCTAAAAAGGCAGTAACAACAAACCCGAGTGAAACATCCATAGCAAATTTGAATACTGCTAAAGCCGATTTAGTAGCTTTCGAAAAACCTTTTAGCATAAATATGGCATTCAACGGTGATCCAACAAGTTGCATGGGATTTGCCTGGTTCAATAATGCCACTGTTACGGGTGGAAAAGTGGAAATTGTAGCGGGAAGTTCATCAGACTTTACTACTCCACTCTTCAGTATAAATGCAATTAGCACAGATTTAAATAATGTAAACTATAATGTATCGGGAAATAGTTTATCTACATTGGCTGGAATTGCAAGTAATTCAAAGAGAAATTATGTAAGCAATAAAGCATTGGTAACAGGTTTAACTCCAAACACAACTTATTCTTACCGTGTTGGTAAAGCAGGTGCTTGGAGCGAAGTGGGAACATTTACTACTGCAAAAACCACTAAAGAACCTTTCAGCTTTATTTACACAACCGACCCACAGGCAAATACAGTAGAAATGTTTGATATCTCGCAAAAAACAACACATGCTGCAGATGCTATGTATCCCAATGTTAACTTTTGGTTAAGCTGTGGCGATTTGATTGAAACTTCGGGTTCTACTAATTCAGAATGGGAGTATGAGCGTTTTTTTGCTACGCAACAGGATATTTTCTTGAAAAAACCAACAGCATATATTATTGGAAATCATGATAAATCGGCTAACAAAAACTTTACAAATCACTTTAATACTGAGGCAGTCGCTTTTGATCAATCAAAGTCAACCACACCTGGAAGTGTTTACTCGTTTGTATATGGCGACGCTTTGTTTATGGCTATGAGCTACGAAGATTATAGTGTAGCTGGATATTTAGATGATTTAAAAGCCTGGATGCGTGCTCAGGTAGCTGCCAATACAAATACCAAATGGAGAATTGCTTATTATCACAAGACTATGTACACTGGTTCAGGTTCACACCAAAGCGATGGTGATGGAAAAACAGTACGTGATGCAATGGCTCCTATTTTTGATGAGTTAAAAATCGATTTAGCTTTGCAGGGACATGATCATATTTACGAAGTGATGGGACCTATTAAGAATAAAGCGTTAGTTTCTAATGCAGTTAGTAATCAAGTTACGGTAACTTTTGATGCACGCGAAAACGTAACTGCAAAATTAGGTGGTACTTTTGATGTGAAAGAAGGTACATTATACTTCCTGAATAACTCGGCTGGTAAGAAGAAATACGAACCACGTTCAGAGACTCAAATGCAAGCTGTAGAAGCAGGATTAGGCATCACAAATTATTTCGGAATGTTTACAGGACGTTTCGGACAAACTGGTCGCCCAACGTATAGCAATATTCGCGTGTGTACCGATTCTATTAATGTTAATACCTATGAAGTGAGCGATTTGGGAGTTGCAACGCCATTTGATAATTTTAAAATTATTAAATCGACTATCACTTCATCATTAGCTACTGTTAATGAAAACAATATTGGATTTTACCCAGTTCCTGTTAAAGATTACGCATTTGTAACCTTTAAAAATGAAGTAAAGGCAAATGTTGAAATCTTCTCATTAAGCGGTAGTTTAGTTAAAACTATATCTATAAACGGTTCGACTCAATTAGACTTGAGTAGTTTATCAAAAGGATATTATACACTTAAAGTAGTTTCGGGCAATAGTAATTATGCAGTGAAATTTATTAAGGAATAATTGAAGTTTTTATATTGAAAAAGCTTGCTGAATTTGGTTTAGCAAGCTTTTTTATTGTATGCCGAGCATAGCGAGTATATTTGACGGTTCAAGTCCGTTTTGGGGGCTATCAGTAGCCAACCATTAGCTTAAGGCAAGGTTGTCCATCGTGAGGTGGAATCTGAATGAAGCTGGCGGCAAATTTCCGGTCGGAGGAACACGAACATCATCAGGCACATGTTTTAGGACAAGTTTGCAATACAAAACAAAATCCAAAAAACAGAGCAGATACTAAGTGTGTAAATGATACCGATATATGGAAAGGAGGTTACTCGTCTTACCTCGGGAGGTCTCACAGACGTATGTATATGAATTTAATATTCAGAAGTACGGCTAATAATTGCTGTGAGAAGTCAGCAGAAGCCATAGTACCGAAAAAAAAAGTAGGGATGGGCTGAATTTTAATCAAGTGAAAGTAAATGAATGTTACCCAATAAAAGGTAGAATGCAGAGAATATCTCATGATAACTCACAAGGTAAGGATATTTCGGAAACTGAAAGCACACTTGGAGTGCAGTTTTATATTGAGAAACCTCCATCGATTGCGATTCCATTCAAAAGGCTAGTTACTTATTTTTTTCAACTTATTATCAGTTTGTTCATGTGTATATTAAGAAACCGCCCTATACCGAACGCTAGCTACGTTGGAGTGTGAGGACTGTGAGCGAATTTATAGCTCACTTCATACACTATATTCAGAATATTTGTATCGAAGCAAATTTATGTTTTTCCAAGAGGTGTGATTTGCCAAGAATAATCTCCAAATTCTTTTCACACTTCTGACTAACGACAAAATTCTATAATTGAAAATCAATTAATTAGCAAATTGGAAGTTGGAGCTCTCAAGTTGAGTTCAAATAAGTTGCTCTCCTGCAGAGCTAATTTCCTCTTCAACTATCTAAAAAAAAGATAAAACATTTTTTGCTAAGATATTAAAAAAAATATATAGACACTCTTCATATTTGGATTACAACATAGAAGTAGTAAACATTTAAAATTCAATAAGAATGAAAAAATATAAACATATATTATATTATATTATATTACATTATATTATATTATATTATATTATATTATATTTAAAAATATAAATATTTATTGCAATTTTGCAACGGGAAATTTGTAGTTTAATTAAAACGCTAACGTGAGTGCTGAAACCCTGGTGAAAATCCAAGAGAATTTCCCTTTTTTAACTTCCAATAATTTTTTGTATGGCAAAAAATTACGACCGTCGCGAGTTTTTGAGATATTCACTGTTTGGAATTGGAAGCTTTTTTATAGCTTCATCTCCACTCAAAATATTTGCTGCCAGCCCTACTCCTAATGGGAAAAAAGGCCTCACAACTTTTGAAGCAAAACAACTTTCTGTTCAAGCCAAGGAATTTTTCTACAAAAAACTGTACCCCGAAGCCACAGCTATTTACCAACAACTGATAGCCTATAACCCTAAATTTATAGCCTATTACGATGGTTATGCAAAGGTATTAAGTGCTCAGCAAAAAACAATGGAAGTTGCGGAGCTGTATCGACAAGGCTTGCAAAAAAACGCAAAATCGTCATTATTTATGCATCGACTTAGTTTGCGTATTACTGACATTGCATTAGGTAACCAAAAAGCTGAAAAAGTGTTTCGTGCTAAATATGGTGAAACTCCACTAGTTGAAGCTGCTGCAACGCTTATGTTACAAGCAATTAATTCCAATAAGAAAAATAAAGGACTGTATCTCAATTTGCGTGATAACTTGAATGCAGTAGATAAACACAATAAACAATTAGAGAAAAAAGGAAAAGCGCAGATAGCTTTTTCCGAAAGTCTGCGCACCGATATTATGACTACAACTGCTGTTCACGAACAACGATGGACAGAAAGCCGAAAAAGCCGAAAACCATACATAAGTGAAAATGTGGACACAGATGTTGAAAAAATTAAAAACAAACATCGTCGGGACAAGCACTCGGATAAAGAAAAGAAACAAAGCGATGAATCTATAAAAAAAGTAAAGAAAATACATCTGAAACATGGATTAAACCTGAATCTGGCAACAAAAAATTTGAATAAAATTGAAAAATACGGTATGTTAATTCTGGAAGAAAGCATTAACGATACCGATACAATTGGCAAACTAAGGAAACATTATCGAAAAAATGATGCAAGTGAAAGATTGATAGAATTAGATCGCTATTTGTATCTGAAAAATGATTCTTTGGCAAATGCACTGGCATTGGCAAGCACCTTGTGTAAACACAGTAATTCACGTTCTGCAATTTCTGAAACCAAAGAACTATTGACAAAAATCAGCCCATTGATACTTAATCAGCCGGCAGTGTGTATTGGTACTTATTATTTTACCCTGGCAGCTGTAAATATGTCCGAAAAAGAACCAACCCTTGCCCGAGCCACACTATTGGAAGGAATTGATAAATTTGATGGTAGAGGTGGAATATCCTATTCATTAATGGAGAGATATGCTATCACATTTACCGGAAAAGATACTACTATAAGCATACAAATACTACAAGCACTCAGTGGTAAAAAAGTAAATCCTACCGAAAATCCAATTTGGAAATATATTCAAAACTACCGTCAAACACTTACCGAAAAAGAACCCAGTATAAACGAGCAATTGAAACCACTTCTTGCCTTAGCAAAGATTCAGAAAAAGACTGATGCAGCGGGTTATACTATTACAACGGGCGAAATTGAGAAACTGAAAAACAGCTGAAGATAGTTGATAGTTGACAGTTGTTAGTTGACAGTTGAAGTCCTGAAATACAAAACATATAAATTCAACATTATGAAAAAAAAACTATTCAACTTCGTTTTTTCACTGTGTTTGTTATGCATTGGTTCCACTACTAACGCACAAGCCCCTACATCAATAAGTTTCGAATACGACAATGCCGGAAATTGTACATTAAAATACAAAACGGTGGTGTTGGGTCCACAAGGTGCAAAAAAAAATCAAAATAATGATAGCATTCAAACCCTACCACAAAAAGAAATGATAGGTGAACGGGAAGTGTTGATATATCCCAATCCAACACGTGGCGCATTGAAAATTGAAATACGTGGTACACTGCCCAAACAAGTTATAGAAATGATGTTAACCGACATAAGCGGACACACTTTTGCAAGCCAAAAAATAAATGAATCTTTATTTAATTTAGATATGAACGCCTATCCGGCAGGAGTTTATATGCTACGGATAGCAATAGAGGGTGAACAAAAAGACTGGAAAATCGTAAAAAAATAGATGTAGGTTTTTGCATTTTTTTTGCATTTTTTCTTTACTGCAAACTCAATAACCGCCAACTTTCAATTGTCAACTCTCAACTGTCATTCTATGAAAACAAAACTTTTATATAGCTGCTTATTAGTCTTTTTATTGTTGGGTTTCAACACTGTTTCAGCCACCATATCGCCGGTAGTAATATCGGAAGTATTTTACGATTCACCACTTGATGAAGATATGAGTGCAGCTAACAATCACAATGGGGAATTTATTGAGTTATATAATCCATCTAGGGTTGATATTAATATTTCAGGCTGGAAAATAACCGATAGCAGTTCATCGTATTATATATTTCCCGCCAATTCTATTATATATGCTACAAAAATGCTACTGGTAGCCTATCAGTTTCCAGGTTCTAATTTCAATATATCGAGTATATTTCCTACAATACCAATTTCGGACCAACTACCTGTTTTTTATCATAATCGTTTCATGCTCAGCAACAATGGCGAAGAAATTAAACTCTATGATTCGTCAGGACAATTGGTAGATAAAATGTCGTATCGTCATGGCAGCACTTTTAGTAAAACAGGATTTTGGAATTTAACAGCTACTAATGGAATAAACACACCTGCCAATAGATTGCGTTCAATCCATCGTTCAAATGTACATTCGGGGGCATCAGGTATTTTCCCTTTGGCTACCGATTACCTAACCCTAGTTCCAACACCTTTGGTACTTCCTGAAAATATTGTTTTGCCGGTGGTGGGCGAAATCTTCAATGGATCTTCGGTAGACCAAAGTTTACCCATAGGCACTTTACCAGGAGAAGCTTCAGTAAGTCCAACAGGGGCAGCTACCTATCAAATTCCCATCGAAGTGCCACCCGGCACCAACGGAATGCAACCACAGCTCTCGGTAGTATATAACAGCCAGGGTGGTTCAGGTATTTTGGGTGTGGGATGGGATATTTCGGGTGGTTCGAGCATCAGCCGTACTCCACAAAACCTATATTACGATGGCGTAAATGGAAAAGTAGAAAGCACCACCATTAAGTTTAACAATACAGACCGATTGGCATTAGATGGGCAACGTTTGATATTACTTTCGGGTTCTAACTTTGAAGTTGGAGCTGAATATGGTACAGAAACTGAAAATTTTGCTCGTGTAAAAATTGCCAAGTGTGCCGGTTCACAAGATATATATTTTATTGTTACCACCAAAGATGGAAAAACAATGGAATATGGCAATAATATTAATTCACGGTTGATCAATGCCGGAAATGAAAGTCGCAGATCAGATAACCGGGTTTTGTCATGGAAATTGAACAAGGTTACAGATGTTAATGGTAATTATATGACATATTGTTACACATCACAGCAACTTTACTTACAATCTATATATTACAATTCAAATTATTACATATCTTTTAGTTACAATTCTATCACTCCAAAAAGCACCTATATTGGTGATTTTTTAGTTTTGGAAAACAAAATATTGAAAAAAATTGACATTTATACACGGATTGAACAGTTTGATGAAATTAATGAACAGTTTGAGCTAATAGATAAAGTTATAAAAACATACAATTTTTCATATCGTCCGGAGGAAAGAAATATGCGCTTAGATGCCGTATCTGTAAATGTAGAGGGTGTTCAACTCAACTCTACAAAAATTGAATGGGGAGCAGAAAGTAACGGAATATAAAAAATTGATGTAGGGAAAAATATTGATAAAAATCTAGTAATAAACAAAGGTAAAATAATGTCTGGAGATGTTAATGGAGATGGATATGCCGATCGTATCGAAATGTGGCCGGGCTGCACAAATGTTATGGGACATATTAAAGTTTATTTATTTGACAAAATCATAAACAAATATAATGATACTAGTTCATCTATACAATTTAATTATAGTAATTTAGATTTATATAAACTTCAAATGGTTATTAGTGATATTAACAATGATGGAAAATCAGAAATTATATTAATGAATAGGGGATATCTTGAAACATACATTTATGATAATAGCACTATTATAAAATCAAATAATATAATTAATACAGAAACACTATTTCATGTTGGAAGAAATTTCAATATGTTTTCTGCTCATGTTGATAATGATCAATACTATGATATTGTGATAGTTTATAACAATTACGGCTTAATTGGCGATAGAGTGCATTTTAACCCTGGAATTAAAGTTTATAATGGGAGTGCTATGGGTTTGATAGATAAAAAAGTAAGTCATTTCTTTACGGAAGATATTTTTAACAAAACAAATATTGGTGATTTTAATGCAGATGGCAAAATTGATATTTTAGACACAAAGACTTCAGGTTCAGGAGGTACATTAGTTGATAATACTTCCTCATTATCTTTTGTTTCAACCCCTAATTGGTATTTACCCTCTATTTCGGAAAGTGAATATCCTGGGGATTTTAATGGAGATGGATTAACTGATTTATTATTTAAAAAAAGAGATAATAATGAACTTATTTTGTTGGAAAATAAAGGCGGTTACTATAAAACGCCAAGTTACAGATCAGTTACCCAAGACTTTGTTTATGAATCGAATAACTTTCAACAAGTCATACCATTTGATTATAATTGCGATGGGTTGACTGATATGATTGTTATTGATGAGACTTACAATAAATACAAAGAATTTATTAACTCTAAGTGCTATTTCTATAAAAATACAGGTAGTGGCAACTTTGTTAAAGAATATTCCAGTGAAAATATCATGAATAAGGAATATCTTTTTGTTAAAAAGGAATTTAATGCGTTCTCTGATGTATTTTTTGCTGATATTAACGGCGATGGAATAGCCGATTTGGTAATACCAAATGGAGATAGGTACTCCGCTTTTACCATGCCCAATGCCAATCGTCGCAACTTAGTTACCGGCATTACCAACGGTATGGGATTGAAGCATAGTTTTACATATAAAAACTTTTCGGATTACGACCAAACCACAACTACCGACCCAATCCGTAACCTTAAAGCACCTATTACGGTGGTCGAAAACCATGTAGATGTAGATGGCAGTATAACAAATTACACATTTTCAACTCCCAAAGTACATATAGGTGGGAAAGGGTTTTTAGGATTCCAAACTGTAACCACTACCAGCTCACCCTTAAATGTAAAAACAGTTAATACCTATGAAATTGAACACAATAATTTTGGTGTAAATCTGAAAAAGCAAGAAGTAAGTACTTTATCACGTTTACTTATTTCGACGAAAACCCAAACGAATAGTATTATAACTTCAGGGATTAGTCAGGGACGAAATGGCGAAAAACGCTTTATACCCGTAATTTCCTATCAAAAATCAACTGACCATTTAACAGGCATAATTCAAACCACCGATTACGAGTACACCGACGGATATGGCAACCTAACCAAGCAAACCACAGAGTTAGGTAATTCTACTAAAGTATTAGAGACAAATTATGTAGCGCGGTCGGGTAAAACCATACTCTATTTGCCTGAAACTACAACCGTTACACAAAAGCGAACCGGGCAACCTGATATTGTAAGTTCCACCAAATACGAAGAATATGATGAAAAAGGATTACCTGCCAGAAAGAAGGAATATCCGGCTACCGATGGAGAAATTATTACTGAATACTTCTACTATACTCCAGGAAATATCCGAAAAGTAATTGTTACACCCAAAGACTGCACACCACAAACCACCGAATATACTTATGATGCTTTGTATCGCTTTGCCCAAAGTGTAAAAAATACTTTAGGGCAAATGTCGAGAAGTACATACGTTGATTTTACAGGTAAGCTGCTTACAAAAACAGGAATTGATGGATTGACAACCACCTACCAATACGACGAATTTGGAAGATTAAAAACCGAAACACTACCCAATGGCGAGTTAACAACCTACACACTAACCTGGAACGACACCGGCGATGGCTATTTAAAACAAGCCACAACCATGCCAACCAATAATGTTTCGACCGTGTTATACGACAGACTTGGACGCGAAACCGGCACTGCACAAACCGGATGGAAAGGAAATATCCTAACTTCATCTAAAGAATATAATGCCAAAGGGCAAGTCTATAAAGTCACAAAACCACATTATACAGGCGAAACAGAGTTGTATAGCACCTACTTGTACGATGATTATGGCAGGGTACTTACACAGAGCAACTTTGATGGAGTACAAACTCTCAAAACAGAGTATAGTTATTCGTACCTGACAAGCACTGTAACACCGCCCAATAGCCAAACTGTAACCACCACGCTTGATAATAGCGGACTGGTGGCAAAAAAAACAGATGCTGGGGGTGATATTATTTATACCTACAATGCAGCCGGCAAACCAATCAACATAACTTCAAATAACAGTACTACAACCATTGAATATGATAACTATGGCAATCAGAAAACACTGATTGACCCCAATGCCGGAACCATCGGTTATACTTATTATGCCGACGGGCATTTGCATACCCAAACCGATGCCAAAGGCAATCTTACCGAAATGACTTACGATGCAGCAGGAAGAGTGGATACCAAAACCTTAACAGAAAAAAAAGATGGAGTAACCAAAAGCACTACACTGACAACATATTCTTATGTGCCAGAGGGCAATGGTATAGGGCAGGTGGAAAGCGTGCAAATGAAAGTAAACGATGCCATATATCACACACAAATCTATACTTACAACGCCCACCAACAAATCACAAATTCTACCGAAACCTACGATGGACAAACCATAGTTTTTGGTTACGGATACGACGATGACGGACTTTGGCAACCTACTTCCACCACTTCGCCCAGTGGTGTAGTAACCACCAATCATTACAACAGTTATGGTGACCTGGATAAAGTGCTTATGGGTAACACTGTATTGTGGGAAGGCAACGACCAAAACAGCAGCGGACAGTTTACCCGCTATACTTTGGGCAATGGATTAGAAACAAACAAGGTATTTAGTCCGCGTGGTGAGGTCACCAGCTTAAGCACCGTAGCTGCAGGTACTACTAATTATGTGCAAAACAACAGTTATAGTTACTTTCCTACCACTGGAAACCTGCACACCCGAAACGACTTGATCAATAACAGAGCCGAAACATTTGAGTACGACGAACTAGACCGCCTGACAAAAGGCTTCTTAAATAACGAACTCAAATACGAAATGAATTATGCATCCAATGGCAATATTAGTACCAAAAACGATGTAGGAACTTACAACTATGACACCACACGCCCACATGCCATGAGTGGCATTACTGGTGTGCAAGCAGGCGTAACCGCCGACAAACAATTTATCGATTACAACGCTTTCAATAAAGTAAGACAAATATTGCAGGGTATAGACCGTGAAAACATTACCAAACAATACGATATTTACTATGGTTTAGACGAGCAGCGCATTAAAACCATTTACGACGACATGGCAAATGCAAAATACTACAAAACCCGTTATTTTTTTGGTACTTACGAGCAAGATATTGACGAATTAGGTAATGTAACAAAAACCGATTATATTTACACCCCCGCAGGACTAACTGCAATGATAAAAAATGGCACTGTGTATTACGTACATACCGACCATCTGGGCTCACTGCAAGTAATAACCAATGCCAATAAACAAATAGTAAGCAGTTATGCCTACACACCTTGGGGCGGTAGACTTTTACTCGGTGGAGTAAGTATTACCGACCGTGGTTATACGGGACACGAGCATCTTTTTCCCTTTGGAGGAACTGAAGTTGGTCTTGGGCTGATAAATATGAACGGACGTGTGTACGACCCCGTGCTGGCACGCTTCCTTAGCCCCGACCCTTATGTGCAATCACCGGATTTTACACAGAGTTTTAATCGATATAGTTATTGTTGGAATAATCCGTTTAAATATACTGATCCGAGTGGGGATATAAATCTAGGACTTTTTTATATTTCTTTGAATATTGGCATTAGTCAACATGGTGGACTATC
>JACDZJ010000373.1_pt1 | contig 13507 bp, 13 predicted proteins | sample 7365721 | NCBI WGS metagenome assembly JACDZJ01 (sample SAMN15143480, study PRJNA637477) | pond metagenome | biome: freshwater wetland ecosystem [ENVO:00000243]; feature: pond [ENVO:00000033]; material: pond water [ENVO:00002228]; isolation source: pond water containing pink berries ... | reverse complement strand
AGCCTTCGGGTTGGCGTTTTTATTTGATGAGCAGTTATCTGCCAATAACCGAACGTCGGCGCGTATTGGGAGGGACCAGAATCACATTCCAAGACAGCGCGAACAGTCCCGAAAACGCCAGGAAAGACCAGTCGGCAATCGACAAATCGAGAAATTTCCAGGCCGGATCGGAACACAGGCCGCTCGCCTGAAACAACAGCGGTACCTGTTCCCCGGCCCAGCGAACGACCGCCTCCCACCAGGGTTCCCTGCCAGCGCAGGATGTCATGGGGGCGAAGCGCTGAATCCAGACCTGATAACCCGCCACACCGGCACCAGCCGCGGCAGCTACGGCCATGCATGCTCCAAGCAGGCGGCGGATGGATCGGTGGTTCTCCACCAGAAGTCCAAGCAAGGCAAGCAGCGCATAAAGGAGATAAAACATGCGCTGCCAGATGCAGAGCGGACAGGCTGCCAGATTCATGAACTGCGCCATGAGCACACCGCCCACGACGAGCGAAAGGCTGACGAATCCGCCAAGAGCAAAGGGGAAGCGGGAACCCACCATCCTGCGGATTCTACGCGCCGTCCTGCCAGCGCCGACTTTTTGCGGCTTCCGTTTCGTCAAATTCGATTATGATTTCCCGGCCGTGTTCGCCCCTCGCCCCCACAACTTGCCATGCCATCCCATCCACTCACGCACCACGAGATCATGAGCCTGGTCGAGCCATTCACGCGGCGGGGTCGGCATGCTGACCTGGCAGCGAGCAATCGCATGGAAAGACGTCTTGTCTTCAAGACGATCGACCATCCTGCCGGGAAACCCAATGGGCAAGGACTGCGCGAAACCCTGCTTCTCGACAACCCCTACGCGAAGACCTACCGACTCACTCGCGTACTGACGCAATCCTGCGGACTGGAAGCCCGACTTGAGGTAGAAGGAACAAATCCGGTGGACTTGCTGGCACAAATTGAAGCCATACCTTTGCAGCGACAATTTGTGTCGGGTCCGGGCTTCGGCATTGCCCAGAGCCATCAACTGCAGGACAGCCTTGGTGAACCGCTGGTCCGGATGGTTCTGACACACGGCGTGTTAAAGGTCGATGGGCTCACAGTCATCCTCAAACCATCGGGGGTAAAAAATTTCGCTGCCGACATCGAACTGATAACTGCGCCCGGAGACAAAATCGATCTGCCGGAAGACCTGCTCGCAGTCCTTGGCTGGGGTTGGTCACCGATACGGCGGGACAAGGAAGGTTGGCGCAGCAAGATGCGCATGAAGGGCAAGCAGCCTGGCTGCAGCCGCACTGCCGAAGCCAAGCTGGCGCAGGTGGCAGCGCATCTGGCGCAGACGCTGGCTGACCCACCCAGGTATTTTCATCAGCGGTTTGTCCTGGCACGCTGGGGAGTGGTCTTTCGGCGTGCTATCCCGGTGCTGACTGCACTCGGGCTGCTCTGTAGCTCGTTAATCATGGCGCAGTTCGATATCGAATATGCGCCATCAGTCCAGATGATATTGATGAACTCGCCGGCCTTGCTACTCGTATTCGCTTTCAGCCTGCAGGAAATGCCCCGTTTCGAGTTCCCGCCACTACCGAAACCACCCACCGCACTGGCATGGCGATAGCAACGCAATGACATCATCATAGAAAACATTCTTCGGACAGCGAGGTAAACGCCCTGTGCTCGGCAATCCCATGAACATCCCCCCGGTCTCGATCGCCACCGCCAAGGCGGCACTGATAGAGCAGTACGCCGATCCCGTCCTGCGCAGGCGTGCCTCGATGCTGTGGGGAACCCGTGGTGTCGGAAAATCATCCATCGTGTGCCAGGTCGCCGAACACTTCCACGTCCCGCTGGTCGATCTGCGACTGACCACCATCGAGCCGGTGGATATCCGTGGCGCCATCTATGCCGATGACGTACTGGCCAAGACCGTCTGGTTCCCGCCGGAATTTCTGCCCCCACCCGACCTGCAAGCCGGCATCCTGTTTCTTGACGAACTGACTGCCGCCGACCAGCGGCTGCAGATCTCGGCCTATTCGCTGATCCTCGACCGGCGCGTCGGGCACTATCGCCTGCCCGATGGCTGGCTGGTCGTCGCGGCCGGCAATGCCAGCTTTCATGGTGCGGTCTGTCATGACATGGGCACTGCACTGGCCGACCGGATGTTCCATTTCAACGTCCAGACGGTCATCGACGCTTTTCTGAAGCATGCCATGGCGATGGGCTTCGCGCCCGAAGTAATGGCTTACCTGAAGGTTCGCCCCGACAAGCTCGACGATACGCACGCTCAACTGGCTAACGACCATCTGATTGGTGCCAGTCCGCGCGGTTGGGAAGACATTTCCAATATCCTGAAGTCCGATCTGTCTGAAACTGCCAAACGGGTATTCGTGCAGGGTCGCATCGGTTCCGCCAATGCCGCCGAGTTCTTCGGCGTGCTGCGCGAGATCCAGGCGGCCGTCGATGTGATGAAGCTGCTGGCCTGCCGGCCTGGAGAAGATACGGTCCAACTGCTACCCGGAAGTCTGGATGGCCTTTACGGGTTGATTTATGGCTTGCTGGCTGCCTGTACTGATGAGGCCATCTTGGCGCGAGCCCTGGAAATCATCGAGCAACTACCCGACATTCGCAGCCCAACGCCACTGCCGATTTTTGAGGCGCAAACGCTCGCCATGGAACTCCTGATGCAAAAGGCCCTGGAATCCGGCCTCGAAGTCGCGATCCTGGACAGTCCGGCCTACCAACGCTATGCCGAACGGCGGCGGCGTGAAAGCGGGAATGGCTGAAACCGACCAGTTTCACCGCCACCGGGGTACCCGCGCGATCCAGTGCATGGTGGAGTTCGCTCCGTCCAGTGGTGGCCTCGCCCTCTGGGTCAAGCATCAGGACGTGGCTGCGGTCACCGACACCGGGGCGAAGACGGATGCCTCACCAGTCGAAACCGATAGCAACACCCTGTATTATCAACCCGCTTTCGAACAACTGCCCCTGCCCGAGCAGACCGGCCTGGTGGCCCATGCGGTATTGCACATTGCCCTGCGCCATCCCCAGCGCTTCCTCGATCTGCGCAAGCTGATCGGGGATGTCGACCTGCAACTGTTCACGATTTGCGCCGACGCCATCGTCAATAGCGCCTTGGGTCATCTTGGCTGGCTGAAACTGCCTGACAAAGCAATCACCCTGGATCGCCTGCTTATTGAGGCGCTTGACGTCCAACAGAACATTGAGCATGCGCTGCTGGAATGGGACGTAGAAAGGCTCTACCGCGCGATCGATGACCGGCAGGCAGGAGATGAGGGCGAACGGCGCCAGTCCAGTGGCAAGGGCGAGGGCAAGGGTTCTGAAGATAGTGATAACGGATCGTCCGATCAGGCCCAACAGTCCCGGCACGATATGCAGCGACAACCCTCACGAAAGGACGGTCCGCACTCGACTTGCGCACGTGAACTGGGGGCGTGTAGTCATGCCGATCTCGCCCCCGATCCAGAGTCCGAAGGGTCGCAGGAAAACGAGGCTGATCACGCCCGCGAATGGCGGGAGCGCATCCTGCGCGCCCACGCCAACGATGGCGGGCACTCCATGCTGCGAGCCCTGATCGCCGACCTGCCGAAAACCCATACCCCCTGGGAACAGATCCTGCGGACGCAACTGAACCGCAGCCTGTCGCTCCGCCCCGACATTTCCTGGTCGCGCCCGGCACGTTCCTATATCGCCAATCAGGGCCGCAGCGGACCGGGCCGACGCATGCCTTGGGAGCCGGGTTTCAGTTCGACCAAGGCGGTACCCCGTCTGGTAGTGATCGTCGACGTCTCGGGTTCGATCGACAACGAACTGATGGCGCGCTTCGCCTGCGAGATCGAAGCAATCACCCGCCGCCAAGAGGCGGGCCTGGTGCTGGTGATTGGCGACGACAAGGTCCAGCAGGTGGCCCATTTCGAACCCGGCCGCTCGGATCTCCGCGAGATCAAATTCAACGGTGGCGGTGGCACCGACTTCACCCCGCTGCTGGAGGAGGCCGACCAGCATCGCCCGGACATCGTGGTCGTCCTTACCGATCTGGATGGTCCGGCCCGTTTCCGCCCACGCTGCCCGGTCATCTGGGCCGTGCCGCAAGCCTACCGGATGGCGGAGGAGCCCTTCGGGCGCAAGCTGACTTTGAGCTAGTATTGAGCTCAGACAAAATGATCACTGACAAGGCAGAAGAGGCGGACCATGACTGAATTCTTTGCAAGCGGGCACTCCATCGATCTGGTCCTGTTCCTGATTGGCCTGGAGGCGATCGGACTCATGGTGCTGTGGCGGATGCGCCGCTGCCCCGTGCCGCCGCTCGCGGTCCTGCTCATCCTTGCTCCCGGCAGTTGTCTGCTGCTGGCCGCACGCGCCGCCCTGACCGGCGCCACCTGGGTTTGGGTCTCGTCCTTTCTCCTCATTGCGCTCGTCATACATTTGGTCGATATGCGGCAACGCTGGCAACATTGGCACCTCATAGACTCCGCCAAAGGTTCGCGCGGCAAGTAGTTTCCAATCCGGCCCTGGTGGCGCAGTGCCGCTTGTGATGATCGATAGCCTGAAGCAGCAGGCATTCGTGGCGCCGAAACACATCGGACCATTCGGGGTGAGTTGTGGAAGCGGCCGCTGTTCCGTTCTGGCGCGGGGCGAAACCGGCGAGCTGGCAGGCGGCGGCGATAAAGGCAGCCTCGTCCCCGGCGGCAACCCGCAGGCCATTGACCCCATTTTCGATCAATTGGCTTGCCGCGGCGTAATCGAAGCCGACGACGACATTACCGCTCGCCAGTGCTTCACTGACGACATTGCCATAGGTTTCGGTGAGACTGGGAAAGAGAAACACGTCGCCGCTCGCATAATGCCGCGCCAGATCTTCCCCGTGCTTGGCGCCGACGAAGCGGCATTCGGGATGTCGCCGCGCCAGTGCTTCACGCACGGGGCCGTCGCCGACGCAGATCATGCGCGCCTCGGGCTGTTCCCTGCGTATCGCGGCGAAGGCCCGCAACGCCAGCGTGAGGTTCTTTTCCGCCGCGACCCGGCCGACGACCATGATCACCGGATCGCGCTCAGTCGCTTCCCAACTGGCGCGCAAGGCATCCGAGCGTCGGGCGGGTTGAAACAGCCCGGTATCGACGCCGCGCGCGAGGACCTTGACGTTGCGAAATCCCCGCTGGGTCAGCGTCTGGGCCAGCACCGCAGTCGGCACCAGCGTGGTCAGTGTCCGGTTGTGAAACCAGCGCAGATAGCGTTCGATGCCGCCCTTGAGCCACCCCAAGCCGTAGTGTTGGCTATAGCTGTGAAAGTTGGTATGGAAAGTCGAGACCACGGGAATTTCGAGTTTCCGGGCGACGGCGAGGGCGGACAGGCCCAATGGCCCTTCGGTGGCGATATGGACGATGTCAGGCAGGGTTGCGGACCACGCCTGGCGCAGGCGCCCGCCGACGGGCAGGCCGAAGCGCAGTTCCGCATAGCCTGGCAGCGGCACGCCCGGCATCAGCAGTTGTCCGTCCGCCTGCCGGCCGGTTGTTTCATGTTTCTGGCGGGGGCGGACGATCATGATCTGGTGGCCGCGACTGGACAGGCCTTCCACCAGTCGGCCGAGTGTCATGGCCACGCCGTTGACTTCAGGCCGGTAGGTTTCGGTGACCAGCGCAATGCTCAGTGGGCGTGTTTTCGCCAGAAGACGCAGAAAAGTCGGCGCTGGCGGGACGGCGGCAGGGGCAAGCGGGGCTATGATTCGGGTCAATTTGACTGACTATTTTTTCGTGGGAGGATCATGCACGATGGGCTGGACCACCGTCAACATCCCGTCGCAAAGCGGGCGGCTCGCAGTCGTCACTGGCGCCACTGGCGGGCTCGGCTACGAGACGGCACTCGCGCTGGCGACGGCGGGGGCCGAGGTCGTACTGGCGGGCCGCAACGACAGCAAGGGCGCCCGTGCGCTGGCGCGCCTGCGTGCCGTCCATCCTGATGCAAGCGCGCGTTTCGAGCTGCTTGACCTGGCCTCGCTCGCCTCGGTCACCGCCTTTGCTGAAAAGATGCTCGCGGCGGGGCAGGGCATTGATCTGCTCGTCAACAACGCCGGAGTCATGGCGCCACCGAAACGGCAATTGACGGTCGATGGTTTCGAATTGCAGTTCGCCACCAACTATCTCGGCCATTTTGCCCTGACGGCCCGACTGCTGCCGCTACTGCGGAGCATCCCCGGTTCACGCGTGGTCAACGTCAGCAGCCTGGCTGCGGACCTGAATTCGCTGGATCTTGTCGACCTCCAGTCGGAACGATCCTATGTCCCGTTCCGGACCTATGGCACGACCAAGCTGGCGCTGCTGATGTTCGCACTCGAACTCCAGCGCCGTAGCGAGTCATCGGGCTGGAGGATTGAAGGCATGGCCGCCCATCCGGGCTGGGCCGGGACCGACATCATCGGCAACGGACCGGCCTCGTGCGGGTGGCAAGCGACGCTCTGGCGCATTGCCAAGCCGGTCCTGCTGCGGTTCAGCCGGTCGGCCGGGCCTGCCGCCTTGCCGATCCTGCTCGCCGCAACCTCCCCGGATGCACGAGGTGGCAGGTATTACGGGCCGACAGGGCTGCGCGAACTCAATGGCCCGCCCGGAATGGCCAAGGTGCCTGCGCGGGCGTTGGATGGCTCAGATGCTACCCGCCTATGGGAAACTTCGGAACGACTGGGCGGGGTGAGATTCGCGTGAAGGTGCACTTTATGCAAAATCGCGTTCTGCTATGGTCAGCCCTGACAACACGACGGTCTCGCGCAAGTGGTGGCCAGCGGCCAGGGTTGCGGCAATATAGTCCGCGAGATCGACCCGACTGATCGTCCGCTTGCGCCGGTCGCCCTGAGTGCTGGCCAGCCAACGTCCGGTAGCGGCACCGTCGGTCAGACCAACCGGCTGGATCAGCGTCCAGTCGAGTCCGCTGGCCTTGACCAGCGTTTCCTGCCGCTCCTTGTCGGCCAGCTGCTCGATCAGTTGCAGCACCCAGAACCACAGCCTGTACGGTGTAGACAATCTGTCGCGCGTATCGCCGACGCCATAAGATGTAATGCAGACCAGCCGTGTAACCGCAGCAGCTTTCATTGCGGCGATCACGTTGGCCGTGCCAACTTCGCAGATGTTGGGAGGGGTAGTTCGTTTGGCTCCCAGCCGCAAGGCAATGGGGTTGCGGGAATCGCCCAGACTAACCACCACGGCGTCCTGACCAACCACGGCGGAGGCTACATCGGCGGCGTTGAGGGCATCGCCCACGATCGCGATAATGCCCTTGTGCGGGGGGATTTCGGCCGGATTGCGCCCAAAGGCGGTCACCTGATGCCCTGCCGCCAGCAGGGTCAGAGCCACCGTACGCCCGGCCTTGCCGGTGGCGCCGAAAACGACGACTTTCAAAATATGCCTCCTGATGTCTGGCCGATCTGCAAAGGCCCAATGCCGCTCCGACCAGCGCCGAAGTAAATCCCTACTGGCCCGCGTCAACGCAAGCTGACCATCGCGGGGGGTGACTTTAGCATATTGATGCCCTATGGACGCGCAATCAGTTATGGCACTACGGGTGAGCACAGTGCAATTATTGCGTAGAATGCGCGCCGGACAGCCATGCCTCAACCAGCCTCTCTGGCGACGGCGGTCTTCCATCCTGTAGCTCACACGGTAAACATAAACCATGTATGCATTTTTCAAATCCCTGCATATTCTGGGACTGATATTGATGGCCGGCAATGTCACCGTTACCGCCCTCTGGAAGGTCTTTGCCGATCGCACGAACAAGACGCAAATCATGGCCTTCGCCCAGTGGCTGGTCACAGTGACCGACTTTTCATTTACCTTGTCAGGTGGCTTTCTGATGGTTATCGGCGGCTATGGCGCTGCCTACGTGGGTAACCTGTCACTGATCGAAACCCCCTGGCTGGTTCTCGGACAAATCATGATGGCACTGGCGGGGGCAGTCTGGTTGGGCATTCTCGTGCCGATCCAGATCAGGCAGGCACGATGGGCGCAGGATTTTGCGGTCATCGGCGAGGTGCCGGCAGAATATCGCAAGGACAGCCGCACCTGGCTGGTCTGGGGCCTACTCTCTACGGTACCGCTGCTTGCCGGCCTGTATTGGATGGTGGCCAAGCCGATGAGCTACTGGTGACGCTAACGATCCTTCACGGCATCTGAGATGGCGTTATGCATGGAATAGATTTTCGGCCACCCGATGTCGGCGAGATCAGGCTGGCCGGCGGGTGCGAGCGTGGTTGCGGACCTCACTTCGACGCGCCGGTCGCGCCAGGCGGCTATCTCTGGTGGTACGTCGATGCCCTCAGCGACGACGGCAAGCATGGCATCACGCTGATTGCCCAGGTTGGCAGCTGCTTTTCGCCTTACTACGCGAGTGCGCGTCGGAGTCGCAACAGCGATCCGCTGAACCACAACTCGCTGAACGTCGCGCTTTACGGCCAGGTCAAGCGCTGGTGCATGACCGAGCGTGGGCGCTCGGCCCTGCGGCGTGACGCATCACGGCTCGAGATCGGGCCGAGTTCGCTCTACTGGGATGACAACTGCCTGACCATCCGGATCAACGAAATCGCGGTGCCGATTCCACGGCGCATCCGCGGCACGGTCAAGCTGTATCCGCGCGCATTGGCCGGCCAGCCATATTTTCTTGATGGTGCCGGGCGCCATCAATGGGCACCGATTGCCCCGGGCGCACGCGTCGAAGTGCAGCTCGACTACCCGGCCTTGCATTGGTCAGGCCACGGTTACCTCGATTCCAACTGGGGTAGCGAGCCACTGGAAAAGGCATTCCGCTACTGGGAGTGGTCGCGCGCCGAACTGAAGGATGGCGGCACTGCCGTCCTCTACGACGCGACGCGACGCGACGGGCAGCGGACAGAGTTGGGCCTGCATTTCGATCCAGACGGCGGTGTACAACAGATCGAGATGCCACCGCACGCAAAACTGCCGACAACGTCCTGGCGGATGCGGCGCGGTACGCGCGTCGACCCGCAGCAATCCGCGCACGTCACCGAAACACTCGAAAACACGCCGTTTTACACGCGGTCCGTGCTTGCAACGCATCTGCTCGGCGAGCCGGTGACCGCAATGCATGAGAGCGTCTGCCTCGACCGGTTCAGCACGCGCTGGGTGCAAACGTTGCTACCGTTCCGGATACCGCGGGCACTGCGCTGAAGCAAGGTCAGGACTTCGCTGACTTTGAGCTAGGTCAACCTTGCCGCAACAAGCGGCTAAGCAACTTTCTGCGCATGGTTATTTCTGCTACAGTCGTGACGCTATGAATCCAACTGAAAACAATACGCTCCGGCCAGGTGCAGGTGGAGCGGGAAAGCAGTCACCACACGCCATCGTCATCGGCAGCGGTTTTGGCGGTCTCGCTGCGGCAGTAAGACTCGGGGCCAGGGGTTACCGGGTCACTGTGCTCGAAAAGCTCGACGCCCCCGGCGGACGTGCCTACGTTTTCCGGCAGGATGGATTTACCTTTGATGCCGGCCCCACCATCGTCACGGCACCTTTTCTTTTCGAAGAACTCTGGCAGTTGTGCGGTCACAAGTTGTCGGATGACATCGAGATGAAGCCGATGTTGCCCTTCTACCGCATTTACTTCAACGACGGTTCGACCATGGATTGCTGCGGCGACCCGGCGGCAATGCGGGCAGAGGTAGCCCGCCTCTCTCCATCCGACGTCGACGGTTACGAGAATTTCTACCGCTTCAGCAAAGAGACCTATCGGGTCGGCTTCCAGCAACTGGGCGATGTTCCCTTCGAATCTTGGTTGGACATGGCGAAGGTTGCCCCAGCCATGATCCGTCTTGAAAGCTACCGTTCGATCTACAGCCTCGTTTCCAAGCACGTCAAGGACGAAAGATTGCGTTTCGCCCTGAGCTTTCACCCTCTCTTCGTCGGCGGCAACCCGTTCAACGTCACTGCCATCTACACCCTCATCTCCCACCTCGAACGGGAACATGGTGTCCATTTCGCCATGGGAGGAACCGGCAGTCTGGTAAAGGGTCTGGTCGGATTGATCGAGGGTCAGGGCGGGCGAATTCGTTATGGTGAGGAAGTCAGCGCGATCACGCTGAACGGACGCACCGCAACGGGTGTGCGTCTCAAGTCAGGCGAAGTGCTGAAAGCCGATGTCGTCGTTTCCAATGCCGACATGGCAAATACCTACCGCAAACTGCTACCGGCAGAGGCACGCCGGCACTGGACCGATCACCGCGTCGAAAAAGCACGTTACTCAATGAGCCTGTTCGTCTGGTATTTCGGTACCAAGCGGCAATATCCGGATGTGGAGCACCATTCGATCATCCTCGGTCCCAGGTATCGTGAACTCATCGACGACATCTTCGAACGCAAAGTGCTCGCGTCGGATTTCAGTCTCTACCTTCACCGTCCGACTAAGACCGATCCATCCCTCGCGCCGCCAGGCTGCGACACTTTCTATGTTCTTTCGCCAGTGCCGCACATGGGCAGCAAGATCGACTGGAAAGAAACCGCTGAACGCTACCAGCAATCGATCTCGCGTTATCTCGGCGAATCGCTGTTGCCTAACCTGGAAGAAAACATTGTCTCGTCGCTGATCGTGACCCCGCAGGACTTCCAGGATCGTCTGCTTTCCTATCAGGGTGCGGCATTCGGACCGGAACCGGTGCTGCTGCAAAGCGCCTGGTTCAGACCGCATAACCGCAGCGAGGACATCGAACACCTGTACCTCGTTGGTGCCGGCACGCATCCTGGCGCGGGACTACCCGGCGTTCTTTCATCCGCTCGAATCCTGGACAAGGTAGTGCCCGATGCCACAACTTTCCGGCAATAAGTCCGCCAAGCACCGCCGCGATATCGCGGCTTGTCGTGCCCTGTTGCGTACGGGATCGCTCACCTTTTATGCCGCATCCCACTTTCTTCCCAGGGACATCCGTGATTCAGCCACGGTGTTGTATGCGTTTTGCCGACTGACCGACGACGCCGTTGATCTTGCCAGCAACAAAGCCGCCGGTTTGCATCGAATGCGTGAGCGGCTTGAGCACGTTTATACAGGCCAGCCGATGGCAAATCCTATCGATCGTGCATTCACCGATGTTGTCGAACGCTTGGCTATCCCTCGCGCTTTACCTGAAGCACTACTTGATGGTTGTGAATGGGATGTCGTCGGGCGCCGCTACGAGGATCTCGAGTCTTTGCAAGCCTACGCTGCACGTGTCGCGGGTTCCGTTGGCGCCATGATGGCGTTGGTCATGGGGGTGCGTGACCCCAACATCGTTGCCCGGGCCTGCGATCTGGGCGTTGCCATGCAGTTATCCAATATCGCCCGTGATGTAGGCGAGGATGCGAGAGAAGGTCGTCTGTTCCTGCCATTGCAGTGGCTCGCCGAAGCCGGTATCGATGCCGATGCGTGGATGCAACACCCCACCCATAGTCGGGAGCTTGGAAGTGTCATTCAGCGTCTACTGCTCAGTGCCGATGAAATTTATGCACGCGCCGACGCTGGAATAGCACATCTGCCGCGCACCTGTCGGCCGGGAATCCGCGCAGCACGAATTCTTTATGCCGAAATCGGTCGTGAAGTCGAGCGCCGTGGCCTCGACTCGATTTCCAGTCGCGCTGTCGTGCCTGGCAAGCGTAAGGTTGCTTTGTTGGCTCAGAGCCTGTTTTCGAGCGTTTCAACTGACTACAATCTTGCCAACCCACCCCTTGAAGCCACGCAATTCATTGCAGATGCCGTGGCCATGTCATCGCCACGCCACACTGCAATATCACAAGATGGTTTTATGCCTATACCTTGGTGGAATCTGGCCAGAAGTTGGGCTCGGGTTGTTGAGATATTGGAAAAACTTGAACTGCGCCAAGCCGCTCAATTCAATGCCGACGCCCTCCCCCCTCCATCGCCACGTCGCTACGTCGCCGCACAACCCAATGTTGTTCCAATACCTTGGTGGAACCTGGCCAGAAGCTGGGTACGGATAGTCGAGCTGTTAGAGCAACTTGAGCAGCGTGATCAATTCGAAAGCACTTCTGGTTGACACCATTCGGCCGCAAGGCTGAGTGATCAGCCCGGCATTCGCGCTTGCTTACGGCGAAGAAGCGGCACCATTGCCAGCAGCGTGGTAATTAACAAGACAACCTCAATGCTGTACACGGTTGTATAACCAATTGCCGGGCCGGATAGTAATGACGGAAACACATTGTTGTCAGCGAGACTGTCGACAATGTCGCGGATGATGCCTCCTAGAGCCAGCGCTATTCCTGCGGCTGTAGCCTGTACTGCACCCCAAGCGCCAAGTGCCAAACCTCGCTGATTTTCTGGTGCCAGATTCATGGTGGCGGTCAGCGTACCGTGTCCAAAAAGCCCGCCGCCAAACCCAATAAGCAGAGTGCCAAAACCAAACAGAAAAGGCACACTGACCGTGGACGCAAGGATCACGGCAAGAAATGCCGGAATGCCCACCAATGCGCCGTAACTTGCCATGGCAAATGGATCGGACCCTCGACTCAGAACACGTGAAGCCAAACCAAATCCGAGCAGGCCCCCAAGGGCGAAGGTTGCGGTCAGCTTGGTCGTGGCGTCTACCGTCAGGTGAAGAATCTGCCCGCCATATGGTTCCAGCAATACATCAGCCATGCTGAAAGCCATCGTCCCCAGGCCGACGGCAACCAAGCGACGTATCGCATTGCCGCCGCGGCTGAAAGTCTCCCAGGACTCGCTAAAACTGGATTGGTCAATCGGGTTCGTTTTGCGACTTCGATCGCGAGTTTCCTGCTTCCATAATGCAATTGGGTTGAGAATAATTGTCGCTACGGCTGCCCCCTGAACCACCTCGATCAACCGGGCCGGCGTAAATTCTTCCAGCAACGCTCCAAACACCAAAGCACTCACGATCATGCCCACAAGCAGCATGACGTACATCAATCCCACCACCTTGGGCTGTGACTCAGTGGGGGCCAAATCGGTAGCCAGGGCAAGGCCAACCGTCTGAATCGTGTGCATTCCAGCACCAACCAGAAGAAAGGCGAAGCCTGCGGCCAACTGGCCGACCCACGCTGGCGCTTTGCTTGCTTCGCCCATACCCGATAGCACCAGCAGTGCAAACGGCATGATTGCAAGCCCGCCGAATTGTACCAAAGTGCCCTTCCAGATGAATGGCACGCGCTTCCATCCCAGCGCAGAACGGTGGTTATCCGAACGAAATCCGATAAGCGCTCGGAACGGCGCAAATACGATAGGCATCGCGACCATGATCGATACCAGCGACGCGGGTACGGCAAGTTCGACAATCATGACCCGGTTGAGAGTGCCCACAAGCAATACCAGCGTCATCCCGACGGATACTTGAAATAGCGAGAGGCGCAACAACCTGGACAATGGAAGGTCCGGCGTGGCAGCGTCTGCAAAGGGCAGGAAACTCGGCCCGAGCCGTGCCCAGACTTGCATCATTTTTTGGCTCAAGGAATTCATCCTATTTTCCTCACTTGAACATTCCAAAGTTGCTGCAAACCGTGATTTG
>JACDZJ010000372.1_pt1 | contig 13518 bp, 11 predicted proteins | sample 7365721 | NCBI WGS metagenome assembly JACDZJ01 (sample SAMN15143480, study PRJNA637477) | pond metagenome | biome: freshwater wetland ecosystem [ENVO:00000243]; feature: pond [ENVO:00000033]; material: pond water [ENVO:00002228]; isolation source: pond water containing pink berries ... | reverse complement strand
CTTATAACAACAATAAATTTTTAAATACCGCTTTTAGCGGACAACAATGATTTAGTTTGAATACTTTTTATTGAATAATAAAACTATCGCACTAACCACCGTTTGACTTGATTTTTAATATACTGCATAAATAGTTCCTGCACCCATTCAATAATATTATCTGACCAACGCTGTGGATGTGTAGAAACCATCATAACAGACTGTTTGGGATTTGATTTTAACCATTTAATAAAATCGTGAGTAGAATGAATATTCGGTATTATAGATATTTCGGGTTGAAAATTTGAATTCTCAACTTCTTCATCAATTATAGTTGAATGCAAGTGTTTTTCCGAAAATTTGTCCCTGATATTAAATTTATCGCCATTCCACATGCGACCCGTATCGGTAAAATAAACTACTTTTGGGATATTACTTGCAGACTTAATAAGAAAATCGAAATATGGTTCACCAATTATACCATAATCGCGGTAATTGTATGTTTTCCAAATATTGCGATTGTCCCATTTAGAAGTTGGACTACCGTGCATACTAATTGTTTTTACAGGATAAAACTGACGGAAATAATCAAGCTTTAATTTGAAATGCTCAATCGACTTTTCTACATCTCCATTAAATATATGCATTTCTTCGTAATGATACCCTATTTCGTGCCCCAAAGCAACAATTGATTGTATTATATCAGGTTGATTGCTTTGCGGAACTACGCGGAAATAATATGTAGCACGAATTCCAAGTTCATATTCAATTTTGGCAATTGTAAGTGAATGACTGGCTTTTATATCAACATCATGTCGAAGTATAACAAAGCGTCCATTGGCTTTGCCATTACACCAATCTTCGAAAGTAAAAAATGTATAATTTGCTTGTATTAAAGCCACCAACAAGTAACGATAGGCGGTAGGGGTGAAATCACGGAAATTTATTAAATTAATTTTTTGCATCTTTTATTATATTCTTTAACATTTATCATTTTTCCGTATGTGATTCATTCCCTTCTTAGAATCGTTTTGATTGGAATCAATTATTGATACGACATTTATTTACATATTGGTTGATTAGTAACACCTTTAAAAATGTTTTGATAATCGGGGTTATTTTGCATTATTTTAGCACTCTGCGGGTAATTTTCGATAAACCAAATATAAAAAGCTGTAACATCAATTTTATCCGAAAGCATTTGTTGACAACGGTTTGCAAATAGGATTTTAAGGTTTGTTACATTTAATAATTCTTCAATTTTGGATAACATGTGCTGATCATCTCCTGGCTTAAATCCAAAAGTCAATTTGTAATTATGTTCAAGTTCCTCTAATACAGATAATTTACCAACAAAACTACTATAACGAATTGAAGGTACACCTAAAATTGCAGCTTCAACACACATGGATTGTGAATCACCAATAAGCATAGTAGAAAATGATAGAACATGATGCACATCCAATGGTTTTATTTTTAAAGCATATTTCTTAAACTTAGGAATTAGTTCTTTCTCACTAGAAATATATACTGTTCCAACTTTACTTAACGATTGAATTATTTTTTCAATAAAGTTATCTTTTAACCCTTTCATACCCATATCATGATGGGCTGTTAAAGCAGAGAATCTGAGAATAAAGTATGTTTCTTCCTTAATATACTGATTTTTTATTTCCAGTTTTGGCTTAAAAAAATTTGGGTGTAAATATGCCAATTTTTGGTATCCTTCATATCCAATTTTTTTCTTGTTCCACAACCAAGCATCGACTACCTTTGGCGAAACTAAATAGGTATAAAAAGGGAAAAACATTAATGAATATAGCATAATAGCTTTTGCATCATCTTCATACCATTCAAAAGAAGGAATTCTAGTAACAAAACCACAATATGATAATACACCATCTGACCCAATTAATAAATCTGGTTTAGTTTTTTTAGTTATTCTCATTAATTCTAAAGTTCTTCCAAATAACGAAAAACCTAAACCAATTATTCCAAATCTATTTGGTCTATCTTTGATTCTGTAAAATTCTAAACCAGAATCTAAGCACAGTTGTTCCAAAACATCTTTTGGTCTTACAACAATAATCACATCTTGTCCCCTGTTTTTCAATTCTAAAATTGAATATTTAAACATGTGAAAATGTGCTGGATGACTTAATAAAAAAAGATATTTATTCATTGGTATATGCATTTATAATATTTACAATTCTTGTTATTTTAGAACTTGGATAATCGTAATGTGTAGGAATTGTAACTATTCTACTTACAATTTCTTCATAATTCATACAACTGCCCTTTAAATAGTCATAGAATGGTATAATCCATTGCGATTGAACAAAATGTTGTCCAATTTCAATTCCGTTATTTTTTGCATAGTCGATAAAATGAGTAGGCTGTTTTACCAAAACAGGAATCATGAAATAATTTAAATCTTCAGTTAATTGACAAATTTCAAAAGATTTATTTCCCTTTAGGGCAACAATAATTCTATTACCATTATCCTGTTGCAATTGCATCAATTTTTTTATATTTTCGAGTCTATTTTCAAAAATTGCTTGACATGTAGGGTATCCCAATTTTATTTTCGAAACCTTTGAGATTTGCTTATTATAAGAAAAATTAATAACTCTATTTTTTTTTATTCTCAATGTAATGTAAGTATAAATGAAATTATTATTCAAAATTGAATACCATATCGCTTGAACAAGATTATATACCAATTCGATATATTTTGGTTTCGCTAATGAATTATAATGCATTTTAAACGACTCCGTAAATTTAATATTATTGATTAAAACAAATCCACCTCTTATAGCAGAAGGAAATTTTGCAAAACCAAAAGAAAAAAACGAAAAATCTCCGAGCTTACCTAATAAACCGTTTTCAGATTTGGTCATAAAACCATGTGCACAATCTTCAATAATAATTTTATTTTTAAAAATAGAGCGTATTTTTGTTACATCAGCAGGATAACCAAAAGTATGGGTAAGAATGATTGCATCTAACTCATTAACTTTGTTAAGAAGAATGTTACTATCAATTACAAGTTGTTTGTTAATGTCGATAAACACAATAATACAATTTGCTTTTTCAATAGCTTCGAACACAGTAGGACAAGTAAATGGTTGAACACCAACTCTTGAATTTGGAGGTAAAAGACTTAGCATCAATTGAAACCCCGATCGAGCATTATCTAAAAAATAAACATGTTCAGTACTCAGAATTTTTGTAATTATTGTGTTTTTTGGTTTGAAATTAGAAAATAATGTCGCAATTGAAATATTCAAATCTTTAAAAGAAAGGGAATAATTCAATCTTGGCTGAATAATTTTAAATATCTTCATTTTCTTGCTTTTAGTTTCATCAACATATATTTTCCCAAGCTAAATAACATAGGTTTGCAAATATATAAAAATCGTCCATGTTCCACCAATTTACCCCCAAATTTCGATTTGAACTCACGTACTCCGTAACTTTCATCGGGATTGCCAGCTCCCATCATATCAAAACGGTCAAAACCATTTTTTGCTGCATATTCAATTCCTGCCCAAGTTGCCAAAGTAGACGGAAAAACATTCTTTATTTGACCATCCATACCACACACAAACCACTCATAAACAGCTTTTTGAGGCAGCATTACACACACACTTCCTCCAATAATTCTCCCTTTATGTTTTACAACAAAAAATTTTCCATTGTCGAATTGTAAGAGTCTTTCAAAAAAAGAATAAGGGAAAAGTGGTGTTTTTATTTTGATTTCATACAATTGTTTCAATAAAATAAAATAGTCTTTTAAGTCTTGTGTATCTTTAGTTTCCATCCATTCTGCACCTTCTTTTATCGACAATTTTACATCCCTACGTTTGGTAGTATTTAGTTGCATCAATGCCGATTCCACATCCAAAGTGGCAACATGAAAGTTGAGATGTGTATTGTAACTAAATCCTGACTTTTCGAATGTAGAACGAAAAGCAGAATAATCATTGTAGTTACGAATTTCAAAATAAATGGTTTGCCTTTTCAAACTATGAATGCTGTATTCCAAAAGTTTTTGTAAAGCATGAGGCTTAATATTTTCATCCAGCAATAAACCTCCGGGAACAATGGCACGCCTACTAAAAAACTGTTTAATCAGATTGCCATCGGCAATTATATAACCACATATTATCGCCATAAGTTTTTCATTTTCGGAGACGCCAAATACAAAGGGTTTCAGGAAAGAAAGTGAAGAATAAAATTCGTAACAATCTGGTGTTTGAAAAAAGGAAGCGTTTTCGGAACTCTTAATTAATTGTTGCCATTGAATTGGGTCGATTTGATGAATGGTAGAATGAATTTTCATTATTTTTAATTTCGGTTAGGCAATCACAAATTAATTAATTTATTTTTCTTACATAAAATATTTTTATACACTTCAATCACTTTTTTTCCTACTGTATTGGCATCTAAACCCAACTTAATTATTCGCTTTCGCCCATCTGTTCGATTACCAAAAATTAAAGCTTGTTGCAATTTATCAGCAATATCATTGGAATTATAGGTAGCAATAAAACAACCATCGATATTTGAGATAATTTCCGGAACATCGCCAACCGGTACCGAAACTACTGGACAATTGCAAGCCAGTGCTTCTTTTATAAACTGTGGTGAACCTTCCGACAAGCTTGTCATTAAAGCCACATCCACTGCGTTCATTAACAGTACCACTTGTTCTCGGGTATAGCCAGCTCCCATTTTTAATAATTCAATTTCGGGTAATTTTGAAACAGCATCTTTTGCTAATGTTGCATTTTTAACCCGATTTTGAAATGCTCCGGCAAATAAAACCATCTTTTTACTCAATTCAAATCCTAGTGATTTACGTGCCTCTTCTTTTTCAATTGGAATAAATAAATCGGTAACAACTCCAAAAGGAATAAGTGACTGATTTGATTTGAGATTCGATTTTTTCATTATTTTTTCCGAAACAAATATATTGTGAGCTGACAAAAACATCGAAATTTTCGAAAATGGAAATACTTTGTTATTATTAATATCACTTCCTAAATAGGTTGTTACCACTGGAATTGTACGCTGTAAATTAGACAATAAACCCGATAATCCATAATGTGCATGAATAATATCGGGTTGAAAAAACTTAATTCTTTTTTTTATTTTTTTTAGATTTTTCAGGTAACCAATAAAGCCCTTGCCCTGAATTTTGAAATAAGCTAACTCCATACCTGAACGAACCAAAGCCTCACCCTGCTCTTGTATAAAAGGAGAAATCTGACCAGAATTTGCACTACAAACAATTAATATTTTCATTTTTAAACCTTTATCACTTTTTATAGCATATCTCTTCCTGCCAACTTAAACCAACTCCAACCTAAAATAGCCACAAAAAGCAAGACCATATACCATTTAAAATATATCTTCTGTTTATTTGTAACTTGACTTAGCCCAAAGGCTGCCATAATAAGCAAAAAAGGCATAGCTGGTTGGTGAAAACGCTCCGACTGTGCAAATGAACTCATGGCAATAACCACTAAATAACCAACAGTAAAAGAGCCTATTAACATATAGTCCCGCCATTTACTGTTTTTTAAAACCCAATAAAAAGCAAACAATACGAAAAATGCCAAGATGTTTTTCACAAAGTTACCGCCGTGTATTAACTTCATATTTTCTTGATTAGGTATCTCAACAAGGGTTGGAAAAGGAATTACTAAAATCATGGGAATAAATACTGAACTGCTGGCATATTTAGAAAATTTATTTCCATTTTCACGAGTAGAACGCCAATTAAAAGAAGTTTCCTGATTAGTGTTTTTAGCAGCCCACACAGCCTCTATATCGATACTCATTTTACTACCCACAAAAAATACAGCTCCAATTAACAGCAAAATAATGAGAACTACCCTTTTGCCCATATTCAATACCCTTTCTGTAGATAAAAGTAGAGCAACTGCTATAGAAAAAAGCGCAGTAGCTCCTAACACTGTTCGAAAAAAGAAAAGCGATAAAGCCAAAGCTAAAAGTGGAGCAATATTCCAAAAATCAAAAACTTTATTCCGTATCATAAAATCTGATCGTTCAACAAATAACACGGTAAGAAAAACCATTTCCACTTCTTTCACATGTAATCCACTATAATAAATCATATTAGGCATGAGCATACAAAAAATGGAAGCCATTCGTCCAATTTCTTCTCCAAAACTACGGGTAGCAAGTCGATATAACAACAAACAAGTATAAGCACCTAACAATGCTTTTATAATTCTAGCAAAAATTATTGAACTTCCTGATAACCAGTATTGCCAACCTAAATAAAGTGGATAGCCCATATCAGAATATCCACCTTTTACATTATCAAAAAACGATTGAATATTACCCGTATTGATAAGATCAACTAACGAAATTGCCAAATCGTGATAAGCCTTTGAATCAGCTGCATGAAACTCAAAAGGTTGCCCTGTCATATTAGTATAAAAAAGAAAACTGACAACAACCCACCCCAAACGGATGATAAATGCTGTTAGAAAAAGTTTTTTTCTAAAAAATTTTGGAGAATAATTCGCCCACTTGCGGGTCAGATTATTCGAGAAATAGAAAAAACCAACCACTTCCGTTATTCCAAACATTATCCATACCAATGATAACATGTTTGAAAAGAAAATCACATTTGACACAATTAGAGCACCCAAATAAAGGTATATGGCTTTGGAAGAAAAGTATTTGGGAAGATAGTTGAGCATAAATTAGTAGAGAATACGTGATTAATAGTTGTTAATAACTGTTTTGTTTCTTTTTCGACAAATATTATTATTCATTCTTTAATTTTGTAAAGTAGAATTATGTGAAGTTAAATTGAACAATTAAAATCTTAGAAGCTTGCTAAAGATATGATATAGAGTTTAGTATTATATTATCAAGATTATGAAGATTATTACGTATTATATTAATCATAATTGATTGATTGATTGATTGATTTATTTCATTTTCAAATTTTCAAATTGGCACATTTTCAAATCAACTTTACTTTAGCTCACTATTACCTACTGCTATAGACTCTTTTCAAATGTTCAATATGTTTTTCTATGCTAAATTTTGTTCTAACAAAACTTGCTCCGGCTTTTGCTTTATTCTGATAAAACATTTTCTCTTGCAAAAATAAAAAAAAATGTTGGAGTAAATCTCCATCGTCCTTGGTTTTATACAGCGTAGCATATTTTCCATCTTCTGTTATTTCTTTCGTTACACCCCAATCATTTACAAAAACCGGAATACCCACAACCATCGCCTCAACTACTGCGATTCCAAAAGTATCATGGTCAGTTGAATAAAGAAATGCATCCAATTGATTTAAAATAGCTGGAATATCACTCCTTGAGCCTAAAAATGAAACATCTTTACTTAATCCGTTTTGCTCACAAAAATTTACACAATCATCAAATAAATAGGAATTCTTTTCGTCGCGCTTACCAATAAAAACAAAATGAAAATGAACTTTTTTGTCATGTAATCGCTTCAAAAAGCGGCAAATGGTCATTTGATCACGAACCGGAACAAAATTTCCAACTGTTCCTAACAGAAGTTTATCGGATGACAACTTCAATTCTTCTCTAAGATTGTAATTTTGAATGCTATTCGGAGTAATAGAAAAATCAAATTTTTCAAACGAAATGCCATTATAAACCACCTGTTGCTTATTGGGTTTTAATTTAAACTTATGTTGATAATAATCTTTTTGCGAGGCACTTACATAAATATTCTGATTAGTTCGCTGGATGATAAAACTCAATATTATATTTCCAAATTTATTATTGTTAAAATCATAACCATGTAAAGTAAGAATAATTTTAATTCCAGTTCCCATCACAGCCAACCAGGCATACAGCGCATCAATGGGTTGTTGAGCATGAACAACTTTTATTTTATTCATTTTCAATAACTTGCGCAATTGAAACAAGTAGCTAATCAGGTTCTTTCTGAATACTAATTTAAACATACAAACACCGCTTTCGATAAATTCTGGCTCCAAAACGCCACTTTTTCGATACACACCAATTGCAACAAGTTCGTTTTTTTTGGCATTTCGAAATACATCCAACAATAAAGTTTCAGTGCCACCACGATTAAGTGAACCGAGTAGAAAAGCAATTTTCTTCATAGTGAAAAGTCATTGATTGTCATTATTGTATCCGTTTTTTCAGTTCTGAACCAAGCTTCATCAGTTGCATCCATAACCGAAGTATTCCTTTTGGCAAAAACCGATAATACAAGTTATATTTGAATTTATGATTCTTCCAATTTATTCCCGACAATATTAAATTTACTTCCTTTTTATTTTTCCCTTGTAAATAATAGGGTAATAATCCATACAAAGCTAATCTTTCGTAAAGAAACCGGAAATCCTGATTCTTATATAATTCTCCATAATCGCCAAAAAGAATATGTGCATCCGGTTCATACAGTTTTTCGCCAATGGCTCTATTCTCCAATTCCACATCCTGATTATAATAAGCCAAAGGTTTATTCAGAAATGCTACTGGAAATTTGATTGCCACACGTACCCACAAATCGAAATCTTCGCCTAATTTTAACTGGGGTTTAAAACCATTTTCCGATTCAAAGATAGATTTTTTAATAACCGTTGCACCCGTCCACAAGGGCATAAAAAGCATTTTGGAATAAACCTGAAAGTAATTGATAATTCCCATTTCGAAATTAGATTCGATACCTATCGGTGCAATTCTTTTTTGACTATTTTTAATAATATAATATCCACTTCCATAAATTCCTGCCTGGGGATAAGCTTCAACTAAAGCCTTCATTTCTTCTAAATAGGTAGGTTCCCACCAATCGTCAGCATCCAAAAATGCAATAAAAGGGTACTTTGCCAACTTAACACCATTGTTTCGTGCAACAGAAACACCTTGATTTTCCTGACGAATATATCTTGCCTTATTACCCATAAGTTCCATACATTCCAAAGGGCTATTCTTAAACCCCCTATCGGGGGGTATGGGGGCTATATCTTTACTTCCATCATCCACCACAATTAACTCAAACTCCTGATAAGTTTGAGTGAGTACCGACTGAATTGCTTTTTCAATGTATGCGGCTTTATTGTATAGGGGAATTATGATAGAAAACATATTATATCCTTATCCATGTTTCAGGTACTACATCATCATTTTCAAAAAGTCTCCACCAAAGTTTTGGTGCTATTACAATTTTATCTGAGTTTGAATTTAGCCATGCTCCCCACCAACTGAATGAACTATTTGCAATAATATTATGTTTGCATTGTGTCATCAAAAACATATCCTGCCACGAATCACTCCCTGTATTATGTGTAATAAATTGCGAATTCTCTAGTTTAAAATTAGCTGATACCCAATTTTTGTCATCTGTAAAAAACGAAAAAAAATGGTTCCATTATTTTTGCTGAAATAAACTCAATAGCTTTTTTATAATACTCTTCTGTACAAACCTCAGCAAATCCATTTTTATACTCATTACTTAAATAGTCTCCTCTGCGTATATGAATACTAACACTATTGCAACGTTTCATTTCTCTTGAAAATGATTTTGTTAAATCTGAAAATAAATTTTCATTGAATATAAATGAATTTCTCACCTCTAGTTTTACATCTTCAAAATACAATTCACTTTGCCAAGTACCTTTATAAAGCTCTTGTTTGTATCTAAAATTATAAACTTCAGGATAATAGATGAAGTTTTCAGTAACACTAACTATTTGTATACCAATAATTTGATATAGATATAATTTATATTTAAACGGGAATACTCTGATAAGATTTGAATAAATGCCTAAGAAAAATACTGTCACTTCATCTTTAAAAGATTGTGCAGGTTGGATCGTGAAGAGTTTTTCAAGTTCATATCCTTGATGCCCATATTTTTTTGCATTGAGTTTGAAGGGAACAAAAAGAACAGCATGTTGTCCTTTTTGTCTTAAACTTAAACAAAATGCATAAATAAACATTTGATTTCCAAGACCACCGGTTATTGATACTAATTTCATAACCCAACATCTAATTTTGCATAAATATCACCCCAGCTATTACTATTTCCATTTTGTTTTATATTCTGAAGCATCACATCTGCCGAAACCCAATCCTCAAGAACAAAATCCATTGATTCACCTTCAGAATAATTAAATAAGTATGAACTTGATAATTCTATTAATCTTAATATACAAGATGTCGCATTTTGTGTTAACTCTGGAAAAATAAATTCAAAACTAATCCAATTAACAGGTGTATTAAGTCCTTTTAAAACAGAAAATTCAAACCCTTCAACATCGATTTTAATGAAATGTGGTATACCAAAGTCATTTATCAAATTATCTAATGTCGTTATCTCAATTTTAACTCCTTCATTCCAAGTATTATCAGAAAATCTATCATTTTCAGTTTTTGAAATGAAATCATCTGAGAAGGTTGACAATACTGAATTTTCTGAAATGAAAAAGTTCCTTATTTCATTTTTTTCTCCTAATCCTTTTGTAACAATATTAATTTTCTTTCCAAACTTTTGCTTTAAAATACTCACACATTGTTCTTGAGGTTCAATAGCGAGAACTTTTGCCCCAATTTTTAATAAAGGAGAGATTCTGTTACCAGCATTAGCACCAACATCAAAACATAAATCATATTTTTTTATAAATGAAGAATAAAATTTTCTTCTTTTCCTATTTGGAATAAATTCCTTACTATTTCTATAAAAACCCAATAAAATAGGTGGTATTATTTTTTTAAGAAATTGTTTCATGGTATAATATTTTTAATTATAAATTAGACAATATGTTATAGCAAAAAATACATAATGTTAAATTTAAAAAAGAACAGAACTTCTGCCTATATGAAAAACTAATTTATTCTGAATGAGCTATTAATTCGAGAAAATATTTTAATCATTATTAGTCTTTATATTCGTTAAACCAAACATCCTATTCCATTTCTCAAACTTGACAACACTATTTTCAACAGCCAAAATCTTTATCTGGTAGTCCAATACATCCTGAATCGATTGTACTGTTCAATCGCAAAAAACATTACTATTATAATCTTTCAAGACTGCTTCCAGTAAAATTACTTCCTATTCCTTTCTACGTTCTGCTTTATCTAAACCGGTATATACCATGCTGATTCCGTTCATATTGAAAATAATTACGTCAATTCAGGATAAAACGGAACGACTCAGATTAATGTAATGACTTGTAAATAGCATTAATAATCGGATACAAAGGTAATAAAATTTTACGATGGAATATTTTTCAAGATAATTGATACAAATCAAATAGTAATAAAAGTTTTTGAGCTGTAATATTTTAAAATATAAAATTCAAATCATATTCTTAAAAACTTAAAATTGCACTCTAATTTATTTGATTTATAAACACTTAAACGTTTAATTAAATGAAGTAAGAATTATAAGTTGCTGATATAAACGCTAAAACTCGCAGCATTGTCAGGGATGCCATTTACTTTTTAAACTCTGAAAGTATTTTTGTACCTTTGTCTCGTAGCTTGATTTTTCACTTGTGTGAAATACAAAATCATGAAAGATGTTGTAAACTTTTAAGTAAACAATGCTGCTATTTATCTGTTATTTATGTCGTTACACAGCTTTCAAAAGTTGTATTATTATTCATTTCTAAAATATTTTCATGTTATCAGTTGATGCTCTTACCGTAGAATTTGGAGGCCAAGCCCTTTTTCAAGATATTTCCTTTGTAATTAACGAAAATGACCGAATTGCTTTAATGGGTAAAAATGGAGCCGGAAAGTCCACTTTACTCAAAATTTTAGCGGGTACACGAGAGCCATCTCGAGGGACAGTTTCCTGTCCAAAAGAAACAGTTGTTGCATACCTGCCACAACACTTATTGACCGAAGATACACAAACTGTATTTGAAGAAACCGCTATGGCTTTTTCGGCTATCACCGAAATGGAAAAGCAAATTGAAGAAATTAATGAACAGCTCACTAACCGAACCGATTATGAATCTGAAAGTTACATGGAACTTATTGAACAAGTTTCGGCACTTAGTGAACAATTTTACAGCATCGAAGAAATTAACTACGATGCCGATATCGAAAAAACATTGTTGGGATTGGGATTTCTGCGCTCAGATTTTACTCGAAAAACATCGGAATTGAGTGGAGGCTGGCGTATGCGTATAGAATTGGCTAAAATATTATTGCGTCGACCCGATGTAATTTTGTTGGATGAACCAACGAATCACCTTGATATTGAATCTATTCAGTGGCTAGAAGATTTTTTGGTAAATTCAGCAAAAGCTGTTGTGGTAATTTCGCACGATCGGGCTTTTGTAGACAATATTACCACGCGTACCATTGAAGTTACCATGGGACGGATTTATGATTACAAAGCTAAATATTCACATTATCTCGAATTGCGCAGGGAACGCCGCGAGCAACAACAAAAACAGTATGACGAACAACAAAAAATGATTGCCGAAACCACTGATTTTATTGAACGTTTCAAAGGGACTTATTCTAAAACTAATCAAGTGCAATCGCGGGTAAAAATGCTGGAAAAGTTACCAATATTGGAAGTTGACGAAGAAGATTCATCAGCTTTACGACTTAAGTTTCCACCTTCGCCCCGATCGGGGAATTATCCGGTAACTGCCGAAAATGTTGGAAAAACATACGATGACAAGCTTATTTTCCAACATGCAAATTTCATGATTGAGCGAGGCCAAAAAATTGCATTTGTTGGGAAAAATGGTGAGGGAAAATCAACTTTGGTGAAATCAATCATGAAAGAAATAGAACATGATGGAAACCTTACATTGGGTCACAATGTAAAAATCGGATATTTTGCTCAAAATCAAGCCTCGTTATTGGACGAAAATTTGACCGTGTTTCAAACCATTGACGATGTGGCTGTAGGTGATATTCGCAACAATATCAAGAATTTACTGGGAGCTTTTATGTTCGGAGGTGACAATGCATTTAAAAAAGTAAAAGTGCTTTCGGGCGGAGAGCGAACCCGATTGGCAATGATAAAACTGTTGCTCGAACCGGTAAATTTATTGATTTTGGATGAGCCAACCAATCATTTGGACATGAAAACAAAAGATATTCTGAAACAAGCATTGGTCGATTTTGATGGTACACTAATCGTTGTTTCGCACGATCGCGATTTTCTGGATGGTTTGGTTACAAAAGTGTATGAGTTTGGCAATCAAAAAGTGACTGAACACCTTGAAGATATTTATGGATTTCTTGCCAAAAAGAAAATGGAAAATTTGCGGGATATTGAACGAAAAACTCTGAACTAAATAAAATTTGATACTCCCCAAAAACTTGACATTAAGTTAAGATAGAATTGTATTATCTAAAAAAAAACATGTCAATTACTAGGAGAAAATTCAGTAAAGAATTCAAATCAAAAGTTGTTTTGAGTCATTAAGAAACCAAACTTGTAGCAAAAAATATATCTCCTGTTTTACGCATGACAATTATTAACACTTATAACAATCAAATAATCAAT